>Ga0209317_1000008_pt1 | contig 313192 bp, 290 predicted proteins | sample RifGroB2_FD_183994 | JGI IMG/M metagenome (GOLD analysis project Ga0209317, IMG submission 183994) | Soil microbial communities from Rifle, Colorado, USA - Groundwater B2 (SPAdes) (version 2) | ecosystem: Environmental > Terrestrial > Soil > Unclassified | place: Rifle, Colorado | collected...
ATAATAAGCGTGTCGACATTTGATAAAACACCACTAAATGAACTACTTACAAACTTTTCAAAGAACGATGAAATCAAAGATATCTGTAATCAATTGAATTTGTTCGACTTATAACGCAACACTAATGTAATGAACTACAGAAATAGGCATATTTTCAACCACGACAAATGATTTTTGTCTGCTATTAACGAGATTAATAATCCTGTAATTTACTCCGGAGAATCAGGGTAGAACTATTTCCAAAACCGGATGATAGCCATTTCGCACATCAGAAAAAGGATAGCCAATGCAATAAAATGTTTCCAGAATTGTTTTCCATTGCTGTAATCCTGAAGGGTTTCACTTACTCCGGAATTCAGTGAATCAATCAATTGGAACTGTTTAAAATTGCCCGATTGCATGAGCTTTTGAAGTTCCTTATCGGTGTAAAAATCTGCATCTGATTCTTCCCTGGAAAAATTGAAGGAAACAGATTGCGAAATTTGTTCCCCGTCACGAATTAGAAAATGTCCGGCATTTAAAGGTAATTCATCTAAAATTAACTGCTGTCTTCCCGATCCAAGTGTGCGGGCAGATGTTATAAATTCATCCCGGGTTTGATGGTTTATGATTTTGATTTCACTCTGTTGTGAGTTCTGATTCATAAAAACCGGGTCGTCCTGATCAAGCGAATAGGAGTATTTTTGCCGTGTGCCACTATTTAAAACCATATTGTACACGGTTGGTACAAAAAGTATATGCCTGACAAAACCATAATTCTTGGCGTGAAGTGGAAAAGCAAATAAATAGACTGTTCCCAAACCAAAGGTGCTGCCTGTTAATGCGCTTTTCCCGTTCCTGAAGATTAAAACATCAGTTCCTGCGTTTTCCATCCGATCATTAAATACACTAAATCCTTTAATAACTGGTAAATCAGCATCATCCTCATGTTTCTTAAATACATCTTTATAGAGTTCGTGGCTGTAATTAATTGACGAAATACTCATCGCGGAGGTGTCAAAGCGGGCGATTGTTTTGATTTGCATTTTATTCAGAAGGGCATTATAATCCTTATAATCGTTCTGATGATCCGGAAAAACAACCAAAGTTCCTCCTTCTTCAACAAACGAACTTAATTCATTGATAAATCCGGAGCTAAAACTCTGATTGTTGATCAGGAATATGCATGGACTGTTCTTAATCTGAGAAACCAGTACATTGTTCTCCGGAAATTCAGTGTAAGTGATTAATTCGTCGTCAGCAAAAAGGTTTTTCAGATAATCTGATCCATTGTTTTGCGGATTGTAGATGCCTAAGGCATTGAGTTTCTCCAGAACCCGATAACTCATAAACCAGGAATTGTCGTAAATTACCGGATAGTCATCAAGCTCAACCTTGCATAACTGAATTCCCTCCGAATTATTGGTGTAATTAAGTTCTACAGTTGTTTTCTCGTTGCCGGCTATCGAAATGTTGGAAATAGCCTTTAAAGAATCATTGATAGTTAATCTGACAGGTATGTTCTGGTAAGCCTGATCGGATTTGTTGCTGACGTGTACAAATAGTTTTTCACTCTGTCCGATTTTTCGTCCCGGAACCTCAAACCAGCAAGAATCGATCAACAGATTGTTTGTTTTACTGCTCCTGAACGGCAATAAATAAGTTAATACGGATGAATCATGTTTTATTGATTCGAAGTCAGTAGTATTTTTCTGGAAATCAGATAAGATAAAAATATTCTTTTCAAGCTTTTTATTTGTTTCATTCTCCAATTGAACTGCACGGGAATGTACTTCTGATAATTTTGGTGAATGTGCACTCTCTTTAATCTCCGTAACCTGTTGTATGAACTGCTCCTTATTAAGCGGAAACTGATGTTGCGGAAGAAAATCGCAGGTTTGAATCACAAATTGAGTACCGATCCGGTACGAATTCGCAATTTCAATGGCTGTTTGTTTAGCCTGTTCCAGTAATGGTCCCTTTTCTCCTTCAGCTTTCATGCTGAACGAGTTGTCAACATAAACCAAAACAAGCTGTTGCGCCGAGGTCGAGGTTTTGTTTGTGCGGGGAATGTAGGGCCTGCTGAAGGCAATAACCAATGCAGCAATAGCTAATAAGCGGGCAATGAGTATGAGTAATTGTTTAAGCTGCGATTTTTTTTTTGAATCCTGCCTGATGAGTTTCAGAAGTTGAACATTACTGAAATAGACTGTTTTGTGCCGTTTAAAATTGAAAAAGTGAATGATAACCGGTATTGCCAGTGCAAACAATGCAAACAGGAAAAACGGATATAAAAAACTCATCTTCTAAATTGATATTTGAAATCAGGCACTTAGGCTTTAGTAATGATTTTTAAAACCTGTCCAACCTTTAGGCTTTTGGCAGCTTTGATGTTATTGATCTTCATGATTTCATGATTCGAAACTCCGGGAAATTTTTTCGCGATAGTCCAGAAATTGTCCCCTTTGCGAACCTTATAATAAACAATTTCATTCCCTGCAGTCTGACCGTTTGATTTTACCAAACTGCTGTCTTTTTTACCGGTTTCAACTGTTTCTGCTAAAGGTTTTTCTGCGGGTTTAACTTCGCTGACATTCAATTCAGTTTTTTCTTCGGTTTTGGGTTTAATCCCATTGGCAATGGTTGGCACTGTGCTTACCGAAGGTTTTTTATTGAGTGATTTTTGCTTTTCAGTACGGCTCATCTGGCTCACACCGGCGTAATATTCACCCTGGCCTTCAGGAACATAAATAGTTAGTTTCTGTCCAACTTTGAGGAAATTACTCCTCATTTTGTTCCAAAATTTTAAATCAGAAGTCCGCACTCTGAACCAAGCCGAAATCATTCCCAGATTATCGCCTGATTTCACGGAATAAAGTACTTTATCCCTTCCTTTTATATCGCTGGGACTTTGAGTTGCATAATGGTTTTGCGGATTTACGATTTGATTATTTGGAAAAAATTCTGCCCGACGGTGATCATGGATTTCATTTTCATTCTCAAGATAAGCAGAAATCTCGTCCTGTGGTAAAACCAGGCTATATGCTCTTTCCTTGCTGGCTGGTATTATATCGCGACGATACTGTGGATTCAAACTCCGGATTTGTTCAGCCGGAATTCCAATTACTTCTGAAATTTGGCTAAAGTGGAGATAATCGTTAACCATCAGCGTATCGGTAATAATTGGGAAAGCCGGAGATTTGGGGAAAATGTTGTGACTTTGATAGAAATTCATAACATAGTTGGCAGCAATAAATGCAGGAACATATCCGCGTGTTTCCTTGGGTAATTTGTAATAAACTTTCCAGTAATCTTTTACATTTCCTGAACGCTTTATGGCTTTATTGACATTTCCTGGTCCGCAATTGTATGCGGCGATAACCAAATGCCAGTCTTTATAAATGTTGTACAAATCGCGCAAATATCTGGCCGCGGCATCGGTCGCTTTCAAAGGATCGCGGCGTTCATCAACAAATGTGCTGATCTCGAGCTTGTACATTTTACCGGTTCCATACATAAACTGCCACAAACCAACCGCACTGGCCGACGAGTTTGCCCCCGGATTTAAAGCTGATTCTATAATTGGAAGGTATTTTAATTCCATTGGCAAGCCATATTTGGCAAGCGCTTCTTCAAACATCGGAAAATAGTAATTGGCTAATCCAAGCATTACAGCAACCTGTTTCGGTTTACGTACCGTGTACATAGCTATAAAATTCTTGACCGTGTTATTGTATGAAAGACTTACAGCCGACTGCATGGATTGAAGTCTTTGAATATAGACCGAATCGGGGAGGGTTTGTTTAAGAGTATCTGCTTCTGCCAGTTCTGTACTATCTAATAGAAACGCATTTTGTACATACCAACTGCTCAACATGCTGTCGAGCTTGTCTGAAAAATATTTATTCAGGTTTTCATCAGGAATATAATAATACTTTTCGTATCCGTTTATGGTATCCAATGATGAAACATTGATGGTACATGCTTTCCGAAGGTTTTCCTTCCTTAATCCGGCAGCGTGGGAATGCAGTCCGGAAATCGCTAGTAATAGAACTATCAGTTTTAATATCCTCATAAGCCAATCTTAAAATGTAAATCTACAATGTAATCCCATTAATTTATTATCCATACACATCACAGGCCCCGGTACCCAGTTAATAGTCAGATCATCGCTGATGTTGAAATTGAAAAAGTGCGCATCAACACTGGCATCAATAATATTAACCGCATAAAAAACCACCGTTCCAATAACAACCAAATCACGGTTTCTCCTCCAATAATCCTTTTGTCTTCTCAGCGCTTCCGTAAAATTTGAAATCCGATCTGGCTGAAGTAGGCTTGGATTAACCTTCAATTTCAAGAACGAATTCGTATAAGGATCCTTGTCGATGATGTCAGAATATGCCTGTTTATATATGGAATATTGTTCGTTGTTAAAGTTAATAAAGTATCCTAAAGTAGCAAAACCCCCATAAACCAATGGAACTTTCCAGTATTTTCGGTTGTACAACTGGCCTAAACCGGGGAATACAGCCGAATAAATGGTTGCTTTTCGGGGTGAGTGTACGTTTGCATTTACAACTACATTAGTAGAATCCACAGTCGTTTTCTGGCTAAAGGCAGAAAATCCTGTTGTAAAAAACAGGATTAAAAAAACACATCTGCCAATTAGCTTGGCTGTAAGGTTATTTCTTTTTTTATGCATTTAATTTGTCAAGAATTCCTAATATGCGTTCCAAATCTTTGGTTGAAGAAAATGGTATGGTTATTTTCCCTTTCCCGGTCTGATCCATTTTGAAATCAATTTTCGATTGAAAATATTTATTCAGATGAAGGTATAAATCCTGGTATTCTGTCGGATATTTTTGAACCTTCGGCTTTTCTTCAGGCTGGAAACTGCTTTGATCTTCGTTGTAATTCCTTACAATCTCTTCAACACGCCGTACAGAAAATTCATTTTTTATAATCTCATCAAAAATCATGAGCTGCATTTCCGAATCCTGAATATTTACCAGTGCCCTGGCATGACCCATGCTGATGTTTTTATCAACAATACCTTTTTGAATTTTTGCCGGAAGTTTAAGTAAACGTAAGTAATTGGTTACTGTCGAGCGTTTTTTTCCAACACGGTCGCTCAGGATTTCCTGTGTAAGTTTACATTCTTCGATCAATCGTTGATAGCTAAGTGCAATTTCAATGGCATCGAGGTCCTCGCGTTGTATATTTTCGACCAGCGCCATCTCAAGCATTCCTTCATCATCGGCTGTACGGACATAAGCGGGAATCGAAGTAAGACCAGCGATTTTGGAAGCCCTGAATCGTCTTTCTCCGGCAATAATCTGGTATTGATCGTCATCAATTTTACGCAGTGTAATGGGTTGGATAATTCCAATTTCTTTAATCGAAGTAGCTAATTCGTTTAATGTTTCCTCGTCAAATTTTGTCCGTGGCTGAAAAGGGTTTGCAACAATTTTTGAAATCTCGATTTCATTAATGGCTGAACCGGCGGCTTCTTTTGCAAAATATTCATCTGCGCCATCAATTAACGCGCCCAAACCTCTTCCCAATGATTTCTTTTTTGCCATAATTCAAAGGTCTTATTCAATAATTTTTTCTGAATTTTTCAATTTTGTCATTCCATTATTCTGCAATAACTCCCGTGCAAGATTCATGTAAGAGGAAGCTCCTTTTGAAGTCGCATCATAAAGTATAGCCGGTTGCCCGTAACTTGGCGCTTCACTTAGTTTTATATTCCGTTGAATAACCGTTTCAAAAACCATTTCCTGAAAATGCTTTTTGACCTCTTCCTGCACCTGGTTGGATAAATTCAAACGGGAATCAAACATGGTTAACAGAAATCCTTCAATCTCAAGCTCAGGATGTAATTTGGTTTGAATTATTTTGATGGTATTCAGAAGTTTTCCTAATCCTTCCAATGCAAAATATTCGCACTGAACAGGAATGATGACAGAATCTGCTGCGGTTAGGGCATTAACCGTGATTAATCCTAACGAAGGAGAGCAGTCTATAAATATGAAATCATAATCATTCCTGATCTTTTCTATCACATATCGTAAAACCTTTTCCCGGTTAGGAAGATTGAGCATTTCAATTTCAGCGCCTACAAGGTCAATGTGTGAAGGTATAAGGTCTAAACCCTGAATTTCAGTATTTAAAATGATTTTTCGTGGATCAAGTTCATCAACAATACATTCATAGATGCTGGTTTTTACGTTTTTTACATCAAAACCCACTCCAGAAGTGGCATTAGCCTGAGGATCAGCATCAATAATCAAAACCTTATATTCTAAAACGGCCAGACTTGCTGCCAGATTTATTGCAGTGGTGGTTTTTCCAACACCGCCCTTTTGGTTAGCAAGTGCAATTACTTTTCCCATACAAAAACAACTTATTTGGTAAGTCCCAAAGTTAATATTTAAAACAGAAACAGGTAGAAAATATTTATTAATTAAACTTAATAGCGTAGTAATTCACTTAAATACAAATAGTTAAAAAGATGATTTTTAATAATTAGACTATGTCTTTGGAAAACGGCTCAAAAGAATAAATGTTGTTTAGCGAAGTGCGAAATTCTCTGGTAAACTCCAGAGCAACAATTATGAAATTGATTATTTCTATACTAGTCTGATCTTTTTTACTTCTTTTTTTAACTGCTCAAGATCAATTGGTACAACTCCAAGCTTTTCACAAACTAATCCACCAGCCAGATTTGAAATTTGAGCCATCAGGGGAATTGGCAGTCCCGCAGCCAGACAAAGACTGGCCGTGGCAATAACAGTATCTCCTGCACCTGAAACATCAGCAATATCACGCACTTCAGCCGGAAAATAGTTCTGACTTATTCCATTAGTCAAAAAAACGCCTAATTCAGATAAAGTGATAAAAAGCAAACCGATCTGATTATCGTCTTTGAACTTTTCAGATGCTTTTTTTAACTCGTTCATTTCTGTTTTTTCAATCTGAAGATTCAAGCCATCTTTGAATTCTTTAAAGTTTGGTTTAAACAGATCTACTTGCTGATAATTATTGAAATTCCTGCTTTTTGGATCCGCCACTGTAAGAATATTTCTGGACTTAGCCAGGGTTATCACATTTTTGATAATCCAGGGAGTAATCAGTCCCTTGTCGTAATCAACAAAAATAACAATGTGAATATGCCTTTCTTCTATGATTTTTTTGATTTTTTCGAATACCTTTTGTTCTAGTTCCGAGTCAATTAAAGTTGAAATTTCCTGATCGACTCTGGATATTTGTTGTCCGCCGCTGATTATACGGGTTTTAACCGTAGTCATTCGCTTCTTTTCAATAAATAAACCATCACTGATCAGATTCTTTTCATTCATCAGTTTGGCAAAGATTTTCCCTTTTTCATCATCGCCGATTATTGAGACCAGTATTGGGATTGCACCTAACGCCTGAATATTTAATGATACATTTCCTGCCCCTCCCAACCTGTTTTCCTGGTTGTTAACAGTCACAATAGGGATGGGCGCTTCAGGGGAAATCCGGTCAACTTTTCCCCATAAATAAGTATCAATCATCGCATCACCAATGATGAGTACATTTAGTTCCGAAAATTTATTGAAAACCTGTTCGATGTTGTCTTTTTTCACTTTCTTTTTTTTCGATGTGCAAAAGTAGTAAAATTTAACACGAATAAATCAGAAGAACAGGCAAATGCTGATCTCTAAAAACACGAATGGGAACAATCCTTTCAGATAGTTCCCATTCACCTTTGGTCAACCCGAGGGTTTTCCTCAGTGCCAGACTACGGTTATTCAAGCCGGTTGCTCCATCCGGTTTCTTCAACCATTTTTTGCAGCCCTGAGCTTTCCTGTAAAGCCTTTTACAACATTACATTCCAGCCGTCCATTCGATTATTCCGAAGAATTACCTTCCTGAACGAAGTTCCACTTTTGGCCACCTTCCTCATTTCTTTCGATACGTTGTCCGGTGAAAAACTACTTTGATCCGAGAATCGGTTCGTTTTCAGTCTGACGTTTATGAAACAAAGTTTCATTTCGCCTCCAGCCTTTTTTGAACCAACATTGATTTGAACGTTGTGACGATCATTTGCTCTGTTGATGAGTCTCTTCATTTCTGAATCGTCTCGAACTTCGGTTTTTCCTGAATGCGGATCCGAAAATCCGGGTGATCGGGTTTAGGGTTCAATTAAGTACCTTCTTCCTCCTCCATTCATTCAAAACAGCCTTTTATCTCTCGTCTGATGATATAAAGTTAAAACAATCAACTCAGAAAAATCAAGTATTTATGTGTGAATGATTCAACTGTGTTTAATCAGGAGTTATAAACAATTGTTGATAACTTTTTGTATATTTAATGTGCTGATAATAAGTGTTTTTATTGATGTTTTTGGATTTATCTGATAGTTTTCAACAATTTGACCGATCAGAAATTTGGTTGATTGGTTTTGAGAACAATTTGCAGACCCTCCTCAAGCCTGAATTCTGCAGTTTCAATTCCAAATTCTTTCAATGCTGCTCTGAATCCTTCATTCATCATGCGTCCGGAGCGCAGCGGAAAATCCATCAAAGCCGGGAAATTTTCATTATTTTCAGGATGCCTGTAAAATTCCAGACAAGATTCCAGCTTTGTAGAAAGGTAGATTCTGCATGCCATTGGTCTTGCTGAGTACATAGAGCATGAACTATTTTTAAGTAACGGACAGGGACTCTTGAATTTCAAGATTTCATTTTCGCTAAGAACTGAAGTTTGTGCACATTTCTTTTCTGTGTGGCTAATCAACGATGAAAGTGCTTCCTTAGTGAAGTTCTTTTTTACCTGTTCAGAAAGAAAATGTAATTCATATGAATTGGCGTAGACAGCCTGGTGACAACACCAGTGACATCCGTCATGGCATGCAACCCGGATATTTTGTCTTTGTGCTAAGGCCAGAATTGAATCATTAAGCCCATCTATTGCTTCATAAAGAGATTCTAACGCTGAGAATAATGAATCATTGGTTAATCCTTTCTGGATTGCAGATTGTGCGAGCTTATATCCATCTGAATAAAAAATGTGGTCATTATCGGTAAAATGTTTATTTTCGGAGGTCATCAGTAAAATTGTTTTTCCGCAAAAATAAATTTAGTTTTCAGGAAAGGCATCGTTTAAATTTTTTATTTTCAACTTGAATAAATACTGCGAGCGTGAAACTCAAATCTGCTTTATCCTTCATTTTTATTTTATTTTATCTGTTTGTAAAATCGACGGATTATATTCCGGTTCCATCCAAAGATCTGGTCAGACATACTTATTATACCTTATCATATAACGAAAAATATGAACAGGCAAACTGGGTATATTACAGTTTATCTGATAGTATGGTTACGAATGGCGGGGAGAAGAGAAGTAACAGTTTCAAGATGGACAGACTGATTTCGAGTGGATCAGCTAAATCATCAGATTACACCAAAAGTGGATATGACCGTGGTCACTTATGTCCGGCAGCTGATATGGGATTTAATTCGGTGGCAATGAGTGAAAGCTTTTTAATGTCAAATATTTCACCTCAAATACCAGATTTTAACCGTGGAATTTGGAAGGAACTCGAGTCAACTGTCCGTATTTGGGCCAAAAAAGAGAAGAACATAGATGTTGTAACCGGACCTGTTTTCAAGGATAATAAAGGTCAGATTGGACTGGAAGAAGTACTTGTTCCCGGCTATTTTTTTAAGATTATTTACGATAAAACAGGTGATCCGAAAATAATTGCCTTTTTATTTCCCAATGCCAAAAGTGATCGCCCATTAACAGATTTTACTGTTTCTACGGATGAAGTTGAAAAATTTACCGGTTATGACTTTTTTTCACAGTTGCCGGATGAAATTGAAACAAAACTGGAAAGTACAGTTGATCTTTCGGGTTGGTTTGAAGGAGTTGAACCTAATCCAACAAATGCTAAACAAGATGACAATTCAGTACATTCAGAAACTACTGATATTTATTTTTATCTCATCTTAATAGGAGTAATCTTTATTGTGGTTCTATGGATTTTAATTAAAGGAAAAAAGAGGCGATAACAGTCAACTACTTCAAATTTTTGACTTTAATTAACATGGCAAAGGGAATTTAAACTCGCTTCCCTGCCAGCTTCTTTTTCGGCTCCTATTTTGTCGGAATGTTTATGCTGAATTGTGAAGAATTCAAATTTCAGATTTTTTTTGAGCAAATTATCATCAGCGGATGGCAAATTTCAGCAAGTTCTTTTTCGTAAAGCCGGGAAACAGTTTTACCAACCAATATAAAATTTACTTTTCTATTCTTTCGTGTTTACCATCCAAACCGAAAAAACATTCAGGTAATTCCAGAACGATTGAATGATTTCTTCTGGTAAATCTAGTTTTGAAAGAACCTGTTTGTAACAATTGAGCCAAACAATGCGTGCGGCCGGAGTAATGGCGAATGGTGCATGACGTTTTGCAAGCAAGGGTTTTCCACGGTTTTCGTTAAAATACGGATGGCCACCACATATCTGGATGAAAAAATCAGAGGAACGTTGTTTGGCTTTATCCAATGCTTCATCAATTCGGGGAAAAAGGTGTTTGATTTCACTTTTACTCAAGAGGTCGTAGTGATCGCTAACCATTTGACGAATTCCTGACTCAGTTAATTTTTCCAAAAACTCCGGTGTAGGCAGAGTAACAGCAGGTCTTTGACCGAATTCAAATTGACTGATTGAAAAATCCATGATCACTTTATTTAGAATTGAATGAAAACATTTTCCTAAAATAACAAAAAAGTAGCCAGCAGGTTGTATCCAAATAAATTGAAAAGTAATCCTTTGCTTTTCAAAACGCTGATAATTTGCGTTTTAAAAAATTAATTCAGGAAATTTTGGAAGCAAAATAAATTATTATCTTGAAAACAAAAAATAATCCCGATGAACGAACAAATTCAACTGATTGCCACACGGATAAAAGAACTTCGCGGCATTGCCGACCTTTCTGCTGAAAGTTTTGCAAAGGAATTGCAAATAGAAACTGAATTGTATAACAGATACGAAAGTGGGAATACAGATATTCCTGTTGGTTTTTTGATTAAAGTCGCACACCGCTTTAAACTCGAACTTTCATCGCTTTTGAGAGGAGACGAACCAAAACTGCACATATATTCAGTTGTTCGTAAAGGAAAAGGCCTGAATGTTGAACGTCGTAAGCAGTATAAATATGAAAGCCTGGCTTCTAATTTTATACAAAAAAAAGCGGAACCGTTTGTTGTCACTGCCAAGTATGATCCGACCAATTCACCCTTGGAGTTTAATTCTCATTTCGGACAGGAATTTAATTTTGTACTTGAAGGAACATTGATGATCATTGTTAACGGACATGAAGTTGTTCTCAATGAAGGCGATTCCATTTACTTTGATTCCGCATATGAACATGCCATGAAAGCGATGAATAGTCAGTCAGCCAAATTTTTAGCTGTTATTATTTGAAGTAAAATCTAAAACAAACTAAACAAGCAATAATGGTACTCGATCAATATCTTTCACAAACCAGTTTTACTTCTTACCAGGATTTTACTGAGAATTTCCAGATCAAAATTCCTGAAAATTTCAATTTCGCTTATGATGTAGTAGACCAGATTGCCCTCCAATCACCGGATAAAATTGCGATGGTGTGGTGTAATGATAACGGTGAAGAAGCAGTTTTTACCTTTTCTCAAATGAAAAAATACAGCGATAAAGCAGCCAATTTTTTCATGTCCGCAGGAATACAAAAGGGAGATCCGGTGATGCTGATCCTCAAACGGCGATTCGAATTTTGGTTTTGTACTCTGGCGCTCAATAAAATAGGAGCTATTACCATTCCGGCAACTCATTTACTGAGTACAAAAGACATTATTTACCGCAACAACGCCGCCGATATCAAAATGATTGTTTGTGTTTCCGAACCTGAAGTTATTCAGCATGTGGAAGAAGCAGAATCAAAATCACCCACTTTTAAGGTCAAAGCTTTAATCGGAGAAAATCGGGATGGCTGGCTGAATTTCAGTTCTGGAATGGAAAACAGCCCGGAAGAATTCATTCGTCCAACAGGACCTAATGCAACTAAGAATGAAGACATCATGCTTTTGTATTTTACTTCAGGAACCACTGGTATGCCTAAAATGGTGAATCACAATTATATCTATCCACTTGGTCATATTTTAACAGCCAAATACTGGCAAAATGTTCAGGATAATGGCTTACACTTTACTGTAGCCGATACAGGATGGGCCAAATCGGCCTGGGGAAAAATCTATGGACAATGGATTTCGGGTAGTGCAGTTATGACCTATGATTTAGATAAGTTCGTCCCGAAAAAACTGATGGAAGTAATTGAAAAATATAAAGTTACTACCTTTTGTGCACCACCTACCATTTACCGTTTCCTGATTAAGGAAGATTTGACCAAATTCGATTTAAATGCTCTGAAATATTGCGTAGTTGCTGGCGAACCGCTCAATCCTGAAGTTTATAAACAGTTTGTGGAAGCTACCGGAATTAAGTTGATGGAAGGCTATGGTCAAACGGAATGCACAGTGGCTTTGGCGACTTATTCGTGGATGGAACCTAAACCGGGCTCTATGGGAAAACCTTCACCCGGTTATCTCATTGACTTGCTCAATGATGAAGGGCATTCGTGTGAAGTAGGTGAGGAGGGTCAGATTGTGATTTATACCGGAAAAAATCCTCCGGTTGGCATGTTTGGTGGATATTACCGTGATGAAAAGCTTACCCGTAAAGTTTGGCACGATGATATTTATTATACCGGCGATATGGCTTGGCGCGACGAAGACGGATATTACTGGTTTGTTGGCCGTGCCGACGACGTGATAAAAAGTTCAGGATACAGGATTGGACCTTTCGAAGTGGAAAGCGCCCTTATGGAACATCCCGCCGTGTTGGAATGTGCGATTACTGCTGTTCCTGATCCTGACCGCGGACAGGTGGTGAAGGCAACAATCATTTTATCTAAAGGATATGAGGCAAGCGATGAACTGGCCAAAGATTTACAAGAGCATGTAAAAAAGGTAACCGCCCCATACAAATATCCCAGGATTGTTGAGTTTGTTACAGAACTTCCGAAAACCATCAGCGGAAAAATCCGCCGGGTGCAGATTCGGGAAGAGGGTGAAAAGTGATCAGTTATCAGTGTTCAGTCGCAAAGGTAATTGTGTTAGATTTTTGCGACTGAGAACTGAGACTGTAAACTTTGTTACCTTTGCGGCTTAATCAATTTTTTGAACTGTGACTTTTCAGGAATTAAATTTAAATACTCCGCTGCTGAATGCCTTGAATGATCTGGGTTTTGAAAACCCAACCCCCATTCAGGAAAAAGTTTATCCGGTTGTGATGTCAGGGCGCGATGCAGTTGGAATTGCACAAACCGGAACTGGTAAAACCTTTGCCTACCTGATTCCTATTCTTCGCCAACTCAAATATTCAGATTCAAAACATCCACGAATTTTAGTGGTTGTGCCAACGCGCGAATTGGTTTTACAGGTGGTTGGTGAGGTTGAGAAACTTGCCAAATACATGAATTTAAGGGTGGTAGGCGTATATGGCGGAACAAATATTAACACTCAGAGGCAGGTTGTTTTCAACGGAATGGATATTTTGGTAGCTACTCCTGGCCGTCTGGTCGATTTGGTTATGACCGGTGTTTTGCGAATGAAATCAATTCAAAAACTGGTGATCGATGAAGTAGATGAAATGCTGAACTTGGGATTCAGACCACAACTAATGAGTTTTATGGAAAGTCTTCCTCAAAGGAGGCAAAACCTCATGTTTTCGGCTACTTTAACCGACGAAGTCGCCCTGTTGATTGAAAATTATTTCTATGAACCTATAACTATTGAAATCGAAAACCAACGGACACCTTTGGAGCAAATCACACAATATTACTATGCAGTCCCAAATTTTTTCACCAAAATAAATCTTCTCGAAAATCTGTTATTCAATGCTTCAGAGTTCGAAAAGGTTTTGATTTTTGTTGCAAGTAAACAACTTGCCGACCGGATATTTGATTTGATTAATCCGCTGTTTCCTGAACAGATTGGTGTGCTGCATTCCAATAAATCACAAAACCTTAGAATAAATTCGCTTGAACGGTTCAGAAACGGGACCTTTCGCATTTTGATTGCCACAGATGTTGCATCCAGAGGATTAGATATTGCCGACATTTCACATGTCATTAATTTTGATGTTCCGGATGTCCCGGAAGATTACATTCATCGCATTGGCCGCACCGGACGATCGGAAAAGGCCGGAGTTGCGGTGACTTTTGTCAATGATCCTGAAGTGAAATTTCTCACTGAAATAGGGAAATTCATGAATAGAAATATAACAGAAAGACCACTTCCTTCCGGATTGGAAATATCGAATACTTTCACTGATGAAGAGCGTCCTGTATTGTTTGACAAGGATTATCTAGGTAAGCCAACAGGGATAGGCGATTCGCAGGGAGCATTCCACGAGAAAAAAGAAAAGAATATGAAAGTTAATCTGGGTGGTCCTGGCGAACGTAAACCACGAAAAGACAAACCGGAGAATCGTGGTGTCCTGAGAAAACGTGCAGCTAAAAAGAGGTGATTAAATCTTTTGAATGGTTGATGCCTCAGGTCCGATAACAGTACCTTCTTTCAGAATATAAATGATTTTCATCGCATTACGCTGGTTAGAAAAGGAATCTTCCAAAATTATTTTTCGTTTCTCAATCTCTTCTAAAGAAAAATCCTGATCAAACAACTGGTTGATTAAACTGATCATTTCGTGGTATGAATCAGCAATATGACATAAATGTTCCAATCCGGTTTTATGAACCATTGGAGTATTCGTAAGGCAAAAACGCCCGGAAAACAGCGAGGCAAGTAGTTTAAGTTTTAAACCGGTATCCTGAAACGTGGGTATCAGGCAAATATGTGCATCCCGAATCAGGTCTTCCATTTGGTCGTGTTCAGGATTCGGAATCAGTTGAATATTTGGATACTGTTTGATCTTCTGAATTAATCGTTCTGCCGGGTTCTTTCCGGCAATAATAACTTCCTGTTTGATTTGTGAAAAAACATATTTCAGGAGGAATTCAACTGCCTGAATATTCTCAAGTACCGATAAATTTCCATGAAATAGGATGTATTTACCCCGACCTGTCTGAGATTTGATTTCGCTAAACGGATGAAAGGCCGGAATAAAATGGGAATTTCTATAATGACGATCAAAATAATAATTGTCGTTGGGCGAAATGCACAGTAGGTGCGAGGCTTTTTTCAACACTTTTTCGTACCGTTTCAGCTTGCAGGCTTCAGTCCTGAAAAATAATTTTTTGAGAAGATTTGACTCAGACTGAGCTAAATTCAGGTAATATTCGTGTTCTATATTGTGCGTCCGAACAATTCGTAAATGCTGTGCAAGCAAAGGATGATCAAGATAAAAGCAAGTATGCAATCCCTCAAACAAAATTGGAGCTTTATTTTTAGATAAGTTGCTTAATAGTTGATTACTAAATCTTGTTATTACAATGTATGGTTTAGTATAAAACTGATAACGAACACCACTTTTTCTTTTGTAATAATAAACCTTCGCACAATATTTTTCAAGTTCTGGGGTTTGCGGTCGGTCATATTCGAAACAATGAAGATAAACAGATACACCACATTCAGAAAGTGCTTTTACTTTATAGAATATATCAATTACGCCACCGTAATCGGGGGGATATGGAATGTTAAAAGCTACAAGTTGAACTGCCGTTTCCAATGCCAAAATTTTATTCTAAATATAAAAAGAAAAACCACGATCCGTCAATTGGTTCGTGGTTTTTCATTGTTCTCTACGACAGCCTACTTATTTTATTGTTTTGGGAAAGTGTTCAGTGTTCAGTCTCAGTCTTCAGGCACACAAACACTGCGACTGAAAACTGAGACTGTCTACTTGTTTTTTCTATTCGGTCAGTTTCACTCCGCCATACCTGCTGGTAATTGAAACTTTACCTCCGCCAGTTCCTACATTTCCGTCAAGCGAGAATTTGTGATTATCCCTTATTTTATTGCCTTTATAGCGGGTTTCAGGATAATTTACATCGCAATAATCGCAATCGGCGTTCAGTTTGTAGTTTAAATCGTTCATCCCGATGGAAATTCCACCATAGCTGTTGGTAATGCTGATGTTTTCAAATTTTGAGTCAACTTTGTTAATCCGAACCGAGCCATATCCGGTATCCAGATTGAAATTTTCAGTTAACAAATCAATTTTATAATGGGTGTATTTTGAAATAGATTTCAGGCTACCTATTTCATCGATAGTAAATCCATCGTATTTCGAATCCAAAGTTAAATTTTTGGTTTTATGCAAGTTAACGGTTGAATATTTGGAGTCGAGAGTTAACTGACCTATTTCTCCGGCGATTAGCTTCGAATATTTGAATTCCATATTGGCCTCGTTAACGGATTCCAAGTCAGCCTTGCCATAGTTTACAATTATTTTCAGTGGATTACCGGCTGGGACTTTCATTTTTCCGGCGGTCATCGAACCATAATTAACTTCAAAATATCCCTTGGCATCCAGTTCGTTAAGTATTACATTTCCATACTTGTTCAAGATAGTTAATTCTCTGTCTTTTGGAATGTTGACCAGGTAATCGATCGAAAACGATTCATTATTTCTGAAATTATCTTCAATTTCAGTGGTTGCAGTAACCAATCCACCTGATTTATCAAAATTGACGGATATTTTATCCATTAATTCTTTGGCTTTACCCGAAGATTTATTGTCGATGGTAACCAACACCTTAATGGTTACGGAGTCACCTCCAAGGTCGTTAATTCTAACTTCGCCGAATTTGTTGGTTATTTTCAAGGCGGTAACACTGCTTTTTGCCCATCCTTTTTTGATATTTTTTGTGAATTCAGCATTTGTTGCGCTGACTAGAAAGGTTGAGAGCAGTAGCAAAAAAATAAGGTTATATTTCAGTTTCATTGATTTGATATTTTTGTTGTTTAACTTCCTGCAATTTGTTAATAATGAGTGTTATGACATTCATTCTGGATTGATAATATTCAAGCATCGCATTGATGACGCGTTCATCGTTTGGATTTGCTTTCAGGTCTTCGAGCAATTTTTGATACATCAGATCAAAATCTTCCTGTTCTTTCTGCATCATTTCTTGTTCCGATTCTGAGATAAATCCTTCATTTTTTAACTTATCCCATTGTTTCATTCCTAACTGAATGGCATTCGTGTAGTAGAATTCAACTTCGCGGTATTCTGCTGAAATTGACCCCAGTGAGAGTGTTGCCTGCTTTTCAGGGAAAAAGTAAATGCGTGCCTGATTAACAGCCAGAAGTGCAAAAACAACTATGGCTGCAATCTTTAAAATCGGTTGAAAACTGATTTTTCGGACAGGTTTGGAAGCTTTCTGAAGCTTGGCCTCAAATCGCTCAAAGTGTCCTTCCGGTGGTTCATTTTCCTGAAAAGAAGATCGGTTATGTAAGATTAATCTTTCTAATTCATCATGCATGACAGTCAATTTTTAGTTGTATTCAAACAATTCTTCCTTGTGCAGCATCTGTCGTAATTTCAGTTTCGCTCTTAAATATTGCGATCGCGACGAAACGTTTGTGATACCCAGAATTTGTGCAATTTCCTCATGATCATATCCTTCAAGCAAATACAGACTTAAAACTACCCGGTATCCGTCGGGTAACCGCTGTATGGCTTTTTTAAGCTGATCCATCTGAATTTCTGAAATCTCAATCCGGACAGGTTCTTCATCAGGAATTTTTTCATTCAGTTCTTCAAACTTCACTTTTCGCTTTTTCAGCTGATCCAATGAACGGTTGATCACAATTTTTTTTAGCCAGGCTCCAAAACTCACTATTCCTTCGTAGGTGTCGATTTTGGTAAACGCTTTCAGAAAGGCTTCCTGCATCACATCTTCAGCATCCACTTCATTGCCAACCATTCGCAGACAAACATTATACATGGGCTTATAATAAAGCCTGTAAAGCTCGAATTGCGCCTTGGTATCGCCCTTCCGGCACCTTTCAATCACGTCGTGATAAGTATTTGGGTACTGACTTTCCAACTATCTTATTGTTTTCTGATTGAAAGACGAATGTTGATCTGCGAATGTTGCATGGGGAGAGAAATAATCCGTAACACTTTTTGAAATTGGCATCTGAAGTATTACTAATGAAGTGTTTCTAATTTCTAATTAGTTGAATTATTGATGTATATCACGGTATTGATCAGTTCTGTCTCATTACGGATATTTATCTTTTTTTGCAGAATGGTGTCAATGATTTCCTGCGAAATTGGCTGAATTACCCTGATTAGCCCTTTTTGAGAGTTAATTAAATAAGCCATACCGCTGCCATACCTTAAGTAATAGTCAGGCTGCATGGATTCAAATCTGTTTGAAACAGAGGTTGGTCCAACATCATTTATTTTGCTTTTTTCATTAAAATCTACCTTGTACATTTTTAGTAACTGATATTTTCCTTCAGTAAGAAGCTGAAAATAACCGAGTCTTATTTTGCTGGCTATGGTATATGGGGCATAAATAAAAACACAACTATCAAACACTATCCGGCTAATCAAAGTGGGATCGGCAATTTCCAGAATGGTCTCTTTTTGTTTGAATTCCATTGCATTCCGGAAAATATTAAACCGCAGCGACATATCCCTTATTTCGCTGCCATCGGTTTTGATGATCAGGCAGGATTTAAATTGATTATTAAGATATGGATTTCCGCTAATTTGATTTTCATCATTGTTAAGGCCTGAAATCATTTTCTGCCGATGTATTTTTTCCATAACACTTTTAAAATCTGTTACAATCTGCCCATTACAAAACAAAGTGAAAATGATTATTTGAAAAAAGGTAAAAAGAAACCGCATAAAAGTTATTTTTGGAAATAGGAAGCTTCAATGAAACCATTGATTTTTTCAGTTGTTAAATTTACAAAAAACAGATGTCACATCATCACGATCATACCGGAAGAAATCTGGCTATTACAGTTATTTTGAACGGAATAATTACCATCGGTCAGTTTGCCGGTGGAATCATCTCTGGCAGTCTGGCATTGATTTCGGATGCCTTGCACAATCTTAGTGATGTAATTTCAGTGATTCTGGCCTATCTGGCTCATCGGATCGGCCTAAGGCCACAAACAGAGCAATCTACCTTTGGATACAAACGCGCTGAAATTCTCGCTGCATTCATCAATGCCTTGACACTTATAGCCATTTCGGTTTATTTGCTGGTTGAAGCCGGAAAAAGGTTCCTGAATCCAAAAGAAGTTGATTATTTATGGATGTTTTGGCTGGGAATTCTGGGATTTTTAGCTAATGGGCTCTCCGTTCTGATTTTGCATGATAATAAAGAAGAAAACCTGAATATCAGGGCTGCCTATTTACATCTGATTGGCGATGCATTAACTTCGCTTGCCGTTATTGCGGGTGCTGTTTGTATCTGGCTCTTCCGGGTTTACTGGATCGATCCACTGGTAACGGTACTTATCGGCGTTTACATTTTCGTGCATACTTTTAAAATTCTGAAAGAGAGTGTAGGGATTCTGATGCAATTTGCCCCGGCTCAAATCGATCAGCAACAAGTTATTGAGGTACTTCAATCAATTCCTGAAATTAAAAGCGTTCATCATGTTCATTTATGGCAACTGGCCGATCATCAGATCTTTTTTGAAGCCCATCTGATGTTGACAGAAAATCTGCCGGTTTCAGAATCTGATGCCATTACACAAAAAGCAAAGCAGCTGTTAGGCAGCCGCTTTGGTATCAGTCATACTACTTTTCAGTACGAATTTTTCTCCGGAAAGGATTGTCAATGCTAATCCGCGGTTAGCCTACTTTACTCCATTCAGCTTCAATAAGCGATCGGGTGGTACCCGAAACAGAAACAAGTGGTAATCTAAGTTGATTTTTAACTTTCCCCATTATTTCCATCAATGCCTTTACTCCGGCGGGATTCCCTTCTTTGAAAATAAGCTTCAACATTTCGGCCATTTGCAAATGCAACTTACCCGATAAAGCCATATCTCCAAGAAGTGAAGCGTGTGTGAGTTGACTTAATTTCTTTGGTAACGCATTGGCAATAACTGATATAACTCCAATGGAACCCATTGTTATTGATGGTACGGTTAAACCATCGTCGCCTGAAATCAATTTAAAATACGCAGGAGCTTTGCTGATTATTGCAGCAAACTGCGCTAAATCTCCGGAAGCCTCCTTAATAGCAACCACTTTCTCCGACAATCTGGCAATTCGAAGAGTGGTTTCAGCATCCATGTTGACTCCGGTACGTCCGGGAACATTATAAAGGATAACTGGGACAGGACTTGCTTCAACGACCATTTTAAAATGCTGAAAAAGTCCCTCCTGTGTGGGTTTACTGTAATAAGGGGTGACTGAAAGAATGGCATCAATACCTTCGAAGTTGGCTTCGTGAATGGATTTAACCAATGCATAAGTGTTGTTTCCACCCATCCCGACAACAATCTTCAGTCGCCCGGCATTTTTTTCAATGACAAAGCGTACGATTTCCTTCTTTTCATCCTCTGAAAGGGTTGGAGTTTCTGCTGTAGTTCCAAGTACCACCAAATAGTCAATTCCTCCCTGAATCTGATCCTCAACTAATCTTTCCAACGCGCTGTAATCAACGCTTTTATCTTCATTAAAAGGAGTAATCAAAGCAACTCCTGCTCCTTTAAACGGATGTGTCATTCTATCGTTGTTTTATTAATTCTTTTTAAATAATACAAAATTTGTTCAGCCAGTTGATCGGTTTCCGGTTGTTCACTGAATTCAATATTCAGATCAAAATAATTGGTTGACCTACCAGCATACCCGATTTTAAAAGCAGCCTCCGACAAAGCCGTCAGGTAAACTATCGGAAAATATTTTTGTCCGGTAAGATCAATCAGAATATCAAATTTTTGACTAATAAAATCATCTGCCAGACTGGTATTTGGGACTTCGCTCCAACTGGTCTGTTTTCGCGTAAACCCTTTAATTTCGTCAGGAACCACCGCTTTTTTAGATTGAAAATAACATAGGTTTTCAACCGAAAGACCCTCAAGTCTTAATTCGCTTTCAAGCCGGTCAAAGGTCTGTTTTTGATCAATTTCCCAAAGAACTCCAGCCGATTTGGCCGTATCCAGATTGAAAACTTTTTTTTCTCTGACAACTGAACCCAATTTGAGGTTCAGTAGCCGATTGGCAATCTTGAATTTAAAACCCATAATGGATGCAAAAATAACAATTCGTTTGTTTTTCAGTGTTTAAAATTGCTAAAAGTTTTAGATTGATAGTATAAAGCTTGATAAAATGATAATCTATTACTTTTAGTCGATCATCCTCAAAAATTCGTCTTCGCTGATAATCGGAATATTCAGTTTTTCAGCTTTTTCCAGTTTGCTTGGTCCGATATTATTTCCAGCAAGCAAATAGCTGGTATTCTTCGAGATAGAACTAACATTTTTTCCTCCATTCTGTTCAATCATTTTTTTTAGGTCGTCACGCGAGTTTTTTTCAAAAGTGCCCGAAATAATGATGGTTAATCCGTTTAATTTTTCAGAGCGGTTGGCTAAACTTACCTCATCTATCTGCATTTGAAGTCCCAGTTCTTTCAATCGGTTTACCAGCGAAATGTTTTCAGGATTCGAGAAATACGCCTTGACACTTTCAGCTATTCGTCCACCAATTTCATCGATGGCTTTTAGTTGTTCCAAACTGGCAGTTTCGATCTGTTCAATGCTTATTAAACGGTTTGCCAGAATTTTGGCAACAGTTTCGCCTACGAAACGAATTCCTAAAGCGAAAAGTAATTTTTCAAATGGAATATTTTTCGATTCTTCGAGACTTTTGAGTATCCGTTCAGCAGATTTGTCCCCAAGTCGTTCAAGCCGGCTGATTTGTTCTTTGCGTAATTCATAGATATCAGCGATGTTCCGGATCAATCCTTCGTTGTACAATAAGTCGATGGTTTCCTGTCCAAGTCCATCAATATTCATGGCTTTCCGGCTGATAAAATGTTCCATTTTTCCTTTGATCTGTGGAGGACATCCAATTTCATTTGGACAATAATACGCTGCTTCTCCCTCATTACGGATGAGTCCGGTACCACATTCAGGACAAATTTTAATGAAGTCGACAGCCTGGGCCATAGGATGTCTCGAAGCCGGATCTACTCCGGTAATTTTCGGGATTATTTCACCTCCTTTTTCCACAAAGACGGTATCGCCCAAATGTAAATCCAGATTTTTAATGATATCGGCATTGTGCAATGAAGCCCGTTTTACGGTGGTTCCAGCCAGTAAAACAGGTTCAAGATTGGCAACCGGTGTAACTGCACCGGTGCGTCCAACCTGAAATGAAACGGATTGCAAAATGGTACTTGCCTGTTCTGCTTTGTATTTATAAGCAATAGCCCAGCGGGGCGATTTAGCTGTAGTTCCAAGATACGACTGCAAACTGAGAGAATTTACTTTAATTACAATTCCATCAGTCGCCACGGGCAATTCTAAACGTTTGGCATTCCATTTCCGGATGAAAGCAATTACTTCATCCATATTTTGACATTTTTCTGTGTCTGGAGAAATTTTGAATCCCCACTCTTTGACAGCTTTTAGGTTTTCCATGTGTCCATCGAACGGAAGATTTTCACCCAACAAATAATAAAAATAGGCATCCAGATTCCTTTCGGCAACAACCGATGATTTCTGCGATTTTAAAGTTCCGGATGCGGCATTTCGCACGTTGGCAAATGGCTGTTCTCCTTCTTCTTCGCGTTCCTGGTTGATCCGGTCAAACTCCGAAAATGGGAGCAAAATTTCTCCACGGATTTCAAATTCTTCAGGATAGTTTGATCCTTTCAGTTTAAGCGGAATGCTTCTGATTGTTCGCACATTGGCTGTTACATCGTCGCCAAAAGTGCCGTCGCCACGGGTGATGGCTTTATCGAGCTTTCCGTTTTTATACCTTAAGCTGATGGAAGTCCCATCGTACTTCAGTTCACAAACGTATTCAAAAGTTTGGTCGGTGAGTTTTCGGATCTTTTGATCGAAATCGCGCAATTCTTCTTCCGAATAAGAGTTTGACAACGATAGCATCGAATATTGATGCCTGACCTGTGCAAACTCCTTATTTAAATCACTGCCAACCCGTTGGGTGGGAGAATTTAAATCAAACAGTTCCGGATTCTCGGCTTCCAGTTTTTCGAGTTCTTTCATCAGTGTATCGAACTCCATGTCGGTTATAACCGGTTGTGATAAAACGTAGTAACGATAGTTGTATTCTTCAAGTGTTGAACGTAAATCGCTTATCCTCTTTGCTATATTTTCGTCGGTCATTTTTGTAAAATTTGCACTAAAATACAAAAAAGAAAAACCACATAGACACATCGGACACAATAGAAAGAACTATGTGACCTATGTGACTATGTGGTAAGATACCAGATGGCTAAATCTCTGTGGATATTAGGAGACTTTGTTTTCCTGATTCTTTTTCTGCATGAAATAAGAAACTACCAGCGCAATACCTCCGAAAAGAAAGATCATCGAGAAATAAGCTGGGCCTTCTTCCATGCCACCCTCGTCCAAAAAGTAACCGCAAAGGATACCAAGTGCGATGCCGACTAAAAATAGCCCAAGTTTAAAGGTTCCCTGACCCGAATTTACGTCAGGTTTTGATTTGAACAATTCAGGACTGGCACCTTTTTCAATTAAAGCTAACCGTTCTTTGTTTCGGGTGGTTAGGTAAACATACAGTGAAGCAAAAACTACTGCAAAGAACCCGAGCGGAATTAAAATTTCTACTTGCATAATATCAGAATTTAAGTGTTTAATTGTTTTCGAACTTGCCAGTATGACGCAAGTGTTTCTTTGCGGTTACAAATAAAATTGAAAAACTTTTTTGTAAATTTCAGTCGAATTTGTAACCGGAATCAGAAAAGTTCGTCTAGTGAATAAGATGAATAAAACCGATGACCTATACTACATTGAAGCAGTCAGAAAAGGTAATGTCCAGGCATTTTCCTATCTGGTTGAGAAGTATCAGAAACTGGTTTATACATTGGCATTAAAATTACTGAAGAAGCCTGAAGAAGCTGAAGAAATGGCACAGGATACCTTTATTAAGGCCTACCAAAAGCTTGACAGCTACGAAGGCAAATCAAAATTTTCAACCTGGTTGTACAGCATTACTTATAATGCGTGTATATCGGAATTAAGGAAACGCCGGATTGAATTTAAATCGCTCGACGATAGGCAAATATCTGATCAGGATGAACAGAAGATGCATGATTATTATAGAGAGACAAGAAAAGAAGATCAGGAGAAATACCTGAATCTGGCACTTGAAAAACTTCCTGAAGACGATCAGGTTTTAGTTACACTTTATTACTACGAGAATCAATCAATGGATGAAATAAGCATGATATCCGGATTGACAGTCAGTAATGTAAAGATTAAAATCCATCGGGCGCGGAAGAAAATGTATGAGTTTTTGCACGAGATGTTGAAAGAGGAAGTATATTCGTTATTGTAATTGAAAAGCATTAGACTTGGGGCAAAACTTGAAATTTGGAATTTGAAACTTTGAACTTAAAAGATATGAACAAGCTGGATAAACAATTCGAAGAAATGATGAAAGGAATCAGGATTGATTCACCTTCATCAGATTTTACACTTAAAGTTATGAGCCGTGTTCAGGCCGAAGCAGCGGTTCAGAAACATCATCTTTTAGAGGATTATAAACCAGTGATCAGCAAACGAACATGGATCATTTTGATAGCAGCGTTTGTAATCCTGATGATTTATATTACCGTTTCGGGCAAGGAAACCACAGTTGCCCCCAATTCAGGGTTTTGGTCAACAATTTCCGGATCGTTGGATCAACTCAAGGTGAAAGAAGCTTCATCAGTCTGGCAAAAAGGGATGGGTCTGTTCTCTTCAGTTCCTACAATTGCTTATCTCATTCTTACTGCCTCTTTGGCTCTCTGGACACTCGATTCATATTTTACACACAGGCATCATGCCTCTAAGATTCAGGTAAACTAATCGAGGTCAGGGAGCTAACCGACGGATAATCCATTGGTCACCGGATAAAATGTATTCCAACCGATCGTGCAGACGATTGGGGCGTCCCTGCCAAAATTCAAAATATTCCGGACGAATAAGAAAGCCACCCCAATGAGGTGGTTTTTTTATTTCATGATTTTGGAAATATTCCTGGTATCGAGAATAATTGTCATCCAGAATCTTCCTGCTTTCGATGACCTGGCTTTGTGGCGAGGCCCATGCTCCAAGCTGGCTTTCCAATGGTCTTGATAAAAAATAGGTGTCTGATTCTTTCTCTGTAATTTTTTCTGCGGTGCCTTTTATCCGAACCTGTCGTTCAGTTTTGGTCCAAAAAAATACTACAGAAACATGCTGATTTACTGAAATTTGTTGTCCTTTTTTACTGTTGTAATTGGTGAAGAATACTAATCCTTCGGGAGTCAGTTCTTTCAACAGTACCACTCTTGAATCAGGGTTCCCCGACTGATCCAACGTTGATAAAACCATTGCTGTTGGTTCGGGAGTTTTGCCAGAAACAGCATCCTTCAGCCATAAAGTCAGTTGCTGAAAAGGATTTTTGCTAATTTTTTGCTCGCTAAGCTCATGTTTTTGATAATTTGTGCGAATATCACGAAGCATAATGAAATGTTTTATTTTTTGATTCAAACAAGCCTGAAGTGATTTTGTTAAAGGCAGTCTCTTAATCTAAAAAAAAAGAAGGGATTTTACCCCGAAAAGGAGAGTAGAATCCCATCGTTTTTATCAGAGTCGGCATGAATCAATAGTGTACCGGTCGTCTATAAAGTCATTATCTTCTTTTTATAAACCTTGAAAAGGTCCTCTTCATCTTCATTATTTTTAATACCATTGATCAACAGAGACAATAATGCCGGAATTTCAGCTTCAGCAAATCCCGATTTTAATGCAAGTCCGCTGGCTAAACGCATTTCGTTGTCGTCTATTATTTCATCGGCTAAAACCATTTTAACTATGCCATAAAATTGTTCAAATCGCTTAGCTAGTTCGTAAGGAGGATAATAAGCCTGATTTTTTCCTGATTCCAATAAACTATCAATTTCGGGATCGGTAAATCCCATATTTTTCCCCAGCCGTTTTAGCATTTTCAATTCAACGTCGTCAATTGTTCCGTCAGCCAAGGCAACCTGAATCAGATGCATGAAATGTTCTTTATCCTGCTTTTTGTCCGGGTGATCAAAGTGTTCCAATAGGCTCATAATGTTATTTTTTAATTTGATATTTTTAGTAAAGATCAACATTCCTGCTTTCATTAACAAACCATTTATCCGAGGTTTATATTGGCCGAAAGAAATTAAATGCACATACCTATATCAACATTCTTTGAAACTGTTGGGTTTAACCCTTCTGGCAAATTCACTTTGGTAAATCCACTGTCGATAACTCAATTGGATGATTCAATGGAGCGTTTTGGGGTGGAGAAAAATAGTATCTATTTACTTGTTGTACAGTTGGAGCTATTCCTTAAAGAGCTTTTTGTGAAATTCTTCCATTTCCTTCATTTGCTGCTGCATCATTTTCATCATATCTTCCACTGACCGGTGTTGTGCATGGAAAGGCTTCTTATTGGATTTGGATGAGCTGCTGTCCGGTTTTTCCAGGTTTAGCTGACCCCAAAAATCATCAAATCCATTAAAATTATTGACTAGCGAATCTCCGTCAAAATTGAAAAAATGAAAATTGTTCATCCCGAATTTCTTCATCATGAGTGAATCACGTTTACTACTAAACGGGCTGGCAAACAATTGGTCAAAATCGCCGAAAAACGAATTGCCCATCGATGAACTATCATTAAAGAATTTGAAATGATCATTAAAGAAATGATCAAAATTTTCAGGCATCTTATCATTAATTAAGGTAGTATCACCTGACCAATTGTAAGTATAGGTTGAATCGAACCTGATCAGATTACCATGTTCATCGTATTCACGGTTGACTTTAAAATCTTCCTTGGGTAAGTTCTTTTTTTGAACTTCGGATTGGGCCAGGCCGCTGAAAAAGAGGCTTTTGGCCATCACAAAAAAAAAAGAATACAGCGTTTCATAACCATTGATTTTAAATTGTGTTTCAAAAATAACTACAAAATTCAAAGGGTGTATTTTAAAAAATCTTAAAACATTTTAAAAATTCAGAAACAAGCTCAAATTCTCATTTCCCGGTAAAAGATTCATAATTTGATAATTTCGATTATCTTTAATTTTTTTCAATATTAATGTTGATGGATAACCTTAAAATTCAAATATTCAACAATGAAAAAGGTCTCATTACGAACCTTTCAATTGGAGGTCTGCTTGTAGTTGAAAACGCACAAAGAATAAAAAGAGAGCTGGTTGGTATACTCAATCAAATGAGTGATTTAGTTGAGATTGAAATCAATGAGGTCGATAATATTGATCTCTCATTTATTCAGCTAATTGTTTCATTTACTTCACAATTGAATGAAAAAGGTATAAAATTCAGGCTTGACTGGAAATTGGATGAGGATCAGCAATTACTATTTAAAAATGTAGGTTTGAGTAACGAACTATTTATGAATGAATAATATGCCGAAACAAATTTTAATTGTTGACGACTCGGAAAGTATTCGCGAAGTATTGGCTTTTAGTATAACGAATGCCGGGTATGAAGTTTTAGTTGCATGCGATGGATTGGATGCATTGAAATACTTTGATGGAAGGACCATCGATTTATTATTGACTGATTACCATATGCCCAACCTAAATGGACTGGAACTGATTTTAAGGGTCAGACAGCTAGAAGCTTATAGATTTATGCCAATTCTGGTTCTTACAACCGAAAGTCAACTGAAAATTATGAAGGAAGCCAGGGAAGGTGGGGCGACCGGATGGTTAACGAAACCGTTTAACACTGAAAAACTTTTACAGACTTTACGAAAAGTGATACGATAGTGAATTCATTTGCTGAAAAATTTAAAGAAGAAGTAAAGGAGTATTGCGAACGACTTGAATCCGGGTTGTTGCAATTGGAACATGAACCTGAAAATCAACAAATCATTGACGAAATTTTTAGGATCATGCATTCGATGAAGGGCAGCGGAGGTATGTTTGGATTCGAACTGATTAGTGAAGTTACCCATGATCTGGAATCGTTATATGATATTTTCAGATCGAAAAAACAGAAGATTGACCCCGAGGTTATTAGTTTTACCCTTGATTCTATCGATGAATTACTTAAGCTTGCTACCATTTCACCTACTGATGAAGAGGAAAAGCTGGCTGCAAAAATGAAATCGGACACAAAACAGCAAATTGCCAGATTTACCGATGAAACTGATTCTTCCATCCGGGAAAATATAATGGGAAATGATAATTCAGTTTCATTGGGCCTTAATCAACAGACCTGGTACATCTCATTTGTTCCAAACAAGGAAATACTGAAGAACGGAACAAATCCGCTTTATCTGATTGATGAACTTAATGCGCTGGGTGAGTGTAACATACAGGTTGACTTTGAAAAATTACCTGCTTTGTCAGAAATGAATCCTGAACATTGTTATGTTTCCTGGAGTATTTTTATTGCCACTTCTGAAAATATTGATACCCTGAGAGATGTCTTTATTTTCGTAAACGACCAAGCCGAGATTCAATTAGAGAAAGTTTCATCGATAAATGTTCTTCACGATGAAGCTATTTTGGCGAAATTCCTAAACACGAAATTCAATGGAGAGGATTGGATGCCTCTTGAAACGGAGCTGGCAAATCAGGAAATTAAACAGGATGAAAAAGAAGAAACAGATGTAATATTGAAGTCCACGGATGAAATTCCGAAAAACTCGATTTTTGCCCAAACAACAGTTGATTCAATACGAGTAGATTCCCAGAAGATTGATCAGTATATGAACCTGGTCAGTGAATTAATTACATCGCAATCACGACTGGAGTTGATCGCTTCAAAGCTGAATCATCCAGATTTGGAGGCGATTACTGAAAATTTTGAAAAGCTTAGCCGACAACTTCGTGATAATGCTTTCGATATGAGTTTAATCCCATTGGCAAGTATTGCAGTCAGATTTAAACGGCTGATTCATGATTTGTCAAAATCTCTTGAAAAAGAAATTGTTTTGGTAACCGAAGGGATGGAAACTGAATTGGATAAAAATATCATTGAAAAATTAATAGAACCACTGCTTCATATCATACGAAATTCAATTGACCATGGTATTGAAAACAAGGAAGAACGGCTCGAAAAACTCAAACCACCAGTTGGAACTGTTCTGATTAAAGCTTCAACAGCAGGCAGTTATGTTCTTATCGAGATTGAAGATGATGGTGCTGGTCTTGACCTGATGAAGATCAGAAAGAAGGCGGTTGAAAAGGGTGTCATTCGTGATGAGGCTCAATTAACCGATGATGAGATTGCACAATTAATTTTTGAACCAGGATTTTCAACTGCAGAATTGGTTACCGATGTGTCGGGGCGTGGCGTTGGAATGGATGTTGTCAAGAAAAGAATTCAGGAAATGCGTGGTATGATTGAGCTGAGCACTGAAAAAAATCATTATACCCGAATTTCAATCAGGCTTCCACTTTCATTGTCTATTATCGATGGTTTGCTTACCAGAGTGGGAGAGGGTTACTATGTTATTCCGTCGTCTGTGATCAGAAAGATTCATTTCATCAAATATAAATCATTGAAAAAAGGGTTCAGGCAGGTGGTTGAACTGGAAGGGGCCCAATTACCCTATTTAAATATGTACGATGAATTTGTTGGTGACGGAAACGCACCTGAAGATCAACTTGTAATAGTTGTCAGTTTTAATAACCAGTTATTTGGATTGGTTGTTGATGAAGTAATTCATGAATATCAGGCAGTTATTAAACCTTTGGGTAGATTATTGAATGGAAAAAATGCTTTTTCAGGGGCAAGTATATTAGGTACAGGTCAGTTGGCGCTGGTAATTGACACCAATAAAATGATAAAAAAATATTCGTAATACAATGGCAACAGAAATTATTCATGGACTTGATTCTTATTTTACATTCAGAATTGGAAATGAGTTATTTGCAGTAAATATTGGTCATGTAACAAAAATTCTGGAGTTGACGGACATTACCAGTGTGCCAAATTCTCCCAGGTATTTTAAAGGAATAATAAACCTGTTTGGTGATGTTTTACCTGTATTTGATGGCCGGTTAAAATTTGGATTCCCGGAAATAAAATATACAAGAAATACCTGTATCCTGATATTTGTGTTTGAGTTGGACGACCAACTTGTCAGGTCAGGTATTGTAGTCGATTCAGTTGAAAAGGTCGTAATTTTTGAACCTGACCAAATAAAGCCTGCACCACTGATAGGTAAAGGATTCAATGCAGAATTTATTCATGGAATTGCAACGTTTAATGATGAATTCGTTATTATTCTAAATCTTGAAAAAATATTTTCGGAAGAAGAAATTAGCTTAATTAATGCTGTAGAATAAATACATAAATACAAGGTTATGAGATTTGTAGACTTGAAAATTCGGACTAAACTTTTTGGTGCATTCGGAATTATGATTCTGATTGGATTTTTTTTAGCTGTTTATTATATAGCGACTTTGTTGCTTTTTCAAAAGGATGTAAATGCCTTTTCAAAAGAGTTTCTTCCACAGCTCGAACTTTCGATAAGGTTGAACAATGAAACCCAAAAGGTAGCATATAATATGGAGGGCTATTTTTTAACCGGAATGCCTCAATATTTTAAATTAGCAAGAACTGAACTCGATTCGGTGAAAATAACATTGGCTGAAGGAGAACAATTGCTTGAAAGGTCTAAAAATTTGTCAAAATTGGAGCAAAACCTGAGTGAAGCACGGATACTGGTGCCTCAGTACGAACAGAATATCATGACTACATTTAAAATAGTTCAGGATATTAACGCGCTGAAATACAATATAAAACGCAACTCGATAAATACTTTGAATAATTCAGCTCCAAAGAAGAAGACTAAAAAGAATGCCACCGTTCAGGTTCAAAAATCGTCGTTTGATGCAAAAATTACCGAAGATGAGATTATAAGAAAGACAGCAATTCTTCAGGAATTAAGAAAAACCAGTACTACAATATCTGATAAACTTAAGCAAAGCTCTGAAAATCTGCGAAAATCTGCAACTATCTATACAGCCGAAGTTGCTGAGGGATTTGATAAATCAATCAGATCATCTGTTTTTAGTTTAATTATAATTGCCCTGATTACGTTTGTATTTGTTGGCTGGGTTGCCATTTACATTTCAAGAAAAATAACAGAACCTTTGATGAAGGGGATTGAGTTCACAAAAATAATGGCAAAAGGAGATTTAACAGCTGCTTTGGACATCAATCAAAAAGATGAGATTGGAGTTTTGGCATTCAACCTTCAGTCGATGAATAACCGGATTCGGGAAATCATTTCATATGTCACATCAACGGCTGAAAACCTTGCCTCAGCAAGTCTTGAATTGAGTTCTACTTCGCAACTTGTCTCACAGGGAGCATCCGAGCAGGCAGCTTCGGCTGAAGAAGTTTCGGCAGCAATTGAAGAAATGGCCGCCAACATTCAGCAAAACAAGGAAAATGCCAGGCAAACAGAAGGTATTGCTATTAAAGCCGAAGCCGATATCTATCAGGGTAGTGAAAAAGTACTTAAAACAGTTGATGCTATTCGGGAAATTTCCGGTAAAATCTCAATCATTGGAGATATTGCATTTCAAACCAATATTCTGGCCTTAAACGCGGCTGTTGAAGCTGCCCGAGCCGGCGAACACGGACGCGGCTTCGGTGTTGTGGCCAACGAAGTTGGTAAACTTGCCGAACGAAGCAAACTTGCAGCTACCGAAATAGACCAACTTACCAAAACAAGTGTTTTTAATGCCGAAGATGCGGGAAAATTGATGAAAGAAATAGTACCTGACATTCAAAAAACATCCAGGCTCATTCAGGAAATTTCTGCAGCAAACAATGAACAAAGCGTTGGCGCCGATCAAATCAACCAGGCCATCCAACAACTCAATATGGTAACCCAACAAAATGCCGCCAGTTCAGAAGAGCTATCAACCAATGCAGTAGAATTATCGGCACAGGCAGAACAACTTCAGGATATCATATCATTCTTTAAGACAAGCGATGTCAATACTGCTAAACAAATAGCCAGGGAACATAAAAGCCAGGTTCTGCCAGTTGCCGAAACTGAGTCAAACCCTAAAAGGAGAGTAGTTATCAATCTGGATCAACCTGATATTTCTGATGATGAGTTTGAACGGTTTTAGCGATATTCCTAAAAAAATGAAATCAGACTTTATTCATATATCAGACGAACTATTCCTAAAACTTGGGAACCTGATCACCGAAAGGTACGGCATCAAAATGCCTCCTGAGAAAAAGATTATGTTTCAGTCCAGGATGCAAAGACGATTATTAGAACTTGAGATTAATTCGTTTGATGAATATGCCAAAATGTTACTGAACGCAGACCTTGATTCACCTGAGCTTTCAGTTCTGGCTGATTATATTTCAACAAACAAGACCGATTTTTTTAGGGAAAACGATCATTTTGAATTCATCTCTGATCACATTATACCTGAATTTCTGAATATTAAGTTCAATTTTAAAGAGCCAAAACTTAAGATTTGGAGTGCAGGTTGCTCAAATGGACAGGAGGCATATTCGATTGCCATTACGCTTGAAGAATATATCCGGTTAAAAAAAATGCCAATTAATTATTCCATCCTTGCTACTGATATTTCAGTCAGGATGTTGAAAAATGCCACAGAAGCTATCTATCCAATTTCAAGTATGGATGTAATTTCACTTGATTTGAAACACCGTTATTTTCTGAAAAGTAAAAATCAGAAAGACGAGAAAGTTAGGGTGATTAAGGATTTAAGAGATAAAGTCTCGCCAGCTTATCTAAACCTGATGGATGATAACTATTTATTAAAGGACGAATTTGATGTTGTATTCTTACGAAATACCTTAATTTATTTTAATCATCAGGTTCAGCAAAACGTTTTAACAAAAGTTTTAAATACCATAAAAATAGGAGGTTATCTGATTATTGGCCATTCCGAATCGCTTATAAATATGAGCCTCCCTATTCGGTCTATTGCACCCAGTATTTATGTTAAAATTAATATATAAGGATTATGGACAATTCAAAAAAACTTACTGATTCTGAAATTGATCTGTACATAAATCAAATTTCAAACCTTAAAGCTGAAAATGAAGAATTGGTCAGAAACCTATATAAGGTCAACGAAAAGCTGCGTGATTCTGAAAAACTAAAAGGTCATTTTATTAGTAATATTACCAACGAGATCGTAAATCCATTTGCGAGTGTACTTGCTTTGGCCGAAAATATCAGGGAACTAAAAGAAGGTGAAATTGAATATGCCCACCGGTTGGCTGATCTTATTTATGAAGAGGCATTTCATCTCGATTTTCAGCTTAAAAACATTTTTGCTGCAGCTTTAATCGAGGCAGGTAAAGAAGAGCCTAAATTAGCGCAAATATCTATCAGCGAGCTTTCTGTCAATATAGGTCAATATTTCAAAAGTCAGTTGAAAAAGAAAAATATAACGTTGTCAGTAGAAATAGATAATCCCAATAAATTGGGTTCTGATGCCCCGGCATTATTTATTTCCGACAAGGCAAAACTTGAAATGATTGTTAAGAACCTGATTAGCAATGCAATTAAATATAGTCCGGATCGGTCAGTTATTAATTTGGATTTTGTACTGGGAAATGGATCACTTGCCATTGAGGTTTCTGATCATGGAAAGGGAATCAATCATGATGACCGGAAAGTTGTTTTCGATCGATTTAAACAACTCGATGAAAAAATAAATTCAATTAATACAGGACATGGACTCGGACTTTCCATCGTTCAGGCATATGCCGAATTATTGGGTGGCAAAGTAAGTATGAACGATAATTTTGAAGGTGGAGTGCGCTTAATGGTTACAATTCCTGAAAGTTCTGGGACTGAAGACTGGGATGATCTTGAAGATTTTTTACTTGATTCTGAAGTCCGATTCTAATGAATGAATATAGCCGATCAGACTATTTTTTGCATCCTTCATCTTTGCTTGTAAGCAAAGATTTACAATGGGTTACCACTGTCCTTGGGTCATGCGTTTCGGTTTGTTTCTGTGATCCTAAAAAAAAGATTGGAGGAATTAACCATTACATGTTACCCTATTGGAATGGAGATGGTTTGGAGTCTCCTAAATATGGGAATGTGGCTATATTGCAACTTTTAAATAAAATGTATGATTTTGGGGTAAAAAAGGAAGATATTGTATGTAAGATTTTTGGTGGCGCAGAAGTGCTTGGTGAACAAAATTCGGTATTTAATGTTGGACAACGTAACATCGAATTAGCATACAGAATGGTATTCGAACTTGGAATTTCAATTGCAAATTCCAGTACAGGAGGAAAATTGGGAAGAAAGATCCATTTCAATACCGGAACAGGTGAGGTGCTTCAAAAATACCTGGTTAAATCATAACAATAATTCAAAATGAGCCATAAAATCAAAGTTTTGATAGTTGACGATTCGGAATCTGTGCGAAATACTTTAATTAAAATATTAAGTCAGGATTCTGAAATTGAAGTTATTGGGGCAGCTTCAGATCCGTATGAAGCCGTTTCCATGATTGCGGAAAACCTGCCGGATGTAATTACTCTCGACATTGAAATGCCCCGTATGAATGGACTGACCTTTCTGGGAAAGCTCATGAAACAACATCCAATCCCCGTCGTAGTTATATCATCAATTGTCGGTGAAGGTTCAGAAATTGGAATTCGGGCCTTACAACTGGGGGCAAAAGAAATCATTTCCAAACCGAAATTAACCAATGAGTTGCAGATTGAAGAATACAGTATCAGAATTACTGATGCCATAAAAGCCTCTTCACTGACCGAAAGAGTCCGGATTAAGCCAACAAAACTTCCTGAAAATCCAAAGAACCAAATTGCATCTGTAAATCAAAATCCCCAACTTCATTCCGAAAAAATAATTTTGCTTGGTGCATCAACTGGAGGAACTGAAGTTATATCACGTATATTAAAAAACCTTCGGACAGATTTACCTGGTATTCTGATTGTACAGCATATGCCTGGTGAGTTTACAAAAGCGTTTGCAAACAGGCTGAATCAGGAAAGCAAGATCAATGTAAAGGAAGCTGAGGATGGTGATGTTATTCAACCGGGTAATGTGTATATTGCAAACGGTTTTAATCATTTGCATTTGATCAGGGAAAGCGGGAAATACAAATGCAAGCTTGAAATGGGGCCATTAGTAAACCGTCATCGTCCCTCAGTTGATGTGTTATTTCGATCGGCAGTTAAATTTCAGGGATCTAATATAACTGCAATTCTACTGACAGGAATGGGAGCTGATGGTTCTAAAGGAATGCTTGAATTGTTTCAGGCAGGAGCTATGACATTTGCGCAGGATGAAAAATCATCTGTAATTTTTGGAATGCCCAAAGAAGCGATAAAACTTAATGCTGCCAGAATGATTGGCAACCCCGACGAATTAATTAACTGGTTAAACACTACTTTTCAATAAAATGCAGGATAACGCTCAAACTTCTAAAATTCTGATTGTTGACGACGTGCAACTCAATCTTGATTTGATGAAAGATATTTTGTCAGACAAGGAATACCAGATTGCAACCGCCATTAACGGGAAATCAGCATTGGCAAAAGCCAGGGCACATAAATTTGATTTAATCTTACTTGATGTAGTTTTGCCCGATATTGATGGATTTGAAGTTTGTTCTATCTTGAAATCAAATCCACAAACTCAGGACATTCCAATTATATTTTTAACAGCTAAAAGGGAAAAAGATAGCATTGTAAAAGGATTTCAACTGGGTGCAGTCGATTATATTCCCAAACCATTTAGTAAAGAAGAACTTTTAGCCCGCGTTAATCTTCACCTCACTTTAAGAAAAGCCCAGTTTGAGTTAATTCAGTCAAAAGAAAATGCTGAGGCTTCGGCAAAAGCAAAAGGGATTTTTCTGGCCAATATTTCTCACGAAATCAGAACACCCATGAATGGGATTATTGGGATGATCGATATTCTTAAACGCACACAACTTACAGATGACCAACATGATTTTATTGATATTATTGGCATCTCAAGTGAAAATCTGTTGATGATTATCAATGATGTACTCGATTTTTCGAAAATAGAAGCCGGCCAGGTTACCTTTGAAAGAATCAGCTTTAATTTGTTTGATGAAATTAATGAAGTGACCAAAATTCTCAGGTACAAAGCCATGCAAAAAGGGCTCAGTCTGTCATTCAAAATTGAGCCGGATGTGCCTGAATTACTGATTGGCGATCCGTTAAGACTTAAACAGGTACTGATAAACCTATGCAATAATTCAATAAAATTTACGGCTGAAGGATATGTCCGCATAAAAGTTAGCCTTGTAAATAAGAATGATGAATTTGTACGGCTCAATTTTGAAGTTCAGGATTCAGGTATTGGTATTTCACCTGAAAATCAATCCAAATTATTCAAATCATTTTCACAGGCTGAAACATCAACAACCCGTAAGTACGGAGGTACAGGTTTGGGACTTGCAATTTCTAAAAATCTGGTTCACTTAATGAATGGTGATATAGGAATAATAAGTGAAGAGGGTCATGGAGCTATCTTCCATTTTGACTCGGAATTTGGCGTGGATCATGAAACCCATTCAATAACAGAAAGTAAAGAAGTGGACATTACTCTAGCTTCGAACAAAAAATATAAAATATTGTTGGCTGAAGATAATGTTATTAACCAAAAAATCGCTATATTAAATCTCGAAAAACTAGGGCATTCAGTTATCGCTGTTTTGGATGGTATTCAGGCAGTTGAATCATTTATCAAAGAATTACCTGATATTGTTTTCATGGATATTCAGATGCCTAAGATGGATGGTGTTGAGGCAACAACTAAAATAAGAGAATGGGAATCTGAACATAAAGTGCACAATCGGGTTCCTATAGTAGCGATGACGGGCAATGTTTTGGAAAGCGATAAAGAATTGTTTGTTAAAGCGGGGATGAATGAATATTTAGGAAAACCATTTAATGCCAGTGATTTAATCTCGTTGCTGAATAGGATAGAAAACATTTTCAACACTAGAATAATTAACCAATAGTTACTACATGGAATTGTCAGATAAATTTTATTCCTGGGAAGGGAAAACAGTGTTAGTCGTTGAAGATAACGAAACTAGCAATATTTATTTTGAGGCTGCATTAAGAAAGACCAAAGCGAAACTCTTGTGGGCGAAAAATGGTTTAGATGCCATTGAAATAGTTAAGAAAACCGAACACATCGATTTGATTTTAATGGACATCAATATGCCAAAAATGGATGGAATTGAAGCCACGAAAGTCATCAAGGAAATGCGACCTAAAACCATCATTGTGGTTCAAACTGCTTTTATTTTATCAGGTGAAGAAAGATTATGCCATGAAGCCGGTTGTGATGAGTTTATCACCAAGCCTATCCGGTTAAAATATTTGCTTGATACCATTAACAATTATCTGGTACCTGGAATCAAAAAATAAGCGCCAAATTTTTGATGGTGCGTAGGTTCAACAAGTGGAAAAAAACCTGCATTGATTTTTCCATTTACAATTACTGGCGGATTTAATTTGTGCTCTCTTTCGGCAAAAATCTCAAAATTACCCTTCTGCCCATAGAAAAGTTCAAATTTGCCTTTTGCTTCCCTTTGAATGTAATTTTGTAGTAAAATAGTTAGTATTCCCATATTCATTCTGCAATTGATTTCAATACATGGTTGTATCATGATCTGGTTTTCATTCCTGAAAACCATGGCATCAATTCCTAAAAATCCACGATGCACTTTTGAATACACCGATGATTTTAATTCTTCACCTATAATTTTGGCTGTTTTACTAATCATTTCTTCCAGTTCCTTCAGGTTTTCATCCGGAAAAATATCTGCTAAACTTGTATTGATTAACGTTCCTTTGTATTGTCCATTTGAATTGGTTTCAAAGAACGTAACCCCCAGATAATCGATTTCAGCTGACTCAGTTATTTGAAACTGAAAAGAAAAATCGGCCAGTTTTTCAAGATAAGGTTCGGCAATCAGGTAGTTTTGCTGTTTTAGTACCCCCGATATCCATGCTTGGTTTGAATTATTCAGTGTCTTACTTCTTATGATCTGAATTCCTCTTCCGGATGAACTCAATGGCGCTTTTACAACTAACGACTGATGTTCTTTCATCAGTTTCTCAATTTCATAAAGGCCAGTCACCTTTACTCCGGTTAATGATTTGTTAATAAACCATGGTTGCTGATTATTCGTCAGGATATCGTTCAGAATATTCAAAGAGGTTGATCGTTCGAAAAGCAATTGGTGCGTTTGTTGCCAATTGTATGAAGGATTTGATTTAAATTTTTCGGAACACTTCTCTTTCAGTTTCTTCAATTTAAAATGTGCCGCAGGACTCCATCCCCAGGGACAGATTGCTTCAAATGAATCAGTCGTCATTGATTCCAGTTCAGATAAAGTACAAAATCCGGGTACCTTAAATCCCCAATTATTAAGCTGTTCAATGTATTTTCCTGAAAGTTTTGTTTCAGTAATTACAAAATCATTCTCTGTGGCAAAAATAAATGGAAGAATGGCTAAATCGCGTTCCATTTCCTGAAGCAATAGAGGTGGCATATAGCTAAATGACCCGTTTGCAACAGCCAGTTCGCAGGTAGGATTAAAATAAAAAATTCTGGCTTTAGTCATGGAAAAGATAAAATCAGATAACAAATATAGAATCCATTTTTACGCTTTTTGATGAATTAACGAAAAATAAACATGAAAATCCTGTGAAATGTCAAATTTGACTCTATATTTGCAGCATTGAATAATTACAGATCACTAAGTCTTTTTATCGATGAACAAATTTTCTCCTGAAATGTCAAAATTGAATATGATTTGCAACATGTGCGCTTCAATGTGTATGTGTATGGATACGACTATTCAGGAGGATGACAGGATATAGGTGAATTATACCACAATATTTCAAGCTCTTCTGAATTTCAGAAGAGCTTTTTTTTTACTAAAACGAACAGCTAATGAGTGAAAAATCATACCGGAGTGTTGTTAAATCGGTTTCGTGGCGAACAATCGGAACAATTGATACTATTTTGATTTCTTTGATAATAACCGGCAAGCTTGATTTTGCTATTGCAATTGGCGGCGTAGAAGTTTTTACAAAAATGGGATTGTATTATTTGCACGAAAGAACCTGGAATCGGATAGATTTTGGAAAAGAAAAAAAATCAGGCATTGATTATCAGATTTAATACAAAACAAATATGACAAAAAAGTTTTTACCCATATCAATTGATATTTCAGACCAGAAAATTCTGATCATTGGCGGTGGTCAAAATGCCCTGAAAAAAATACTGATTTTAAAACGTTTTGGAGCTCAAATTGAAGTGATTGCTGAAAATATAATTGATGAAGTCTATGCTACCGGTACAATTTGCATTCGTAAGAGTTACGAAAAGAATGATTTGAACGGCTATCTGATGCTTTATTCGTGTACCAATAATGAAGTACTGGATCGGCAGATCGCACAGGATGGGAGAGAAGCTGGTGTTTTAGTCAATATTCACGATAATCCGGGCCTGTGCCAGTTTGTTTCGCCGGCTATTTATCAGGATGGAAACATTTCAGTGGCTATAAGCTCTAATGCAGAAAATGTTTATGAATCAATCCGATTGCGAAATCAGATTCAGGAATACCTGGAAAATCTAAAAAAACAAGAATAATGAGTACTCAATTAAATCCATTAAATGAACAACAGCAGGGATTCTTAGCAAGCCTTTCAGTTGGATTAAACCGGGATCAACTGCTCTGGATCAATGGTTATTTTCAGGGATTACTGGCTGCCTCCGGCGGAAATTTGCAACCTGCTGCTTTTACTAAAACCATAACTTTAGGAAATTTGAAAATACTATATGGAACCCATACAGGAAGAAGTAAAACGATTGCTGAAAAATTGGCTGAAAAACTGGCAAATCATGGTGTGGAAGCTCAGTTTTTTGCACTTGACGATTATAAAACCAAACAACTGACTTCGGAAACCAATCTTGTGTTCATCGTCAGCACGCATGGCGAAGGCGAACCGCCCGCTATGGCTGAAGATTTTTACAATTTTATAACCGGGAAACGTGCACCTCAATTGCCCAACCTGAACTACGCGGTGTTGGCTCTTGGCGATAAAAGTTATAAACTTTACTGCAAAACAGGAATCGATATTGATCAGGCGCTAAGTCAAATGGGGGCAAAAACAATTCTTCCGGTAACAAAACTCGATGTCGATTTTGAAGAAGAAGCTGATTTGTGGATCACTAAGTTTGTTGAAGTTTTTGCCCAAACAACTCAAAATTCAGCACAGTCTACCAATGAAATTTCAGTAAATACTCCTTCGACAAATAAGCTGTATTCAAGAAAAAATCCGTTTAGCGCAACCGTACTTGATAAAGTTAAAATTACCGGTCGCGATTCGGATAAGGAGGTTTATCACATTGAGCTTTCGCTTGAAGGATCGGGTATAACATACGAGCCTGGCGATTCGGTTGGTATTCTGGCAAACAACCCACCTGAATTGGTGGAAAGTATAATTAATAAAGCCGGTTTCAACGGAACTGAAGTGGTCAAACTAAAAGAAGGTGAATTTTCATTGAGGGAAGCCTTAACAGATCACCTTGAAATAACGGTTTTAAACGTCGAGGTAATTCAGAAATACCAGGAGAGGACTTTGAATACAGATCTTCAGCAGATCATTGAAAATGCAGAACAATTTGACCGTTATTTATATGGACACGATGTACTCGACCTGCTGGAGGAATTTCCTTTCAGTTTTACGCCACAGGAATTTGCCGACATCTTAAGAAGTTTTCCTCCACGACTGTATTCCATATCATCCAGCCAGTTAGCAGTTGGCAACGAAGTGCATGCTACGGTTTCAGCCGTACGGTATTTGCACAAGGGTCGCGAACGTGCCGGCGCTTGTTCAACTTATCTGGCCGACCGCATTGATATTGACTCACAGGTTTCCGTTTTCATTGAAAAGAATCCCGGATTTAAACTTCCTGAAAATGAAGAAACGCCGGTAATACTCGTTGGTGCCGGGACTGGAGTAGCTCCGTACCGGGCATTTTTACAACACCGCGAAGCCAATAACCAGAAAGGTAAAACATGGCTCTTTTTTGGTGAACGTAGTTTTCATTCCGACTTTTTATACCAGCTCGAGTGGCAGAAATTGTTGAAAGATGGTTATCTCGAAAAAATCGATGTTGCTTTTTCACGCGATCAGAATGAAAAGGTATACGTGCAACACCGCCTTCTCGAAAATCAAAGTGAAATTTTTGACTGGCTGAAGAAAGGTGCCAACATATACCTCTGTGGCGATATGAAACAAATGGCCCGCGATGTACAAAAAACATTGCTGCATATATTCGAATCAGAAGGCGGAATGAGCGAAGAGAAAGCTTTGGAATACATGAAAACGCTCAAAAAAGAGAAACGGTTTCAGACAGATGTGTACTAATAAAAAGCAAGTCAATAGAAAAAAGTCAATAGTCATTTAGGAAAAAGTAATTAGTCAATAGAAATAAGTCATTAGACATTTAGGAAAAAGGAATGAGAAATAAGAAAAATATATTCATCATCCGATATTTCAATCCTTTGCTTATTGCTTTTCCCCTTTTACCTTTTCTAATGACCAATGACTAATGACAAGTAATTAATAACTTATAACTCAATAAAATGAGCGATACAATAAATTGGAAACTACTTTCGGAGTTAGAAAAAATAAAATACGACAGCAATTATTTGCGTGGAACTTTGGTTGAAAGTCTGGCAGATCCGATTACTGGCTCGATAGCATTTGTTGACACTCAAATTTCCAAATTTCATGGCATGTATCAGCAGTTTGACCGTGATCTCGAAAAAGAACGAAAACGGCAAAAACTGGAGCCGGCCTATTCGTTTCTCATTCGTGTCAGGATTCCTGGTGGAGTGGCAACGCCGAAACAATGGCTTCAAATGGACGAGTTATCTGAACAATACGCCAATCACACCCTAAAACTTACTACCAGACAGGCTTTCCAATTACACGGAGTCATCAAAACCAATCTAAAGAAAACGATTCAGGGCATGAATGCCGTATTATTGGATACCATTGCTGCATGCGGCGATGTAAACCGAAATGTAATGTGCCATCCAAATCCGGCCGAGTCGGAACTGCACGCAGAAGTATCTGATACAGCTCGCCGGATTAGCGAACATTTGCTGCCGTCAACCCGGGCCTATCACGAAATCTGGCTCGATGAAAAACTGGTTGCCGACAGCAAAAGTGAGGTGGAACCGATTTATGGAGACCGGTACCTGCCTCGTAAATTTAAAATTGCGATAGCCATTCCACCTTATAACGATTCGGATATTTTTTCACAGGACCTTGGATTCATTGCTATTGTCGAAAACAGCCGGATTATCGGATATAATGTAGTTGTTGGAGGCGGTATGGGCACCACCTTCGGAATGCCTGAAACATATCCCCGTTTAGCCGAAGTTATCGGGTTCTGTCTGCCCGAACAGGTGATTGATGTGGCTGAAAAGGTGGTTTTGGTTCAACGAGACAATGGTAACCGGCAAAACCGGAAACTTTCAAGAATGAAATATACCATCGACAATTTAGGCTTCGACTGGTTTAAAAATGAAGTCGAGAAATATCTCGGATTTGCCTTTCAGGAGCCCAAACCACACTCATTTTCGCGTAATGGCGATAGACTGGGCTGGAAGAAAGGAAGTGATTCCAAATGGAGTCTGACGCTTTTTGTCGAAGGTGGACGAGTGGTTGACAAAAACGGGTTAAACTTAAAATCAGCGCTTCGCGAAATTGCTCAAAATATCACAGGAAAATTTATTCTGACTGGAAATCAAAACCTCATCCTGGCCAATGTTACAGAGAGCGAAAAGAAAACAATTCAGGTAATCCTGAAAAAAAATGGTGTATTGCCCGGTGAATTATCCGGACTTCGCCAAAATTCCATTGCTTGTGTTGCTTTGAATACCTGTGGTCTGGCCTTTGCTGAAGCTGAAAGATACTTACCTTCGCTGATTACCAAAATTGAAACTATTTTGAATCAGCAGAATTTGTACAAAGAAGAAATTGTAATTCGAATGACTGGTTGTCCAAATGGCTGTGGAAGGCCTTACCTGGCCGAAATTGGCTTTGTCGGAAAATCGGAAGGTCATTACAACCTTTATCTGGGTGGAAACTTTAACGGGACCCGCCTGAATACCCTCTACAAGGAAACGCTTACTGAAGATGAAATTCTTACTGAATTACAACCCATCATTGCAAATTACGCTCAAACCCGTTTTGATGGAGAAAAGTTTGGTGATTTTGTCATTAGAAAGCAAATTGTGCAAGAAACACTTCAAGGGAAAGATTTTAAACATTAGGTAGATGAAAACACCATTATTATATATCGGACAAAAGATGTCGGCTGCGACTCACCAGTGGCTTTATGATCAGCAAATTGATTACGTGGAGGTTAACCCTGAAACTCCGGTTGAAAAATTTGAAAAAGAAGTATTCGATGTTTTTCTGTTTTTCAGTCCTGAAGGAATTGAAAATTATCGGGCTACAGGTAATTTTCCACCACCTGCATCGCTGATTATGGCCAACCAAAACTCCACAGCCCAGGCCGCGTGGCGTTATTTTACCAATAAAGTTTTTCTGTTGTCTGAACTGGACGAATTATCGTTTGTTCAATATTCGATAGCAAAGTGGATGAAAGAAATAAGCAGGAAATCGTGAAAGAAAAGCGAATTGTATCAATTTTAGGCTGCGGATGGCTGGGATTACCATTAGGGAAACAGTTGTTTGATAAAGGATTTTTGGTAAAAAGTTCGGTTACAAACACTGAAAAGTTCAGTCAGCTTATTGATGCCGGAATCATACCTTATCAGCTTGTTCTAAACGAAACGGAAGCGGTTATCGATGATCCCGATTTTTTTATAACTGATGTGTTGATCATTTCAATTCCGCCAAGACGTATAAAGGGAATTGAACAAATTTTTCCTGCTCAGATCAGGAATTTAATACCATTCATTCAGAAATCAGGTATACAAAAAGTGATTTTCATTTCATCGACTTCTGTTTATCCTGAAAATTTTCAGACTGCAAGCGAAGACTTTGAACCCAGTCCGGATAAAGAAAGTGGGAAGGCCTGCTTATTGGCGGAACAACTTTTAAAAAATCAATTGAATTTCAAAACTACAATCCTTCGTTTTGGTGGACTGATTGGTGCAGACCGAAATCCAGCGCGGTTTCTTTTAAAATCGACATTACCTGTTGCGAATATTCCGGTTAACCTGATTCATCAGGATGATTGTATTGCCATAATTTCATCTATTCTTGATCAGGAACTTTGGGGTGAAACGTTGAATGCCTGCTGCCCTGAACATCCGCTTAAAAAGGATTTTTATGGTAAGGCTGCCCTTATTTCTCGATTGCCTCAACCTATTATTTCTGATGAAACTGAATCCTTTAAGATTGTAGACAGCAGTAAACTACAACGATTATTGAAATATAAATTTAAATACTCCAGTCCGATGGATTATCTGGATAGCCTGGTAACAAGTAACAAGTAAAAAGGAAATGGTCATTAGTCATTAGAAAATATGCAATTTGGCTTTCCTAATGACAAATGACTTTTTCCCGTGAGTTAAAAGAAGATTTTTTCATTCATAATTTAAAATGTCCTCATTGATTTCCATAGTTGGAGCTGGTCCAGGTGATCCGGAATTGCTGACCATTAAAGCGCTGAAAAGAATTCAGGAGGCAGATTACATCCTCCATGATGCCTTGGTTAGTGAAGATATATTAAACCTTTCCAAACCCAACGCTCAGCGAATTTACGTGGGAAAACTCTATCAGGATGGGCAGGATCAAACAGAACGGCAGGAAGCGATCAATCAACTGATTATTGATCTGGCAGCAAAAGGGCAAAAGATCGTTCGTTTGAAATCGGGTGATCCGATGATATTTGGGCGAGGCGCTGAAGAAATCCGTTTTTGTATTGAAAACGGCCTGAATTACGAAGCCATTCCCGGAGTTACTTCAGCGCTGGGTGCCGCTTCTCTATATGGAATTCCACTCACTGAACGAGGGAAAAACAGTATGGTTCTATTCGGCACAGGGCATTATTCTGAAGGAGATTTTTGCGACCTCGAAACCTTTGTTTCTGTGCTGCAATCAGGTTCTCCAATCATTTTCTTCATGGGGCTGAATAAACTGGTAAAACTGGCTGAACGATTAATGGACAAGGACATTTCACCCGAAATAAATGTTCAGATACTCAGTAAAGTCTCGCAACCAGATTCGTCTGCTTTAGAAGCAAAATTAGGTACTATTAGCCAAATGCTTGAGTTGAAGAAGCCACCCATGCCGGCTTTGGTTATTATTGGCCAGAATGTGGAGCGATTATGCAAGTAATTTGAATCAGGCTAATTCAGTACTTCTTTTTGATTTTCGATAGAGGTAGGAATTAAAGATATTTCTTTTAGCAAACCGTAGTTGTTTGTCTGAATTAGTCAATTTGATATACACACTTTTTGGAACGCCGAAATATTCATAGGTAGTTCCGTCCAGAAATGTAACTTCAAGCAAAAGTCCTTTGTGTTTGAAATCAGCAATATTCGATTCAGTGATAATGGTATTGTATTCATCCATATTTGCAGCTATCGTTTCGGGGGCAATACTCACCAAAAAATGATAGGCATCAATAATCTTACGGCTTTTGATCTCAGCTTCCAATGCTGTTTCATCTCCAACCTGAAATTTATCAGGATGCCATTCCTTTACCAAATTTCGATAAGTTGTTTTTAGAGTTTTAAGGTCGGTGTCAGGTTCAACTTCGAATAATTTTCGATATTCATTAATGCGCTTCATAGATGTTTCTTTCTTAATAATCTGATTAAATAATCTTAATCAGCGTTCGGGCATCATATCCCGTTTTAAATGAGCCGCAAAATTACCCTTTTAAAAGTCCTGAATGCTATGTAAATGTTAATTCTCAGCTTATTAAAATTTGGTTATTCCACATCAGGTTCAAAAAATATCCACTGGATAGAAGCATTTTGCTTTTTCAGTGCTGTTTCGCAGCGGTTGATGTTTTCTATTAATTTGTCAACAGTATCCACTTTAGCCATTTTAACTTTTACAGCAACCATAATCTGGGCACCAAGCTGAAGCGTGATTAGATTCAGAACTTTTGTTATCTCCGGCCGTGATTCAAGAAAAGAAGTAATCTCGTTACGCACTTCAATATCGCCACTCTGACCGATCAGCAAACCTTTAATTTTGATAGCAAGAAATATAGAGATCACTACCAGAAGTATCCCAATTCCAATACTTCCAATGGCGTCGTACAGCGGATTACCGGTAATCATGGAAAGAACAACTGAAAAAAGCGCAAATGCCAAACCTAATAATGCTGCCACATCCTCACCCAAAACAACTACCAATTCGCTCTGCCGGCTGTTTTTAAACCATTTCCATAAACTTTGCCCGTGCTTTACCTTATTAATCTGAGTAAGACATCCCCAAAGCGAAGCAGCTTCCAGCACAATACTTACAGAAAGTACGACTATGGCAATGTAAGGACTGGTCAATCCTTCGTGTGAACTTAATTTATGAATGCCTTCGTACACCGAAAATAGACCACCCATACTGAATAAGATCAGGGCAACAATAAATGACCAGAAAAAAATTGCTTTTCCATATCCTAGGGGATGTTCATCTGTAGGTGCTTTCTTTGAGGCATTTAAACCCAGAAACAGGAGCCCCTGATTACCACAGTCGGCATAGGAATGAATGGATTCAGCCAGCATAGCGCCGGATCCAGTAACAACTGCCGCAAATGTTTTGGTAATGGCTATTCCAAGGTTTGCCAACAAGGCAAAAAGAATTGATTTTACTGAAGAATTTTGTGACATTATTAAATTTTACACGGTAATTATTGAATTCCACCACGAAAGTAATAAAATTGGCAAACTACCGGCTCTGATTAATTCCCAAAACCAATTTTCGAACCTGATTATTCCCGTTAATCCTGACACTTAATACATAGATTCCAACAGGCAAAAAACCAGTATTAAACTCATAACTACTTTCTGCAGAATTGCCTTGAAAGTGTTTTACGCCTTTTAAATCATAAACTGAAATTTGCATGTCCTGATTAATTATTTGCTCAGTTTCAATTCGGATTTGATCAGAAAAGGGAATCTGTATGACTTTAAAATCGATTGGCTTTTTAATCTGAAGACTTTCGGTTACCTGATCGTAAACACGAAATATTTTACCGCTGGTTATGCCTGCTACATAGAGTTGTCCATTGGTATCTTCTCCAAATGTGCTGAAATTATTTCCAGGAAAATGGCCAAAATCCTCCCTGATCCAGATTCCGGCCAACTTGTTTAATGTCCATATTTTGTCGGCGCAATAATCGGTGAAGAAATAACGTCCATAAAATGGTGAAGCAGCCGATCCACGGAAAACAAATCCTCCGGTTACTGAACATTCCACCCCCTGAGGATAGGTGAATACAGGAAATACGGAGGAAGTTAATAAACTACATCCACCAGCAGTGGAATAAAGCTGATTACCCTCATAGCACCGCCATCCATAATTTTCGCCACCTTTGCTGTTCGCTGGTTGAAAATCAATTTCTTCAATAGCATTCTGTCCGACATCGGCTATCCAAAGGTCACCAGTAAACCGGTCGAAACTAAACCTCCACGGATTTCGCAATCCCAAAGCCCATATTTCGCCCTTGGTTGTAGTACTGTTGTAAAAAGGATTTGTAATCGGAATGGCATACGGATTGCCATGATCGACATCTATGCGCAGCATTTTGCCCAATAATTCCTTTGGATTTTGAGCACGATTTCCCGGATCACCCCCCGAACCTCCATCACCCATACCAATATATAAATAACCGTCAGGTCCAAATTTTAGGTCGCCACCGTTGTGGTTTTGGTAAGGCTGAAAGATGGTCATCAGTTTTAACTCGCTTTTCGGGTCAGCCACATCCGAATCGCCCGGACTAACTGTAAATCTGGAAATATGGGTACTGTCGCCTTTGCCAATATAATTGACATAGAAGTATCCGTTAGTTGAATAGTTGGGATGAAAAGCTATTCCCAGCAGACCGCGTTCTCCTCCGTATACCACCCGGTCTGCAATATTCAAAAAAGGCTGAGCAATGAGGGTCCCGCTGGAGTTAACAATCCTGATGAATCCCCGTTGTTCGGCAACAAACAATCGGCTGTCGCCGGCATTTACAATGCTTACCGGACTTTTTAAGCCTGAGGCAAAGGGAATGAGTTTATTTTCATTCTGGCTATGAACAGCCTTTAAAAACAGAAAAGAAAATGATATTAAAAACAATAAACGGGTAAATTTCATGGCAAAAACCTTTCATTTCAACATTCATTACAGTAACAATGAAACAGAAAATTTGTTGGAGTCTGAACGGATAAGCCACTTTTACAACCTGTGTGTTGATTTGATAATCAAAGAAAAAGCCCCACTGTAATCCAGCGGGGCTTCAATTCTGTATTCTTTTTTAGGTTACTTTTTACTATTTCGGATTTTACTGTGTCGAATTCCGTATGCAAAATAAATAACGAAACCCAGAGCCATCCAGACGAATAAACGTGCCCAGGTTTCCCACGGCAACGATAACATCACCAAAAAGCAAATTCCAGCGCCTAAAATTGGAACAAGTGGAACAAAAGGTGTTCTAAACGGGCGTTCAATTTCCGGGCGTTTCACCCTTAAAATAATAATTCCGACACAAACGATGGCGAAGGCTAATAAAGTTCCGATTGAAACCAATTCACCCAGAATACTGATTGGTAATATTCCTGCAAAAATCATGGCCACAGCTCCGGTAATTATGGTACTAACATAGGGTGTTTTGAATCTTGGATGAATCTTTGAAAATACAGGTGGTAACAGTCCATCTTTCGACATGGTATGGAAAATTCTTGGCTGACCAAGCAACATAACAAGAATTACGGAGCTTAATCCAGCTAAAGCAGCAATTTTTATGATTATTCTAAGCCAGTTGTAATCACTTCCCATAGCATCGACGGCAAGGGCAATTGGAGCTGGAACATTTAAGAATTTATAACTTACTACGCCTGTTAAAACAATGGCAACAAGTATGTATAGGATTGTAGAAATACTCAATGATGCTAAAATACCAATAGGCATATCGCGTTGCGGGTTTTTTGCCTCCTGTGCGGCTGTTGAAACGGCATCAAAACCAATGTAAGCAAAGAATATTACTGCAGCGCCACGCATGATCCCTCCCCAGCCAAAATGGCCCCATTCACCTGTTCCCTCAGGAATAAACGGATGTAAATTTGAACTTTTTACAAACGCAAATCCAAGTCCGATGAATAAAATAATGACCGACACTTTAATAATAACCATTAAATTATTAAAATTCGCGCTTTCTTTAATCCCAACAACAAGCAACATTGTTATCACAGCAATAACGAACATAGCCGGAACATTGATTATCGAAGTTACCATAGGCAAACTAGCTGAATCAATACCATGATTGGCCAGAAATTCGATAATCTGGGGAGTTTTGGGAAACCATCCGGCATCAATACCAGGCAGATTAGCCGGTATCTGTAATAATTCCATTCCTCTGGCAGAGGTATATTCAGGTGGAATATTTATCCCGATTTGTGATAATAAACTAACCATATAGCCCGACCAGCCAACTGAAACTGTTGAAGCGGCAAACAGGTATTCCAGAATTAAGTCCCAGCCAATAATCCAGGCCATAAACTCGCCCATCGTTGCATAGGAATAGGTGTATGCACTTCCCGAAATGGGAATCATGGAAGCAAATTCGGCATAACACAAACCTGCAAACAAACAGGCAAATCCGGATATCAGAAATGAAATGACGATGGCAGGACCGGCATATTGGGCAGCGGCCTGTCCGGTTAACACAAAGATTCCAGCCCCGATTACAGCCCCAATACCAAGTGTTGTGAGATTTAATGCAGAGAGGGATTTCCGAAGTCCATGATCGGCTTTTGATTCAGAAAGTAAGTCCGAAATGGGCTTTAATGCGAACAGTTTTGACATAGAAGTTATTTTAAAGTATCAAAAATAACTTTTTTGCCGGATAAATACAGTGCTTGTTGAAATTACAGAATCAGTCAGGCATTTTTCTTCCGGAAAAATACGGTTTTAATTGCGGCATAAAAAAATGGGATAAGTGTAACCACAATTAATCCAAGAAAAATCAGTTCAAAATTGTCTTTAATCCAGGGAATATCCCCCAGAAAATAACCGATTAACGTAAAGAAAGGAACCCAGATTACAGACCCGATAATGGTGTAAGTTTTGAATATGGGAAAATCAAACTTCACAGTTCCGGCCAAAAAAGGAATGTAGGTGCGGATTACCGGAAAAAACCGGCCAATAATGATTGATTTTTTTCCATGTTTCTGATAAAACTTCCGGGTTGTAATGATTGATTTGACCAGATATTTTTGAACCATGCGATTTTTGCTGTGTTCTATCCCGTTGCCAATCTGTTTTCCTATCCGGTAATTGAAATGGTTCCCAAGTATTGCTGCTGCAATTAATATCGGAACCAACAAAAGAATACTCATTTCGGATGAAGCTGCAATAACTCCGGCCGAAAATAACAACCCGTCGCCTGGCAGAAAAGGAAAGACAATAAGCCCGGTTTCCAGAAAAATGATCAGAAACAGAACCAGATAGGCTTCCCATACATTTTCTGAAACAATGGCATATAAGGCTTCGTTGGTATGAAACAGTATCTCGTAAATTTCGTTCATCATGGCTTGAAAATAAACTTAACAATGAATCTGTTTATAGATTCACCAAAAAACAAATAGTTTAAATTGCAGTAATACAATTTACTGCAATTTGAACCATTTAAACAACTAAAACCTGTAAAATATTACGTTGAATGAATTTATTTTAGAAAATTAACTTCTTGCCAGGATTCGCCAAATTAAAAACTGTATTCATATTTAAAAACGATCTGCCAACTGTGCACAAATTCTAGCCAGGAATTTACTGTCTTCGTCATTAAATGGGGCAGGAGAGTGGCTGTCAATATCAAGTTCTGCCACAAAGTGTCCATCTTTCATTACCGGTACAACAATTTCTGATTGAACATCCAGTCCGCAGGAAATGTAATTCTCAACCTGGGTAACATCTTGCACAACCATAGTACGGCCACTTTCAGCAACTTGCCCGCAAATGCCCTTTCCAACTGCAATGTTGGTATGTTGGGTAGGTTTGCCTACATAAGGGCCCAAAACAAGTTCTTTCTTTTCCTGATCAAGGATATAAAAACCGACCCAGTCGTAATGGTAAACTTCCTTTTTCAGGAGTTCGCAAATCCGAAATAGCAAATCTTCCGGGTTTTGGCTAATCAAATCAGATACTTTCTTAAATGTAACAGCGAAAATAGGCGAAGTCATTGAATTCATTTTTGTAAGGCGTTATTTAATAACCATTTGATGCTCGTGTGTAATCTTTTCGCAATATTTACATTTCAGGTCGAGCGGATTCTTTGAAATAACGGTAAAATTAGTAGTTATTTCTTCATTGTTGGTTATACATTTCGGGTTGAAGCATTTTACAATTCCGATTACTTTGTCCGGTACTTCAACCACCCTTTTTTCAACCACTTCGTAATCGCGGATGATGTTAAGCTTGGCATTTCGGGCAATCAGTGAAATTTTATTGATTTCATCGTCTTCAAAAAAAACATCGGAAAGCTTGATGATGGCTTTGCTTCCCAGTTTTTCACTTTCGAAATTGGCCCCAAACGTAATTTGATTCTTCATTTTTTGAAGTCCCAAAATAGAAATAACCTTGAAAAGATTTTCAGAAGGAATATGATCGATTACAGTGCCATTGTTGATTGCACTGACTTTCAGTTTTAATTTCTTTTTTAATTGATCGCTCATGGTAGTGTTATTTTAAATTGAGGATGTGTGCAATAATAGCCTGACGGGTATAAACACCATTCCTGGCCTGTTCAAAATAATAGGCTTTCTCGTTGGTGTCAACATCCGGATGAATTTCATTGATGCGGGGTAGGGGGTGTAAGATGCGCATGTTGGGTTTGGTATTTTTCAACATGTTGTTTCTTAATATGTACACATTTTTAACCTTTTCGTATTCAATCGGATCCATAAAACGTTCTTTCTGAACACGTGTCATGTAGATAATATCTGCATGATTGATGTTGTCGTTAATCTCGGTATGTTCGAAATAACGAATTCCTTTTTCCTTCAGAAATAGTTTGTATTCCTCAGGCATGGCCAGTTCTTCAGGAGCTATGAAATTGAAAATCGGATTTTCAAATTCGGTCAAAGCCATCAGTAAGGAATGTACTGTGCGTCCGTATTTTAAATCACCAACCATAAAAATATTGATATTATCGAGCGTCCCCTGCGTTTTCAGGATGGAATACATGTCGAGCATGGTCTGGGTAGGATGCTGGTTGGCGCCATCGCCCGCATTAATCACCGGAACGTCGGCAACTTCGGCAGCATAACGGGCACTTCCTTCCAGCGGATGACGCATCACAATCAGATCGACGTAATTACTCACCATTTTGGTTGTGTCGTGCAACGTTTCACCTTTCGAAACACTCGATGAGCCGGCATCGGAAAAACCGATAATCCGACCTCCAAGGCGGTTAATGGCAGTTTCGAAGCTTAGCCGGGTACGGGTTGATGGTTCAAAAAACAAGGAGGCAACAACTTTTCCTTCAAGTAACCTCTGGTTTGGATTTTTTTCAAAAGCAGCTGCGAGTTCCAATATTCGCAGATAATCGGCTTTTGAATAATCAGTAATCGAAATTAAATCTCTTTTCATCATTTCAGGTATATTTTTTTGTTAGTTGCGAAGCAAAAAAAAAACCAACAGGAACTTTTATCCTGTTGGTTTTCGTATTTAACCGGAAAGGCCGGTAATAAATCTTGGAGAGCAATAAAAGTCAAATGATGGAAACAAAACAGGAAGTTAAGGAAAATTGTTTTCAGGTCAAATTCTTTACCAGGAATGCAGGAATATGTTTTGATCAGGTGTTCCATCAAAATCCAAAATTAAAGTGTTTTGATCAATTATCTTAAAATGCGTTTCAATAGTTATGAAAACGTTATTAACAGCAACTCCAAGGCAGAAAACGTTTAATTCAAGTAACTTATTTTTAATCCTTCCACTTTTTTTAATCCTTCCTCAATCCGGTTCAGATCTTTTAGCCTGATTTGTGTTTTTAGTTGACATCTTAAATCAAATTGTGGCTCATTTTGTGTTAGTTTTTCTTCCTTGAATATTTTCATTACTTCATTCAAAACCGAGTAATCAAACTCGATAAGAAGTTGTTTTTCAACCAGTTTTTCAATGATTTCAGCCTGAATGATTGCATCGTAAGCCGCATTCCTGTAAGCATTAATCAAACCGCTGACTCCTAAAAGAGTTCCGCCAAAATAGCGGACCACAACAATTAAAATATTGGTGAGATCGAAACTCTGGATTTGTCCAAGAATGGGTTTCCCGGCTGTTGACGAAGGTTCACCGTCATCGTTTGCCCTGAAAACAGATTTATCGTATCCTAAACGCCAGGCGTAACAATGATGTCGGGCTGAATGATGTTCCTTTCGGAGTAGCTGAACAATATTCCTGATTTCGTCTTCCGATTCAACAGGAAATGCAAACGACATGAATTTGCTGCCTTTATCCTTAAAAAGTCCTTCAGAAGGTTTCGATATGGTTTTAAACGTATCTACCATCAGTATTTTAAACGAAAAAAAAGCAGATCAAACTGACCTGCTTTAGCTTTTATAATTTCAATTTCTTTTCAATCTCATCGACACAGAGCTTAAAAGCTTTATCAGTTTCTTTCAGGTTACTGACTGTTTTACAGGCATGAAGCACTGTTGCGTGGTCTTTATTGCCAATTTGCGAACCAATGGATGCCAGGGAAGATTTGGTCATGTTTTTAGAGAAAAACATAGCCAGTTGTCTGGCCTGAACGACTTCACGTTTTCGTGTTTTGGCCTGAAGTGAATCTACTGGCATGTTAAAATAGTCGCAAACTACTTTGGCAATATAATCGATGGATATTTCGCGTTTCGAATTCTTAACCAGTTTATTAATCATTTCACTGGCCAGTTCAATGGTAATTTCTTTTCGGTTTAATGTTGATTGTGCTAGCAGCGAAACCAATGCGCCTTCGAGTTCTCTGATGTTATTGGTAATGTGCGATGCAATATATTCAAGCACTTCTTCCGAAATAAGAATGCCGTCTTTGTAGATTTTACGCCTCAGAATATCCATTCGGGTTTCGAAACTTGGCTGTTGTAAATCGGCCGTTAAACCCCATTTAAACCTTGAAAGTAACCTTTGCTCCAGTCCTTTAAGTTCAATCGGTGGTTTGTCTGAGGTTAAAATCAGCTGCTTGCCACTCTGATGCAAATGATTGAATATATGAAAAAAGGTTTCCTGAGTCTTCTCTTTTCCGGCAAATTCCTGAACGTCATCCAAAATCAGTACATCGATCATCTGATAAAAATTCAGAAAATCATTCCTGTTATTGTTGCGGGTTGCTTCGGTAAACTGGGTTTGAAATTTATTGGCATTGACATACAATACAACTTTTTCAGGATGGCGTTCTTTGACTTCGATACCTATTGCGTGAGCCAAATGTGTTTTTCCCAAACCTGAATTTCCATAGATCATTAAAGGATTAAAAGCTGTGCCTCCCGGATTTTGCGAAACTGCATATCCTGCACTGCGGGCCAACCGATTACATTCTCCTTCAACAAAATTATCGAAGGTATTATCAAGTCGTAACTGGGGGTCAATCTGTATTTTCTGAATTCCTGGAATAATAAACGGATTTCTGATCGATGGCTTTCCTTCAGTTTTGAGAGGAATGCTCATCGGCTTATTTTGTATTTTGCTGTTGTTGCTGGTGGGGTATTTTACCGTATAGGGTTGTGAGTTGCTCTGATTATTACCCATTACTACAATGTATTCCAGTTTTGCTCCCTGCCCAAGCTCCTTTCTCAATGTTTTCCGGAGTAAGTCGATGTACTGTTCTTCGAGGTATTCGTAAAAAAACGGACTCGGAACCTGAATTGTCAGAACTTCATCTTCCAAATTTACCGGAACTATTGGTTCAAACCAAGTCTTAAAACTAATGCCTGGAACGTTGTCCCGAATTATTGACAGACAACGATCCCAAACCAAACGATAATCATTAATCATTTTGGAGCAGGATATTAAAATATTATACAAACTGGTATTCCTGAAATTTTCCTTGAAAACAAATTTTGCGAAAAAAAACAAATAAAAAAAATCGTTTTTCGCTTGACTTTTTCAAAAAAAAGATAAGGTCTTTAAGGCTCAGGCATTTAAATATTAAAAAAAAATTAATATTTTTTTAATAATGTTAATCACCTTATTATCAGTCATTTAAACTTTCAATTTAATAATATGCTTGTAAACAAAGGGATGTAGGCTTTATTTCAATAATATTAATTATTGTTAACAATCAGTTTCCCTCTTTTTTGATTGCTTTTTCAAGTTTTAGCTTTCTTCCGTTCTTAAATGCAACAATACTTGCGTCCGGAAAATTAGTTCTGGCCAGATACAAAAGTTTGGTTATTTCATCAAAGTCGGTAGTTTTACCTGCCAGGTAATTAAATGCTTCACTCACTTTGCTTTCTTCAATTTTCCCCAATCCTTTAAAAAATGGTGATTCTGTTGACAGTTTAGCCGGACTTGAAATTAAATGAACCTTATAAATGATCTGATCTTTATCAGCAGTAGTGTTTGGTCTGGCTGTGATATATACATCTTTTCCAACATTGAATGCCGAGAAATGCACATATCGTTTAGGATTATTTCGTACGTCTTTTAAAAGCAAATCCAAACTTCCGGCTAAACTGTTCAGATTTTGATACAATACCGGATCATTTATTAATAAGCCTGCTGAGCTTTCAGTTGTGTTCAGTTTTTGAATGATGGTATTTAACCCTGCAATGGATGAACTGATTTCGGCAAAGACAGGACTAATATTGAGTTTGGATAATGAATCGGATAATGAAGACAAATTTTTGATAATGTTGGTTATTTCACCTGAATTCTGTTTAATGGTTGTGCTTATACTATCCAGATTGGTCACGATTGAATTAATTTTGCCACTACCCATGATGGTTTTTAGTTCAGATGATGCAGATTCGATATTGGCTACAGTCCGGTTTATATTTTCAAAACTCTGACTTAGGTTTTCACGTGTTCTTTCGTTGAATACATAAGTCACCACTGTTAGAGCTGAATCTAAAGATGCAATCAATTCCTCTGCTTTTTTTTTCAGGGGAAGTACCTGCATACTGACCTGTTCTTTTAAATCACTTTCAGTAGCCCCCGGAATGGTGTCGTCGGGCTGATAATATTCCCCCGAATGTACAATCTCGAGTTTAATTGATTTCGTGCCCATTATATCGCTCGAAACAATTTTTGCAGTTGTTCCTTTGGCAATTTTAAAATCACCTTCAAGTGACATGGTTACCAGTAACCGACCTGAATAATCACCTAAAAATCCAACCTCGGTAACCTGTCCAACCTGATACCCATTGATTGTTACCGTACTTGACTTGAGCAATCCGTCAATCCTATCGTAAATCACATAATAGTTGGAGCTCCGCTTCAACAAATCAATGCCTTTCAGATAGTTTATTCCCCAGATAAGAATGGTTAGACAGGCAATTACTAAAAAGCCAAGCTTGGTATATTTTGATATTTTAATCATGTTTCAGATTGTTTTCTTTATTCTAAGACAAAGCTATGCAGCATTGAGCATAAAACCAAATGGTTTTGGCATTTAAAAATTGATGTTAACTTGTTTTATGGATTAACCGAAGGATCAATAATGACGCGTTTCCCATCAACAAATGAGACTATAAATGCTTGTGGAAATTTCGATTTTATCTGTTGCAAGATAGGTTTGATCTTATTGATTGAAGTCTCTTTCCCAATGTAATATCGGTAGTATTTGTCGGTTTTATCTCTTCTGATTTCTCTTAAGCCTTTAAAATTGGCAGCAATTGGTTCAACCTGCGTTGTACTGGCTCCTATCTGCACACTGTAATAAACGTTTCCAACAATTTCTTTATCCTTTATGGCTGAATCTTTTGAATTCGAATTATCTTCCTGTTTTTGCAGTGTTTTATCCGATTGGTCTGGCGAAATATTTTTGGATTGGTTAATAGCTTCTGGCTTTTCCGCGCTTGTTTTTTCTGATGTGGTTGCAGGTTTTTCAGGTAAATTTTCAGCAACTTCAGTCGTTATTTCCGTTTTTTGTTTCGAGTTGGCAGAAGTTGTTTCATTGACTGCCAGAGCCTGTTTTTCAGTATTGATGACCCGGGCAGGGGAAACGGAATTCTTCGATTTAAACTTCCTGAATGCTTCGAATATTGAAACAGCGATATTTTGCTGACCTTCACTACTATTCAAAAAGTTAGCTTCAGAGTGATTACTCAGAAATCCGGATTCGATCAGCACACTTGGCATGGAAGATTGGCGCAGAACCAGAAATCCCGCTTGTTTAACGCCTCTGTTAAGCGTATTCGTGAGATGCGTTTTAAACTGATTTTGTATAGCATCGGCAAACGATAAACTTTGGTCCATATAAATATCCTGGACCAGCTCGAACATGATGTATGACTCTGATAAATTGGGATCGAAACCTTCGTAGTTTTCTTTATAATCCTCCTCCAAAAGAATTACGGAGTTTTCTTTCTTGGCTACTTCTAGGTTATCTGCTGATCGGTGAAGACCAAGCACGAAAGTTTCAGTTCCTCTGGTTGATGGCGTTCCACAGTGGTTAGCGTGAATTGATATAAATAAGTCTGCTTTATTTCTATTGGCAATTCTGGATCTTTCAATCAGTGGGATAAATACATCAGTGCTACGGGTAAAAACAACTTTAACATCTGAATAATTATCATTTAGCAACTTACCAAGTTTAAGTCCAATGCCGAGTACTACATCTTTCTCACGAATACCTTTATTTACGGCTCCCGGATCTTTTCCGCCATGTCCTGGATCAATAACCACCACCATGGTCTTTTCATTTTTCGTTCTTTGTTCAGATGAAAAGGAATATTCAGAAACAATAACACCTAAAAATAATAAGATAAATGCCTTGTAATAATAGTACTTCATCATAATGATATTGTATTTCAGCATAAAAATAGAAATATTAAAATTATTTTACATTTCTTGACGTTTAGGTATAGGCCTTATTTATACTTTTGCAGTCCAACCCAGATGTATGTCTTTATCTTATAAATTGTGGTTTTGATAAAAAATCTTCTTGCAAATATATTATTTTTAGTTGCCCTGTCCTCATACGGACAACTAAACCTAAAATCTGACACGATTAAATCATCCAATGTGCCCGATAGTCTGGCAATACTTCCTGCTCAGGCTCCGCAAGACTCAGTTACCAAGCCCGTACTGGAAGCAATTATTAGCTATACTGCCCAAGATTCTACTATTGCAGATTTTGAAAATCAAAAGGTTTTCATGTATAAGAAAGGAGTTGTTAACTATCAAAACATTGAGCTAAAGGCCGATTATATTATGCTCAATTTTGCAACTAAGGAAGTTTATGCTGAAGGATTGCCCGACTCAACAGGTGCAATTGTCGGAACCCCTGTATTTAAAATGGGAGAAGATGAGTTTGAGTCAAAGACTCTGAATTATAATTTTGAAACTCAGAAGGCAATTATTACTGATGTAAAAACCACACAAGGTGATGGATTTGTTCACAGCGATATTACTAAAAAGATCAGTAAAGATGAATTTATCCTGAAGGATGGAAAATATACTACCTGCGATGCGGATCACCCTCATTTTTATTTGCGAATGACCAAAGCAAAAGTTATTTCAAATAACAAGATTATCACAGGCCCTGCATATATGGTTTTGGAGGACTTCCCAATTTATTTCCCGGCGCTTCCGTTCGGTTACTTTCCAAATTCATCGACTTACACATCGGGCATATTAATACCTACTTACGGTGAGGAACAAAGTCGTGGATTTTTTCTGCGTGAAGGTGGTTATTACTGGGCTGCCAATGAAAATTTTGACTTGGCTTTACGAGGTGATATCTATTCTAAAGGATCGTGGGCAGCAAAACTACATACCAATTATAAAGTAAGGTACAGGTATAACGGCAGTTTCGATTTCAGCTATAACCTGAATAAATACTCTGAAGAACCACTTCCGGATGCAAAAACCACCAAGGGTTTTAGTGTAACCTGGTCGCACTCTCAAGACTCAAAAGCAAATCCTAACCGGACCTTTTCTGCCAATGTAAATTTGTCAACCAGCTCGTTTGATAAGGAAAATTCGTTTGTTAATAATAGTGTATCTGTACAAAATTATCTTCAAACTCAAAAATCATCGAGTATTTCGTATTCGAAAAAATTTGAGAATACACCATTCAATATGTCGCTTAACCTGCGTCACTCACAGAATTCGCGTGATACTACTATCCAATTGAGCTTGCCCGAGTTAACAGTAAATATGTCCAAAGTAAATCCTTTCAAGATAAAAAACAGAATAGGGCCAATCAAATGGTACGAAAAGATCAGTTTTAGTTATTCAGGTAACCTAAGAAACTCGATCACTTCCAAAGAAAAGGATCTTCTTAAAAAATCACTGGTTCGTGACTGGCAAAATGGGATTCGGCATTCAATACCAATTTCATTGCCTTCGTTTAATTTGCTGAAGTTTATCAATATGAGTCCAAGTTTCAGTTATGCTGAGCGATGGTACTCCAGTTACATCACCAAACGGTACGATCCCGATGCCGCTAACTTGCCTCCAAGGGACAATCATATTGTGACTGACACAGTTTATTCTTTCAGAAGAAATTATGACTATGCATATAGCCTGAGTTCATCGACGACCATATACGGGATGTATACTATGAAAAATCCGAATTCCCGGATAAAAGCTATTCGTCATAAAATAACTCCTTCTGTCAGTTTTAGTTATACTCCTGATTTTGGTCAGAAGAAATTCGGGTTCTGGGGAACCTATGTGGATAAAAGAGGCGAAACCCAATATTACAATCATTTTGAGAATTATATTTTTGGGTCAGCGGGACGTGGTGAAAGTGGTGCAATCTCGTTTAACTTAAGCAATAATCTTGAAGCTAAAGTACTTGAAGTTAGCGACAGCATAACTTCAAAAGACGAAAAGCCAAAATATAAAACAGTTAAAATTATTGATAATCTGGGAATGAGTGCTTCCTATAACATGATTGCCGACTCCTTTAAACTTACTCCGATTGCACTTAATGCCCGAACAACAATAAAAGGGGTAAGCGTAAATTTCGGTGGTAACCTTAATCCTTATATGGTTGATTCGAAAGGTAGAGTTATAGATGAATATGTTTGGAACCATCTAAAAGGATTTAATAAACTTGGCAGGTTGACCAATGCAAACATGTCATTTGGGATGAATTTTGAATCGAAAAAAGATAAGAAAGAAGCTGAAGGAAATAAAACCAAAACGGAAAAAGAAAAACCGGATGAAGAAGAGGAAACAGGTTATGCTGACTTTAACATACCCTGGAGTTTCAGATTTGATTATTCGTTTTATTATAATAATCCTTACAAACCAGATAAAGACGGTAAAATAAAAGGCTCTATCAATCAGAGCTTAAACTTAGGAGGACGGTTGAGTTTGACTGACAAATGGCAAATGGATATGAACACGAATTTCGATGTTCAAGCCATGAAATTCTCCTTTACAACAGTAAATGTTACCCGGACCTTACATTGTTGGAGTATGTCGTTTAGTTTTGTTCCCTTTGGAGACCGTAAAAGCTACAGCTTTAATCTTTCAGCCAGTTCTGCCATGCTTCGCGATTTGAAAGTCTCCAAACAAAGCTCCTGGCGAGACAATTAGAAACTTCATAAGATAGAGATAACTATCATTCCTGACAAAATGCAATAGGGTATAAGTCGGCTATCACCTGAAAATTTATTTAAGATCAAATAATAAGCTGATTCAGGTTTTGGGTTGAGCAATACTTCTTAATTAAATATTCACTAAAAATAATCTGATAATTAAAATGTATTTTCTATGTTTGTTTACTGGGTATTTCAATGATTTGTAATATATTTATGCATGGTATTTAATATGTCTGTGATGTTCTAAATTATAGCATATATCCGAAAAAGCAATACATGAATTTTCAAAAAAAAATACTGGTTATCGAGGATGATGAAAGATTAGGTATCACGATTCAGAATATCTTAATTGTCCATAAATACGACGTTTGTTATACCAATAATGGAGCTTCAGGAATTCAAAAAGCTTTTGAGTATAATCCTGACCTGATATTGTGTGACATCAATATGGATACCATTGACGGCTATCAGGTATATCGTGTTTTAGAAGAAAGTTCAATTTTAAACAGAATCCCATTTATTTTTTTAACCGGTAGTTCAGATTTGGAAGATATCCGGTTTGGAATGTCACTTGGTGCCGACGACTATCTGGTAAAGCCTTTTGTCAATGCTGATTTGATCCGGTCGATTGAAAAAAGGCTGGAAAAATTCCGAACCATCAGAGAAGAAGCGCGCTCAGGGTTCAATCAACTATTCAACCTTTCGCCGGTTGGTATTGTGTTATTTGACGGAATTAAGGTTTTTCGGGCAAACAATGCATTTCTTAATCTGATTAAAACAACAGAAAATAATCTGGTCGGAAAAAAAATTGAAGATATTTTGGAACCAGCCTCATTTAAAAAAATTCAATTCAAAATTAAAGAGTATCGTCCCGAGAGAAGTGCGGTTTTCAATGACGAGGTTACTCTAAAAAACCATGACACTCACGAAACACGGATGCATCTGGTTATTTCAGAATTTGAAAAATACTCCAATTACAAGTTATATATAGGTATTTTGAATCCTTTAAATAAAGCCAATGCTGAGATTATTGGACATCAGTTTGCTGATGAAATTTACACCTTACTCAAACATGAAAACATCAAAATATCAGAAGCTTTAGGCGAAAAAATCACAGACATATTCAAACAGAAAAATCTGAATCCAAAAAACCAAAGCAATACCTTTTTTACCAAGCGTGAAAATGAGGTACTTTGTCTGTCGATGGAAGGATTACCTATTAAGATTATTGCTGATCGGTTAGCTATTTCAGATCGTACAGTTGAGAAACACCGGACTAAACTGATGGAAAAATCAGGAGCAAACAACATGATCGAAGTAATCGTGTTTGCTCTTAAAAATAGTTTGATCGAAATCTAAGGATATAATTGTCAAAATAAAGGCCATATTTAAAATTGAATATGGCCTTTATTTTTTTAAAACGGCAAATCGTTGCCCGAATCGTCAGCGGGTTCAGGTGGAATTTCATCAGATAAAAATTGTGGAGGATAGCTCCCGGCAGCATTTACGGCTCCAGCTTTTTCAATTTTCCAGGCGTTGATATTGTGATACCATTTACCATTAAAATCACGTGATTCAAGTGAAAAAAATACTTCAACTTCTGAACCGGTATTAATTCCGTCAATCAAAGATATTTTATCACCAAACAGCGTAAAACAAACCGTTTTGGGGAATTGCTCATTGGTTACCAATATAAAATCTTGTTTTTTCCATTCTTTGCCAGCTTTGCTCACTCCAGATTCCAGTTTCAGAATTTGCTGTAGTGTTCCTTTTACCTGCATACTCATAATAGTATCTTTTTTAGTTAACAGAAATAAAAAGCACTCTTGTATTCATTATACAAGAGTGCTTTTGACAATTTTAAGGTAATTATTGTTTTACAATTTCGAGCAATTCAACTTCAAAAATAAGAGTTGAATTTGGTTTAATTTCCTGACTAGGTGCTTGTTCGCCATAAGCAAGCCCAGCTGGAATATACAATTTCCATTTTGAACCAATAGGCATAAGCTGAAGAGCTTCTGTCCATCCCGGAATAACACGGTTTACAGGAAATACTGCAGGTTCTCCACGGTCAACTGAACTGTCAAAAACTTTACCTTCAATGGTAGTACCGTGGTAGTGGCATTTAACCTGATCTTCGGCTTTTGGTTTTGCACCAGTACCGGTTTTAATAATTTCGTATTGAAGTCCGCTTGGAAGGGTAACCACACCAGCCTTTTTGCTGTTGGCGGCTAAAAATTCTTCGCCGGCTTTCTGATTTTTATCACCTTCAACTTTTGAAATTTCAGCAAAGAATTTCTGAACACTCGCATTACATGCTTCAGCCTTAATCTGAACAGAATCGCCTAAGAATGCTTTTTCGAAAGCAGCAAGCAAAATTTCTTTGTTCAACTGGTCAATGCCCGGCGCACCTTTCATTTGCTGTTTGTTACCTTCGCCCATAAGTACCCCCAGGGAGTAACTTACTGAATCGATTTTACTTGTAAGGGTTACTTCTCCTTTTTTTCCTGAATTCTGGCACCCGGCAACTCCTACAGTCATAACAAGTACCGTTGCATAAATGAATGATTTTAATTTCATGTTCTTCTTTTTATAAATATAATTAAACAATTTCCAATAATTCAACATCAAATATTAAGGTGGCGTTTGGTCCAATTATACCGCCAGCTCCTTGTTCGCCATAAGCCAGGTTACAAGGAATAAACAATCGCCATTTTGCCCCAACTTTCATCAATTGCAGTGCCTCGCTCCATCCGGGAATTACAGCGCTGACGGGAAAAATGACAGATTGCCGTCGTTCAACCGTACTGTCGAATACTGTTCCATCCAGCAGAATGCCATGATAATGGCATTTTACATCACTCTTAATTGTTGGGTTATCGCCATAACCTTCGTTGAGGATTTTATATTGCAATCCGCTTTCGGTTTCAACAACACCTTCATTTTTAACATTATTCAACAAAAACCGCAATCCATCCTCCAGATTTTTATTTGCCTCTTCTTCGTTTAGAGCCAACATAAATTCCTGTAATATCTGATTGGCAGTATCCATCGGGATTTTTAACCTGTTCCCGGCAAAGATATCCTGAAAACCAGCTAAAAATTGCAGCGAATCAATATTTTTGACACCAGACTGGATGAGGTTGGAAGAAATCGTCAATCCCAAAGAATAGGAGAACTCTTCCAGTCGGTCTTTAAATTGATTATCAGGCATTTTCTAATTTTGATTTTCAGGTTACGAATATAGATTATTTTTATTATCCGTGATGCAGAATATTTTGCTTTTTACCCCTTAGAATCTCTTTTTTTCCGATGGGGCCGGGAATGCGTTCCATTTTAAATCCCCCTGTGGCAAATGCCCTGCGCACAGTGCCTTTTGCACAATATGTAACTAATATCCCGTCGGTTTTTACTGAATCAGAAACCTTCTGCAAAATCTCGTCTGACCACATCTCGGGTTGTTTTCCCGGAGCAAAAGCATCATAGTAAACCAGATCAAAGGCTGGAACTGTATCAAATTGAAAACTCAATAAATCAGCCTGTATTTTATGAAGATGAAATTCAGGGGAAATCTCAAAGGGCAAGTTCCAGTCATGGCGATGCATTTGTTCGAAAATAAACGCAGATTCAGGGAAAATAGTGTCCGGATAATTCAATCTGGTAAATTCTGACTCTGTTAAAGGGTATTTTTCCAGGCTAAAATAGCTAACTTTAATCTTCATTTGCTTGGCATAACAGTAAGTTAAATAAGCGTTTAGCCCTGTGCCAAACCCTATTTCCAGAATCGAGATTTCATTTTTAGAAGTCTGAAACAGTCCTTCCCGGATATAAATATGCGTGGACTCCTGAATAGCTCCATGTATAGAGTGATAATGTTCATCCATTTCAGGAAGATAAATGGTATGCGATCCATCTTCAGTGATCAGGAACTCTTTCTGCATAAGTTTTAATATTTGTAAATTAACAGGCCAAAATAACTAATTTTACGAGCTTACAAAAAATGATTGGTTCAATGTTACTAAAAATCTATCCGGAAAATCCAAATCCGAAAGATATCAGGCAAGTTGTAGAAGTACTGCAGGGTGGGGGGATTATTATTTATCCTACTGACACAGTTTATGGTTTGGGCTGTGATATCACCAATGCCAAAGCGGTTGAGAAAATAGCACGGTTTAAAGATGTTAAAGTCGAAAAGTCGAATTTTTCTTTTATTTGCAGTGATTTAAGCCATTTATCCGATTTTTCAAAACCGGTTTCAAACCAGATCTTCAAACTTCTAAAACGCTATCTTCCTGGTCCTTTTACATTTATATTAAACGCGAACAGCAATGTTCCCAAATATTTCAAGGGAAAAAAGAAGACGGTTGGCATTCGCATACCCGACAATTCAATCATCATAGAAATTGTTCGTCAACTTGGAAATCCAATCATGTCAACATCCATTCACGACGATGACGACATTATCGAATACTCAACCGATCCTGAACTGATCTATGAAAAATTCAGGGAAATTGCCGATTTGGTTATTGACGGGGGATTTGGAGATAATATTCCTTCAACAGTTATTGATTGTACTGAAGATTTGCCGGTTGTTATCCGTCAGGGAAAAGGCATATTTGAAGAATAGTGTTCAGTTATTCCTTATTCAGATTGGCATAAAATGCCCCATTTAGTTTAGTCCTGAAATAATCAGGATTTTGCAAACCGAATGTACCCGAATTTCCAGTATAAATTTTTTTGTCAATCGGCTTTGGATTTCCTTCTGAAGGAAAAATAACCAGATTGATCTGATCCTTATATGAACTGTCCGTATTTTTAGAACCAAATACTATTTCGGAATTTATAAACTGAATTCTATTCCCTCTAATGGATAGATCGTCAATTTCATTCGGTGTTGGATGATCCATTTCAACGTAATTGGCTGGGCTTAGCTTCAGATTGTACCTTGCTTTCTCAATAATTGACTTTTCTGATGATGAAAGATTCTCAAAGCTCGTTGTTACCAGATAATTCTTCCGACCATCAATTAAATGAATCATCAAATTTTTGGAGTTGTAGACAATAACGGCCTTTTGGTTGAATATCCTGTAATTTTCAGCTAAAACATTAACCTGAAAGAGAAGAACAAGAACCAGCAAGGATACCAGCCACCCCTTTCTTTTGGACGCAAAGAAAATAATGGTGACTGCAATAAAGGAAAACAACAGAATTACCTGAAGAGGGTTAAGCACAATCCCCTGACTGACAGCATAAGGCAGGCCGTCTATTGCTTTGAGCGTTTCAAGCATTATATGTGTGATTTTTTGGATACATATTCCGAGAAGTACGGCTATACTTTGTACTGGCGACACGACAAAAAATGCAATGGTCAGCCATATAATAAGGGTTGTTGCCGGGATCACGATAAAATTACTTAACCAGAATAAATTCGGGAACTGGTTAAAATAGAATAGCCCCAAAGGAAAGGTAGTTAGCTGAGCGGCAATGGATACTGTAGTTAAACTCCAAATCCATTTGAGAATCGGATTATGTACTTCAATCAATTTATAAAGTGCTGGTTGAATTAAAATAATTCCAAACACAGCAAGGTAGGATAGTTGAAACCCGATATCATAAATGACCTGCGGATTCAGTAGAATCAAAAATAAGGCTGATGCCATGAGTGTATTGTAAATGTTGGCAGGACGCCGTAATAAGTTGCCAATAATCACAAATGAAAACATGACTGTTGCCCGCTGAACAGACGGTGAGAATCCTGAGATAAATGCATAAATCCATAGAAATGATATCATTAAAAAAGCAAACACTGCTGAACCACCTTTCCCACGTTTGATAAAAGCGAGAAAAAATCCAAGGACAAAATAGATTAATGCAACATGTAAACCCGAAACTGACAAAACGTGCATGGCTCCTGTAGAGGCAAAATAATCGGTTGTTTCCTGACTGATTTCAGCCCGGTAGCCCAGCGTTAATGCAGAAACGACCGACCGTTCTTCCTTAGCATGAATTACTTTTGATAGTTTGGCAATTAACTGATCGCGAATCTTTTCAGCCAAATAAATGATCCGGTCAGACTTTTTTTCCGTATTTAAGTAGGTTTCTTTTGTCAGGTAAACTGAATACCTGATGTCTCTCGATTGCATCATCAGCCGATAATCAAATTCAAATGGATTTCCCATATTTCTGATTGGCTGCGGCTTGGTCAAAATAATGATCAGATCACCAGTGGTCAATGTCGAATCATAATTTTCCCTGCTGAAATAGGCAATCACCTTTTCTGGTTTAGCCAGTGATTTATTTTGTATCCGCAATACAGTTTGGTAAGTTCTGGCCTTTCCCGAAGGTTTCTGGCAAATTTCTGCCATGAAATAATCTTTTCGGTCGAAAGAGGGGAGAAGTCTATCCTGGACTTTGGCCGGATAAAAAAAACCGATAAGAATGACCGAAATAAAAATCAGGTAGTTCTGAATTTGCAATACTGAATAGTTATTATTCCGCCATAAGAAAATAAGAATTGAAATCAGCGAAGTACACAGAACTGCAATGATGCGGATATCCAAGGCCAGATATCGCTGAAGCAGAATGCCAAGCAGAAACAGAACCGTAATCCGGATAAAAGGGATTCTTTGGAAAAGATTTCGGGTAGCTGGCATTTCTGGTGTTTTTTGCCAGATACGATTTGTCCTTATGTTTGGTTAAGGATGGGAATTGGTTTTCTTTCTGAAAGTCAGATATTTTCCACGAAATGACTATTTTCAATCATGAAACGAACATGTTCGTAGAAAATACAAATATCAACAAATTTGCCAAATTGCGGACATGTGAGTTCCATCCGGCATTTCTGATATTCAAAAAGTAAATATACAACCAAGCGATTTGTACTAATTAATAATTAGTACAAATGAAATGCTAAACTCTGCTTCCGGGAATCTTGATGCGGTATTTGGGCTGAACCTTCCCTTTGGAAATAGCGGTCAGTTTGCTTTTTAAAATTCGTCTTTTTAATGGAGTCAGATAATCAACAAACATGATTCCTTCCAAATGGTCATATTCATGCTGGATAACCCGTGAGGTAAAGCCGCTAAATATTTCCTCATGTGAATTAAAATCTTCATCCAAATATTTAATTTTCACGGTTTCCGGCCGCAGAACATCTTCCCTGATTTCCGGCAAGCTCAAACATCCTTCATTCATGATCCATTCATCTCCAGATTTTTCAATAATCACAGGATTGATAAATGCTTTTTTTATTCCAGTTAATTCATCTTCTTCAGTAGTTGTGGTGTCGAGCACAAATAAACGAACAGCCTTGCTAACCTGAGGAGCTGCCAAACCCACGCCATCAGAACTATACATGGTTTCAAACATGTTCTGAATAAATCCTTTCAAATCCTGAAAATCCTGTGTAATTGGTTCTGCTTTTTTTCTTAAAACAGGATCGCCAAATACGGTAACCGGGTAAATCATCAATGATATTTTTTTTGTTCTAAATAACTCTGTAAAATAATGGTTGCACTTATTCCATCAATTGTTTCCTTATTCTGTCTGTCCTTCTTTTTAAGTCCCGCATCAATCATGGTTTGAAATGCCATTTTTGAGGTAAACCTCTCGTCAACCTGCTCCAAAGGCATATCCGGATAATCCTTCTGAAACTTCTTCAAAAACGGATTGATATAAAGAACGGCTTCAGAGGGTTGATTGTTCATTTGCATCGGATACCCAACGATAACTTTTTCAACATTTTCTTTTGAAAAGTAGTCTTTCAGAAATGTCCAGATTTCATGAGCAGGTAAAGTTGTCAGTCGGGTTGCGATCAACTGAAGCGGATCAGTTACCGCAATGCCAACCCTTTTTTTTCCATAATCGATAGCCAATATTCTCCCCACGAGGTTCAATTTTGGGGCAAAAATAGCAATATTTAGTCCGTATATCAATCTGAAATTGTAATTTCGTCCATTCATTCATTTTTAGGATTCTGGTTTTACATCCAACTAAGCCGCATGGTTAAAAAATTTCCGCATACCTATGTAATCGTTTTTTTCATTATTCTTTTAGCTGCTGTTACTACCTGGATAGTTCCCGCAGGTGAGTTTAACCGACAAACCATTGATACCAATGGAAATAAGCGTGAAGTTATTCAAACCGATTCCTATCATCAGGTTGAGCAGCAACCCCAGACCTGGCAGATATTTTCAGCTTTTTACAAAGGATTCGTCCGGTCCCCCAAAATCATTGTCTTCATTCTCATTCTTGGGGGCGCTTTCTGGATTTTAAACGAAAGCAGAGCTATTGATGCCGGAGTTAACTCTTTTTTGCAGAAAAGCCTGTATCTCGAAAAATACTGGGTTTTTAACAAGCTTGGAGTTAATAATATCATTATCACACTGATGATGCTCATGTTTAGCTTCTTTGGGGCCGTTTTTGGTATGAGCGAAGAGACTATTGCCTTTGTCATCATTTTTGTTCCGCTGGCTGTCTCTATGGGATACGATTCGATTGTTGGTGTTTGTATGTGTTTTATTGGGGCAGGAATCGGCTTTGCAGGATGTTTACTCAATCCGTTTACGCTCGGAATTGCTCAGGAAATAGCTGGAATCCCATTATTTTCAGGAATTGAATACCGCCTGGTAATTTGGATGGTCATAAATATTGTGGGTATTGGTTATGTTTTAAGTTATGCGGCTAAAATCAAAAAGAATCCAAAGAAATCGATTGTTTATACCGAAGATGAATACTGGCGCAATCACCATAATCAGTCAATTGATGATCTGCGACAACCGTCATTAACCAAAACATGGATCGCTTATGCCTGTGTTTTAGTTGCAGCTGTTATCTACGCAGTTTTGATGCCGGTGAATAACATTAAAGTTGGACCATCAGTACTAAAACTCCCATTATTACCTGTTTTATGCGTGCTTTTTGCTGTTTTTGGATACATTTCAGCCCGCAAATCGATTCAGTATTTTGTGCTGAATCTTTTACTGTTTACCATTGCCTATCTGATGGCAGGCGTGATGGGTTTCGATTGGGGTCTGATGGAAATTGCTGCGCTTTTCTTCACCATGGCCCTGGTTGCAGGAATGGCTATGGGAAAAGGTCCTAACGATATTACAAAATTGTTTGTTGCCGGCGCAAAAGATATTATGTCGGCTGCTTTGGTCGTAGGTTTAGCCGGTGGCATTATTGTGATTCTGGAAGATGGCAAAGTGATTGATACCATTTTGCATGGAATTTCAAAGTCAATGATTGGAATGGGCAAAGTGGCAACCCTTTCGCTGATGTATGCTTTTCAGTCGGGTCTAAATATGGTGATCACCTCCGGAACTGCAAAAGCCGCGTTAATTATGCCCATTTTGCGGGATATTTCTGAAATGATTGGGATGTCAAAGCAGGCCACTGTTACAGCCTTTCATATTGGAGATGGATTTACCAACCTGATTACTCCAACTTCAGGAGTTTTAATTGGAGTGCTCGAAATAGCCCGGATACCTTTTAATAAATGGTTTAAATGGGCCTGGCCACTCATTTTAATACTTACCCTCGTCGGTTTTCTGTTGCTGATTCCAACGGTAACCATGAAGTTGAACGGTTTTTGAAAAGAAGTAACTGCTTTTATCAATCACTTTTTCCTTAGTTATACCTTAGTTTTAATTGTCTTTAATTCCTGACAGACAATTAAAAAGTATCTGTAAATTCAATGAAAGAGAAACAGATTCGATTTGTTTGACCTTTAATGTTACATAAAGGTGATATAAAGTACACTCTATTAATTCGATAGGTATTTCCTCAGTTTTTCATCTGTTTTGGCACAAGCTTTGTTTTATCTGAACCAATTACCGGTAAAGTTCAAACAATTAATTATTCACCTTAAAAACTGAAGGCCATGAAAACAATTAATAATTTAAGGCAATATCTTCCGGTTGTAGTTTTTTCAGCCATACTGATCGCTACAACCATTGAAGTAAATGCTCAGAATCACCGAAGCGAAGGGAAAAAAGAAAACAGAAAAGAATATAAGAAATCAGATCGTGATGATAACAGAACCGGGTACAATTACAAGCGAGATGACCGGGATGGTAATTATGAGCACAAAAGCTGGAAAAAACGTGAAAACTATAAAGAATATCGTCCGAAGTATTCCAACAAGTATAAACATCATGAATCAGACTATTTCGAACACCCGAGATACGGTCGCGTTTATCAGCGGTTTGATCGCAATCCGGTAGTATTTCACCACGATCGTAACGATTATTACTACTACGGAAATCATTTCTATAACTACCGCAAAGGTGTTGGATATTGCGTAGTTGAACCTCCGCGCCATGTTTATTTCAGACAACTTCCAGTTGATTGTGAGCGGGTTTATGTGAACGGAAATATCTTTTTTAGAAATGGTGATGTATTCTTTCAGCTTTCGCCCAGAGGCTATTCAATAGTTTCCTCACCTGTCCAAATCCGGATTTCAGCAAGGTTTTAACCGAATAAGATAATCATTCAGTCGGTAATCTATATCATTAAAATGGCTGCCTTAGTTTTTAAGACAGCCATTTTTTTTTATCTATTTTTCAAGAAATTCAGGACAAAGTGATCGATTCCTTCCTGTTTAATGATTAAATCAGATTTGACAAACTGATCTCCGGTCATATTTTCGTAAATCTCAATTTTCGCTTCGATACAGAACTTCCAATGCATATTTATTCCATAATATCGAATTGATATGCCCAAATCTTTAGAATAGTCTCCTTTGAAATATCTTCCCGAAATTTTCCTCCGCTCGATTTAATCATTTGGATAGGAGCGGGGAATATGTTTTTTGACGTTCAGGCAAAGAAAAAACAATTGAATCATTCAATTTTCGCAAAATAAATGATTTTAAGTAGTCTTCAATACTTCTTTTTTTTTCTGAAAAATGGTTTTTCAAGCACTTTTTTGGTGTTTTAAAATGAGATTTTTAGCGATTCTAAATAAAATTTATTCGGAATCAAAAAATACCAAAATATAAAACACACATTATTAGCAATATAGAAAATAATTTAAAAATAAATGAAAATAAATGGTACTATGTGTTGCATGGTATTAGTTAAAAGATATATATTTGCAGTACAAATAACAATGCAACGAAAGGTAGAAGTTTAAAAAATGTACTGTATGGTTTGTAACGAAAATGAAAATCAATCGTCATACGAATAGAAACAAAAACTTAAAAAATAAATTATAACAACAGGAGAACAAGTCATGAAAACAACAAACAATGCTCAGGGAAAAGTTAGAGGTCAGGTAAGCAAATTAGTTTCACGCGGAGGCGCAGTAATAATCAGTTTAGTATTACTCAGTTGGACAGTTGGAGCCCAAGATTTTTGGGAACAAGTTTTAACTGGATACAGTTATGGAAAAATGTCGATTTTAAGAGTGGAAGTTCCTTCTACCACTACTGATGTTATCCAAGCTGAACAGGCAACACAGACAGACAATTCTGCCGAATCCACTTTCGAGGCAATAGAAGCAGAATTAACTCTTCAGGTTGAAGAATACAATGCCACAGAATTTGCAGAAGCCGAACTGGCAACCGAAACCGAATACTGGATGAACAGCAACACCGAAGCCATTGAAGCAGAATTAACCCTTCAGGTTGATGCATACAATGCAACAGAATTTGCTGATGCTGAATTGACAGCAGAAACCGAAAGCTGGATGAACAGCAACGCCGAAGCCATTGAAGCAGAATTAACACTTCAGGTTGATGCATACAATGCCACTGAATTTGCAGAAGCCGAACTGGCAACCGAAACCGAAAGCTGGATGAACAGCAATACCGAAGCCATCGAAGCAGAATTAACCCTTCAGGTTGATGCATACAATGCCACTGAATTTGCAGAAGCCGAACTGGCAACCGAAACCGAAAGCTGGATAAACAGCAATACCGAAGCCATCGAAGCAGAATTACCCCTTCAGGTTGATGCATACAATGCAACAGAATTTGCGGATGCTGAATTGACAGCAGAAACCGAAAGCTGGATAAACAACTATACCGAAATCAATTTTGAAGCAGTCGAAACAATATTGGCAATTCCGGTTCAGGTTTATAATGCCAGCGAATTTGCCGAAGCTGAGATAGCCACCGAAACAGAAATTTGGCTGAAGAAAAATGAAATGTTCGGAACAGACGAATTGTTTCCCTGCCAACAAGCTGTTCAGAAGATCGAAGGATATGCCTTAAAATAATAGAGAATTTAAAAGAACCGAGATTAACAGAAATAATCCAGTCAATTACAAAATTAAAATTCAGATATGAAGCTCAAAGAAGAAAACGATATAGGGTGGAATTTCTATTCAATAATTAACTTACAAAAATGAAGGCTGTCCAAGTTTATACCGGACAGCCTTCATTATTTATAAGTTTTTCAGGAAATTCAGGACATTGTTTTCGATTCGTGCCTGAATATTTGTCAAATCTGATTTCACAAACTGATCGCCGGTAATATTTTCGTAAAGTTCGATGTAGCGATCAGATACTGAATTTACAAATGCTTCATCCATTTCCGGGATTACCTCGCCTTCATGTCCCTGAAATCCGTTTCCAATTAGCCATTGACGAACAAATTCCTTAGAAAGTTGCTTCTGGCTTTCACCTTTGGCCAACCGTTCCTCATAACCTTCAGCATAAAAATAGCGCGATGAATCAGGAGTGTGGATTTCATCAATCAGATATATTTTCCCATCTTTTTTGCCAAACTCATACTTGGTATCCACCAAAATCAAGCCTTTTTCAGCGGCAATTACAGTTCCACGACGAAATACTTCGCGGGTATAGTATTCCAGCATTTCGTAGTCTTCCTTGCTGACAATACCTTGTTCAATAATTTCATCTCTTGAAATGTCTTCGTCATGTCCTTCCGAAGCTTTGGTGGTTGGAGTAATAATCGGTTCCGGAAATTTCTGGCTTTCAACCATTCCTTCCGGCATGGGTACTCCGCATAACATGCGTTTTCCGCTGCGGTATTCGCGCCAGGCGTGACCGGTCAGGTATCCGCGAATAACCATTTCCACTTTAAACGGCTCGCAGTGAATTCCAACGGTTACATTAGGATCGGGAGTAGCCACTTTCCAGTTTGGAACAATGTCGCTGGTAGCATCCAGAAATTTAGCAGCTATCTGATTCAATACTTGTCCTTTATATGGAATACCTTTCGGTAGAACCACATCGAAGGCCGAAATACGGTCGCTTACTACCATCACCAAATACTCGTCGTTGATGTTATATACATCTCTTACTTTTCCATGATAGACACTTTTCTGGCCTGGAAAGTCAAAATCGGTACGGGTTAATGCTTTGTTCATTTTTCTTCGGTTTTATCTGTTTGAATTTTTTCTTTTTCACGTCTTGCAACTTCATGCGCGTGATGTTTTTCATATGCCATCACAATATCGCGAACCAATCGGTGCCTGACAATGTCTTTTACATCAAACTGAACAAAGGAAATATCCTTAATGTTCTTGAGGATTTTTTTTGCAAGAATCAATCCTGATGGACTTTGAGTTGGCAAATCAATCTGTGTTTCGTCGCCGGTAACCACAAATTTAGTGTTGAGCCCCATACGAGTCAGAAACATCTTCATTTGGTTGATCGTTGTATTCTGGGCCTCATCGAGAATTACGAAGGCATTGCTTAATGTACGTCCGCGCATAAACGCCAATGGAGCTATCTGAATGGTGCCGTCTTTCATAAATTCATCCAGTTTTTTCGCCGGAATCATATCCAGAAGGGCATCATACAACGGTTGGAGGTACGGATCAATTTTCTCTTTTAAATCACCCGGGAGAAATCCCAGTCGTTCGCCTGCTTCAACAGCCGGGCGGCTCAAAATTATTCGTTTGATTTCCCTGTTTTTTAGTGCTTTTACAGCTAAAGCAATGGCAGTATATGTTTTTCCTGTTCCGGCAGGGCCAATCGCAAAAATAAGGTCGGAATTTTTGCAGGCATCTACCAAAACTTTTTGATTCGGAGTCCTCGCCCTGATCGCTTTGCCATTAATTCCAAAAACAAGTACATCTTTTTCTTCTGCTGCCGATTCTGACGTTCCCTCTGAATCATCCATAAAAACCTGATTGATAACACTGTCAGGCAATACGTTAAATTGATTGTAATGATCGACGATCAGATGAAATTTAGATTCGAAGCGCAGAATTTCTTCATCATCTCCTTTGATGATCACATCGTCGCCACGGTAAACGATAATTAATTTTGGAAAAAAGGACTTGATCAGGTTCATTTTGGCATTGTTTACACCAAAAAATTCCAGCGGATCTATACCTTCAAGATGAATTAGCTTTTCGAACATAGAGGTTTTAAGCATTGATTGCCTCGCAAAAATAAGCACTTTTAACAGACATTTATCAACAACATTTATAAATTATCAATTACTTATTTACCTTTGCGAACGAATAGGTTCCGATTATTTTGGATTAAAAGGGAAACAGGTGAACCGATATTTTCGGTAATTCCTGCACAGTTCCCGCTGCTGTAATTCCGGTAAAACTTTGTAACCATGAACCACTGTCTGTATTTGATCGGGCGGGAAGGTGTTGCAAAGAGGATAAGTCAGAAGACCTGCCTGCTCAAATCTGGATTTTGACGCTTTCGGCGAAAAAGCAAAAAACCGTGTATCCTTTTCATTTTTCATTTCTGAAAAGCTGCAAAATCCAACTTTTTTTTTGATTTTACAGCTTAAATGATCCAAAGAAGAAATTCATATGTAGTTTTTGTCATCAGTATTCTGATGGTATTTTTTCACGATTCGAACGCTCAGTTCGCAACCAGACTTATTGAATATTTGCCAGCTCCCGGTCAGTATACCAACGCTGAATTTATTGGAACACCAGCCGCCGCCAATTCGATAGTGGGCGTCAATAAAGGATTGGTAAGTTTAGGCGCATTCGGGGGATCAGTAACCTATTATTTCAATCAGGGAATCAAGAATGATCCGTTAAATCCGTATGGCGTTGATTTCACAGTCTACGGAAATTCTACTCCAACCTGGTCAGAACCTGGCATCATTCAAGTGATGAAAGATGAAAACAAAAATGGAATTCCGGATGAAACCTGGTACGAAATTGCCGGAAGCGATCATTTTTGGAATTCAACCTTGAAGTCCTACGAGGTTACCTACCAAAACAGCGGATTAACCAAAGCCAGCAACATCCACTGGACAGATAATCAGGGCCAGTCAGGAATTATTCCTGAAAATAGTTTTCATTCCCAACCCTATTATCCAAATGCAGTTTTATTCCCCGGAGTTAATCCTACACTATACACTCTGAAAGGAACACGAATTGAAAGTTTCATCGACTTGTCAAATCCCGGGGTCGTGAATTCGTACCTGCGCAAGTTTGGTTATGCTGATAATAACCCGGTATTGTCATTTACTGAAAAACTGCCTGACAATCCATATACTCCTGAAATTGAAGGAAGTGGGGGAGATGCCATCGATATTGGCTGGGCGATAGATAAGGACTTTAAACCCGTAAAGCTGGATGAAATAAATTTTATTCGAATCTATACCGGAATGAATGCGCTTGCTGGCTGGTTGGGCGAAATTTCGACTGAAATTACCGGAATACGAGATGTTGATCCTTTCCAAATGAACGGAATCCAATCAATGGTGGTGATTCATGATTTTTTGCCAAAAATAAGAGTAAATGAGTCAATAAACCTAAATGCCTTTTTGTTTGAAAATGGGCTGAAACAGGAAACTCCGGTAAACTGGAGTGTCAGTAATCCGGATTTAGCTCAACTGGTTAACGGAAAACTGACAGCCATTAAGCCGGGAACATTTCGATTAAAGGCATCATCTTCGTTAAATCCAAACATTTTTTCAGAAAAGGAACTGGAGATTTTCTCGTTCGGAAAGGCGATTATAACGTTGCTGACAAAGAGCTTAAAAGTGAACGACAAATTGGAATTGACTGGAAAAATTACCGATCAAAATGGGAATATCCTGACAGGGATAAATCCGGTTTGGAAAGTTGATAATGAATTAATCGCTGAAATTGTCTCGTTGGATGGTAAATATTTTCTCAAGGGAAAAGAGACCGGTAAATGTTGGTTATTTTTAGAAACCAATGAATTAAATCCGATCAGGGATTCGGTATTGATGGAGGTATTTCCTGAATCGGACCTGAAAAAGGTTTATGTTTCAGTTAAAACGACTGAAAAGACCATTGTTCCCCGACAATCGATTTTGACCAATCAATTTGACCTTTCTTCAAAAGTTGACCATACACAGAAATCGTATGGCTTGCCTGAAATTCCTTTTGTTTCACTGGCTCATGCAATCGCATCCACCTTTAATAAATTGGGATTGGGCAGCGATTTTGCATTCAGGGATGATGCAGAAGGTGGTTCTGCGCTTTATATCTGGAAGGTTCCTGCCATTGAAGATGGCTCAAAAGTTTATACTTATGGATATGGAGGCTCGCAAACATCAGCAGTCTATCGGAAAGCCTGGGTGGTGATGCTCAATCAACAACCAATTATAAATGGATTTGATCAGATTAAAGTGAATAATGATGACGAAATTCTGATTTATCACATTGCCGATAACAGTTTGCCTTGGATCGTTAGTCATCTGACTTCAGGAAACGACAGCATAAAGGCGCACGAAAAGATACAGGTACTATACAAAAAATACTCCTGTTACATGGATGTCAACCGGAGTATTGCAATAAAATCCTCTGAAGTTATTGCCAGTGAGCCTGTATCTATTGAAATGAAAAACCAACCCCAAATAAGCCTGATAACCGATGAATGGGGGAAGGTATCGTTCACCGCAGAAAATTCGGGGGAATATTTGATCAAGGCCGGAATTAACGAATCCAAGGTTTTTGCAGAATCCTTAACCGGAAATGGAAGTATATTAAAAAATCAATTGACTTGTAAAGTTCTTCCTAATCCGTTTACTGAATCAATTAGGATTGAAACGTCTTCGATAATTAGGTCCATAGAGGTTTATAATACTAAAGGTCAATGCGTATACAAGTCTGATGGGCTGAAAACAAACATTGATTTATCTGCCATTCATTCCGGAATCTATTTAATTCGGATCAGGACAGAAAATCAGGTTTTTCAGCAGAAAATCGTAAAAAATTAGGCCAGTGAAACCAATAAACAGAACTCATATCAGGCTCGGTTTTAAAATTATACTTTACAGTCTGTTTATTTGGTCTTTTGCAGAAGATATTTATGCACAAAAACTTAGCGACACTATTTCACTTCAGGAGGTTAAAATTTTAGGTAAACGAAAAATTGCTGAATCAGGATTGCACATCACGCATATTGACACCCTGGAGTTGAAGTTGATGAAGACACTGACTATTTCAGAGTTACTATCGTCCTATTCACCCATATTTATCAAGTCATATGGCAGAGGATCAACTGCAACGGCCTCTTTTCGGGGAACAGCACCATCGCACACGCAACTTTACTGGAATGGAATAAAATTAAACTCTCCCATGCGCGGTGATGTGGATTTTTCATTGTTCCCGGTTTATTTTGTCGACGACATCAGTCTTTTGTACGGAGGAAGTTCCATTAAATCAGGTTCCGGCGCTTTAGGTGGAAGCGTTTTAATCGGCAACAAACCTGACTGGACTGATAAACTTAGCTTAAGGTATATCCAAACCATTGAAAGCTTCTCAACGAAAAAGGAATACCTGAATGTGGGATTTGGGAATGGCCGGTTTCAGTTCAAAACACGCTTATTTTCTGATGACAGCAAAAACAATTTTTCATATTTCAATTACGGTGTTTTGCCCATGCACCAAACGGTTCAGAAGAATGCAGGTTATTCCAAACAAGGCGTACTTCAGGAAATGTATACACACATGAAAAGTCATTTTTTCTCGGTCAAATTGTGGGCCTACCAAAGTCACCGCAATTTGCCTCAATTAATGTCGTTTGAAGGCGATGTCAGAAAGGAAACGCAGGATGACCAGAATCTTCGTGGTGTTGTTTCGTGGAAATACCATACCGCAAAAAGTAAACTGGAATGGGTGGGAGGCCTGAATCTGAATGATATCAATTATTTCAGGGCGAGTACCGAAGCTGGGTTTGTAAATTTTGACAGCAGAAGTAAGGAGCAGAGTTATACCAATCAGGTTGATTTTGATTGGACTCCGAGTGAATTTTTGAATTTGAACTGGAATGTTAATTCCTCATATCATCAAGTCTCCGTATTAGATAGGGCCCAAAAATTGGGTTATGAACGCGACCGGTTTGAACTTTCACTTTTGAATTCAATTTCTATCCAGGCCACTTCTGAAGTATCACTTTCATTGCTTTCCAGAAGTGAGCTGTATGATAATCATTTAATAGGATTTATACCGTCAGTCGGACTGGAATATGCTCCTGCAAAATGGAGCTTATCATCCGTAAAACTCAATCTTGCACGCAACTACCATCAGCCCGGATTAAATGATTTGTATTGGCTTCCGGGTGGAAATCCGGACTTGAAACCTGAAGATGGATATTCCGGAGACCTGACTTTTGGATATTCAAAAAAAACTGAAAATACAAGTATTTCGGGACAACTTTCGGGATTTGCATCGTTAATTGAGAACTGGATTGTCTGGCAGCCCTCAGCCAACGGAGCCTTTTATTGGGAAGCCAGTAATATGAAAAAAGTATTTGCAAGAGGACTTGAAATTCAGATGTCAGTGCAGAAAAACATTGCGAAGGCTATGTCGATAAATTTGAAAGGCAATTATTCGCATTCAGCAACATCCAATATGAACGCTGTTCCTTCGGTGGATGAATCGCGTGGTAAACAATTGATATACATACCAAAAGACAAAGCAAATATTTTTGCCGAAGGGAATTTTAAGGCATGGTACGTTAAAATAAATGCCCCGTTCACCGGGAAACGATATACATCGAGTAACAATGTTGAATCTGACTATGAAAAGGTGCTTAATCCTTATTGGCTGATCAACCTTACCGCCGGAAAAATGTTTGATTTTAAGCCGGTTCGGATGGATCTCGCATTCAATATCGAAAATCTGGCGAATACGGATTACATGGCAATTTTGTGGCGGCCGATGCCCGGCAGATATTATTCTCTAACCGTACAAATTCAATATAAAAAGTGAAAAAGGAAGAAGGAAAGAGTCATCAGTCATTAGTCATTAGAAAAAGGAAACTGAACGGATTGTTATTACTTCTTGTGATCATGCTGTTGCTTTCATCCTGTTCTGAAAGTCCGGTTGATACGGTTTATTTTAATTTTTCAGGTGATCATGGCGTTTACATCGTAAACGAAGGAAATTTCATGTACGGCAATTCTTCCTTGTCCTTTTATAATCCGGATACTAAACGAGTCTATAATCAGGTTTTTCAGGCGCGAAATGGTGTGCCACTTGGCGACGTTGCCCAATCGATGAGCATCTGGAAAAATCTGGGATTTATTGTGGTAAACAATTCGGGAAAAATATATATCATCGATAACAGCACAGGCGAATACAAAGGTCATATTTCAGGTTTAAGTTCACCAAGGTATGTTCATTTTATCAACGAAAAAAAAGCCTATATCACAGACCTTTATTCAAAGAAAATGACCATTTTTAATCCAACTACTTTTCAGGTTACGGGCTTTATTCCGGTGGGGAATTCCAATTCTGAATTTAGTCAGCATTCCACAGAGCAGATGATTCCATACAAGAATCTGATCTTTACCAATTGCTGGTCGTACGACAACAAAATACTGATAATTAACTCTGATACTGATCAGTTAGTTGATTCAATTGAAGTGTTCAAGCAACCAAACAGTATGGTTATTGATCGCGATAATAAACTATGGGTGTTGTCTGACGGCGGATTTGAAGGTAGTCCATTTGGCTATGAACAGGCAGGATTATTGAAAATTGATGCGGAAACCCGTGAAATTGAGCGAACTTTTCAATTTGAAAAAAATGACCGTCCAATGAATCTTTGCATCAATCCAACAAAAGATACATTGTACTTCCTGAACAGACATGCTTGGAAAATGGCAGTAACTGAAAAACACCTTCCTGAAAAGCCTTTTATTACATCAGAATACACCAGTTTATATGGTGGTTTTTTTAGTCTGGCAATTGATCCGGCCAACCGTGATGTTTATGTAGGCGATGCCATCGATCATCGGCAAAACGGTTTGGTTTACCGCTATGATGCATCAGGTAAGCTAATTGATAGTTTTAAAGTAGGAATTTCGCCGGGAGATTTCGCGTTTATAACAGAATGAGCCCAACAGAATCAAAAGATCGGGACTTCGCGCTTAAAGGTTTCGTCGAGTGAAATAAAGGTTTCGGTGCTGGCAACTCCGCTGATCTTCTGAATTTTATCGCTTAAAATATCCCGCAGGTGCTCGTTATCTTTGGCATATACCTTTACAAAAATGGCATACTGACCAGTAGTATAATGACACTCAACAATTTCAGGAATCTCTTTCAAACGCTCGGCTACTGTTGAATACAAGCTTCCTTTTTCGAGAAATACACCAATATAGGTGCAAGTTTTATAATCAATTTTCTTGGGATCAATATGATAGCCCGAACCAACAATCACATGCAAATCGATCATGCGGTTAACTCTCTGGTGAACTGCAGCCCTTGAAACGCCTACTTCCGAAGCCACATCCTTAAAAGGAGTACGTGCATTCTTCGAAATGATATCCAATATTCTCAGATCAATGTCATCCAGTTGATTTCGTAATGTCATGATGCTGTTGGGCTTATTTAATTGGTACCTGACGTTTGAACTCCATTTCAAGCGAAATGAAAGTCTCTGTCCGCGCAATGCCTTCAATTTCCTGAAAATCTTCGTCAATCAGCTTTTTCAAATGCTTATTGGTTTTGGTCTGAACCTTAATAAAAATAGCATACGATCCTGTCGTGTAATGGCATTCAACAATTTCAGGAATATTGATTAAGGCTTCAACGACCTGTTTATGAAATTTAGCTTTTTCAAGATGAATGCCCATGTACGCACACGTAAAATACCCCAGTTTCTGTGGGTTCACAATAAATTCACTTCCTGATACTACTCCCAGATTAAGCAATCTTTGAACCCTTTGATGAATTGCAGCCCCGGAAACACCACATTCGCGAGCCACTTCCAGAAATGGAATTCTTGCATTCTTGGTAATCAATTTCAGGATTTTCTCATCCAGTTCATCGATATTTGGCAGAGGTTCAATATGTAGATCATTCATAGTGTATTGTTATAACGGTAGTTTATAAATTTGAAACCCAAAAGTAAGAAAAAATGATAAATTTTAAATATTCTTATTAAAAAACATCTTGTTTGTAATGATCTGAAAGTAAAATTATCAAAAACGATTCCAGTAAGTTTTTCTTTGAGCCGACAAATATACCCGATTTCAGTTTTTATTTGACGTAAATCAGAAATATTAATTCCTGATCATTCCTGTTGGTAATTTTTCTGAAAGGTCCTTAATATCATCCCCTGAAGGCGACTGAAATACACGCAGATCAAATTCAGGAATAACAGCCAGAATATGGTCGAAAATATCAGCCTGAATACCTTCATATTCATTCAATTGCTTGTCTTTGCTGAATAAATATATTTCGATGGGCAGACCTGTTTCTGCTGGTTGCAAATGTCGCACAAGCAGGGTCATATCCTGGTTAATTTTGGGGTTACTTTTGAGGTATTCTTCCAGATATTTCCTGAATATACCTAAATTAGTTTGTCTCCGTCCATTGGGCACCCGGTCATTTTCAATTCCGAGGTTTTTGTTATGATCTAAAATTTCCTTCTGTTTTTCAACCACATAATTACTGATTAACCTGAATTGCCTGTATTTATCAAGCATTTGGTCGTCACAAAAACGAACACTTTTCATATCAATATTGATTGAACGTTTGATTCGGCGTCCTTCAGATTCTTCCATTCCCGACCAGTTAATAAAAGAATCAGCGATCAGGGAGTAGGTTGGAATGGTCGAAATAGTTTTATCACCGTTTTGGACTTTCACCGTATTCAATGAAATGTCAACAACCGTTCCATTGGCATTGTGTTTGGGAACCTCAATCCAATCGCCGGGCTTAAGCATTTTATTGGCCGAAAGCTGAATACTGGCAACCAGACCGAGAATGGTATCTTTAAAAACAAATAAAAGTACGGCGGCAAAGGCTGTAAGACCTGTTAACAGGACTAGCGGTGATTTTTTGAAAATGAATGCGATAATAAAGATGGTGGCAATAAAATAGACCACGATCATTATCAGTTGGATATATCCCTTTATTGAACGTGTAGCTGCATACGGTGTAGTTTGGTAAATATCATTACCTGCCTTTGTAACTCCTGAAACTACCTTTACAAAAATGATTACAAAATAGATGTTTGTAAAAGTGTTTATAAAGCTGGTAACTTCCGGTATTTCAGAATAATTTGAAGCGTAGTAAAAAACCATTGCCGATGCCAGATGCGACAGCGATTGAAAAACTTTGTGCTTCAATAAATAATCATCCCAGTCGGTTTTTGATTTTTCAACCAAACGATGGATTACCTTGATTGTAATTACTTTGGTTACCCAATGAACGATCATGGCCACAATTATCAATGCGACAAATGTCAGCAGAACAGCTGTTAGCCGGGCGTACATTTCCAGAAAATTCAATTCCAGAAAAGTTTCATTCAGAAGTAAATAGAGTGCTCGCATGTGTTAAATTTATCAACAGTATTTGGAAAAAATTTGATTTGCAAAAATAGGTAAAGCTTTCTATTTCGAATCTTTATAAGTTCGGGAAAATTACATTTAACCTTAAAGTAATTGGTGATTAATTTCTTACTGACTTAGTCGTCAATTTTTTGTCGGCTTTGCTTTATTTCTGCTTTAATTCGTTTTCCGCTCAATCGTTTTTCAACAGAACTTTTGCTGGGACTAGTTCTTTTTCTGAGTTTAACAGGTTTTAAAGCTTTGGTCAGGATCAGGTAAAACTTGCTTACTGCATCTTCTTTATTTGAAAGCTGAGACCGGTGGCGTTGAGAAATCACACTCAATATGCCTTCTGAATTGAGCTTTGCTGCAAGTTTTTGAATGAGGATTAGCTTTTGATCATTGGATAACAACAGGGAGTTCTGAATATCAAAGCGAAGTTCAACTTTTGAATTTACCTTGTTTACATTCTGGCCCCCCGGACCACTGCTCCGCGATGTAAGGAACTGAAATTCAGTAGACAGATCAGGAATATTTAAAGTCATTTCCAACATTCAGACTTCCTTCGTAATAGGTGGTTGTTTCAATCTCCCGGGCTTTCTGACTGGTTTACAGGCATAATAATAGGCAACCTTTTCAATCGCTTTCCGGATGCTCACGTTGATCGGATTATAATCGTTAGCCATTTGGCTGTCAATGTAATAGATCTGATAATAAAAATCAGAAACAATTGGGATATGTATGTTCAGATTTATTCGCTCCATGGTCAGTTTGTATTCTGCAGGGAATTCAGCTTTCATATGAGAGCAGGTATAAACAGCAAGTTTTGAATTTTTATCGCGGACTCCCGAAAAACCAAATAACCTGCAAATCAATCCTCGGTGGTCGTATATCGAACATCCGGCAGTTTGTCCCTGTATCTGTGTTTTAGCCAGATTAATGCAGTGCTCGGGGTTGGTATCCAAAAGGTCGAGGGCAGCATCATGAAGGTTATTTTTAACCAGATAGTTAGCAAGAGGAAGAAATTCAAGCACATTGGCCTCCAGTCCTTTTTTCATACAGCACAGGTTGCAGTTTGTCAAACATTTAAGTCCTGACTGCTTGCCAAACTTTTCAGTTTCCTTGTCCAATTGCTTAAAAATCCGTTCAACTTTTCTAATCTTGTCCAACATAAATATACCTCTCGTAAAAGTGCTCCAAATTTAGTGGAAATCTTTTGATTTTATGGCTCCCATGGATTGGGCCTGTTTGAAATGCTCACCCGGCCTTCGACTTTGACACTTTTTGATACTTTATATTGCAAAAACATTGATGCGCCCTTCCGGTTCAAATTATGAATGGATGGATTAATTTGTGGCGGATCAAAAACTGATTGAGCTCCAAAGCTGTTTCCACCAATTAAAAACCGGTCGTTTAACCGGTAAGTAGCCTGATTAAAAATTTTGCCCGTTGAATAAAAAGGAGAGAATCCGAAACCTGTATTCAGGTATGAATTTGAAGACACCTGAAAAGCATTTAAGTGTCCTGAAAAATCAAGGTTTTTGTTGAAGACGGGAAGAATTGGCTGATTCAATCGGAAAGGTTCAAACAGATTCAATCCTTCAGGAAAAAAGGAATCGTCAAATGTGGAAGGCTTTATCAAATTGAGAATATTGTTATCAGCTTCAGTCTTAATTTTTGAAATCGAATCTAAAACAATTTCCTCCTGCGCAAAGACAAAAAGCATCACACAGGAGGAAATGAATGTTAAAACAAACCGTTTCATACGGTATTTGGATTTTAGAATAATTTTACACCGAGACTGATCACAAAGGTACCATTTTTAGAACTAAAATTTGGGGAACTGTATAAGTCACTGCTGTACGATTGCATTCTGGCATCAAGCGTCACAAAAAGAAAATCAACTCCTGCACCATATTGCCATCCGAAGAAATTATCTTTCAAACCAGACTCAGTAAATACCTGACCTTTAACGCTCTTGTCAGTTACAAAAGAAAATACCGGTCCCGCCAGAATCCTAACGTTAAATGCCTTTTGATCGATCAATTTTATTCCAACCAAAGCCGGAACATCAACTGCTTTTAGATTGAAGGAATTGACTGTTGACAAATTTACTTTGTCGATATATTCACCGCCTTTTGAATTATAATAGGCTTCGGGTTGAATATAAATTCGGCCCAAATTGATTCGGGCAAATGCTCCAAACGCATAATTGTTAACGGTTTGCGGATTATAATCACTAATCTGAGTGGAGATTTTAGATGTATTCAATCCGGCCTTTAAGCCTGCATCTAAAAAATCCTGAGCATGTGCTACACTGGTAAACACAGCTAAAATAACGAGGAATGTAAGTTTTTTCATGGCGAATTTTTTATTAAAACGTGCAATTGTCTGTTTCTATTGCTTTCTGAAGGAACAGGTTTTCAGATTTCTTAATCTGAGATTACAAAATCCATTCCAATTCCATTCCTACTTGAAACAAACAATACAAGTTTATGTTTATAATGAACCTCTTACAATTAGCCGGGTAGGTATTATTTCAGAGATTTTACCTTTATTGACAATAAAATTAGCGCAATCTTTACCCATTCTTAAAAAATCTGTTGAAAGAACAGTAATTCCCGCACCTATAATTTCCTTCATTGGTGAATCATTGTACGAAATAATGCCCACTTCTGTACCGATTTTATAACCATTTTTTTTGCAGTCTTTTACTATTTTAACCAGATCACAATCTTTTATAACCAGATATGCCTGTCCGGGCTGAACTTCTCGTTTTTCAATGTTTTCGAGTACGGTATGGTTTAACTCGTGATCAAGGCAAAACCTTTTAAATGCTTCAATGCTTTCAACAGGATGCGGGGTATTTTTTGGAAAAACCAGGATAAATTCCTGATATTTTTGAATCAGTTCCAGTCCTGAATTCAGACAATCGTAAACGGCCTGATTAAAATCCTGAGTGAGAGAGGAAACTTCATTTTTTGGATCAAATCCCATATCAAGAATCAGTAGTTTTTTTGGATCAATTTTCCTGACCACGTCTTCAATGTTTTTATTATCAATATTCATGACGATATACATGCTGTACCGTCCAAGACTATTCAGAATTAACTGGTTGAAAATTTCCTGGTTATAATGATGAAATAATAAGTCGACTGAATAATTATCAGGCAAATTGGACCGGAAAGACTGATACAATTGCTCCTTAAATGCGCTGAAATCGTCGAGTAAAACAAACACCTTATAGGATTCGGATGCTACAAAATAGCCTTTAGTTGGAGTTGACGAAATGATGCTTCGCTGTTTTAAAATCGAATAGGCTTTAAAAATGGTGTCGCGTGAAATACCACTGTCTTTATTAAGCTGATTCACCGATGGAAGAAAGTCACCTTCTTTCAGTATTCCAAGATGTATGGCTTCGCTTACAGCATGAATAAGTTGCTGCATCTTCGTCTGAGATGAGGCTTTATCGAATTTAAATGCAAATGTTTTCATCGGTAGAATTTTGTAAAAAGCCTGAACTGTTGAGTCAATTCAGGCTTTTAATCTATAACATGTTGCGAAGTTAGCATTTTTAAACTTTAGGCACTCCCAACTTTAGTACACTTTAGGCACTTCTATTTGTATAAAGGGCCGTAGGTAGCGCAAGCACGGTAATCTGCACTTTCTTTGTTGGTTCCAAAGGCTGACCATGCACTTGGTCTGAAAATCTGATCATCGCTCACATTGTGCATATTCACCGGAATCCTCAAAATGGAAGCCAGTGTGATTAAATCGGCTCCGATGTGGCCATAAGAAATCGCCCCATGATTGGCGCCCCAGTTGGCCATTACACTGTAAACATCTTTAAAAGCATCATTGTCGGCCAGACGTGGAACAAACCAGGTTGTTGGCCAGGTCGGATTGGTACGTTTATCGAGAACTGTATGAATTTCATCAGGCAACTCTACTGTCCAACCTTCAGCAATCTGCAATACCGGGCCAATTCCTTTTACCAGGTTTATTCTTGACATGGTAACTGGCATCTCTCCGGCAGTTTTAAACTGCGACGAATAGCCACCTCCACGGAAATAACCCAGATCTGCCGGACACCAGCGTGTGTTTTCCAAACAGGTTGCAGCTTCTTCTTCAGAAATCTGCCAGAAAGCTTTCATTGCCGGATTTCCTTCAGCATCTTTTTGCTGGGCAGTTGCATCGAGTGTTGTTGATCCTGAATTAATCAGGTGGATAACACCGTTTGATGCTTTTCCGGTTAATTCTTTGCCAGTTACCCGTTTCACTGCATCAGGACTCCAGTAAGTACGAACATCAGAGAAAATCTGCGCAGTGTTGGTCAGCAAATGTCCAAACAACATCGATGCTCCGTTCAGGCTATCGTTTTCAGTAGCAAATACATAAGCCTGGCGGATTCCATTCCAGTCAAACGACGAATTCAGGATGGCTTCGGTAAAATCGGCATTGGGATAATAATCGGTCCATTGACGTTGACCCTGGAAACCGCCCAGAATGGCATTTCGGCCTTTCGCTTCTTCGCCAAATCCCATTTCCTTGAGCTTAGGATTTCCAACCATCAGGTCACGTGCAATCAGCGTCATTTTTACTACAATTTCCCATTCCCAGTCTTTTCGCTCGCGCGACGATTGTTTGGAAGCACGGTTGTGGTCGTCTCCTTCAATGCAATTAGCTTTGGTCCAGACCATCGCTTTGGCATATTCTTCCTGATCGAAGATGCCCTTTTCAATACGGCGAAGAAATTCTACCGACTCAACAAATTCGGTACGGATTCCGAGATAATCCTGGAAAAAATCAGGATCGACCATTGAACCAGCGATACCCATGGAAGAATATCCAATCGATAAATACGATTTTCCTTTCATTTGTGCCGAGGCCAAAGCAGCTTTCACAAAACGCAGCAATTTTTCCTGAACATCGGCTGGAATGCTGGTATCGCCCGAATCCTGAACATCATGGCCGTAGATTCCAAAAGCGGGAAGTCCCTTTTGCGAATACCCGGCTAAAGCTGCTGCCAGATAAACTGCTCCTGGACGTTCAGTTCCGTTGAAACCCCAGACTGCCTTTGGTAATAGGGGAGTGGTGTCCATAACTTCTGTTCCGTAGCACCAGCAAGGTGTTACAGTCAATGACACGCCAACACCTTCTTTTTCAAATTTATCGGCGCAAAATGCAGCATCAGCCACACCGCCAATCGTAGTATCGGCAATCACGCATTCCACTTTTTCGCCACTCGGGAAACGAAGATTCTCTTCAATGAATTTAGCCGCAGCTTTGGCCATATTCATGGTTTGTACTTCGAGCGATTCACGTACGCCCATTTCCCTTCCGTCAATCACAGGACGGATGCCAACTTTGGGCAAACGACCTATCAATCTTGTGTTTTGCTTCATATGAAAAGTAATTTTTGAATTTTATAAGTTGAAATTTTATTGTCCTGTACTGTGCTGCTAAGTAAACACTTTTTACCGGAAATTGAAATGTTGGTGAACAGATTTTGTAAGATAAAAGTTTTGTTTGTTCTGGAAAAAATAAAGCGATTTGAAAAAACCACAAAGTGTTTTCGGAAGCTACTGAAAAATCTACTCAAGTATATGCTTAGATTAAACTAAACGCATTTGCTTGCTAAAACAAATTAAACGAAGACGTGTTTATAAGAAAATCAACTGACGGGGCTGGAGCCTTGTCAATAAAAGACAAATAATTAACCCATGAAAACTATTATTTTCTTGTTGATAATGGCGCTGACCTGCCACTTTTCTACCCTTGACAAACAAACTTATGTTGGAAGTACGCCTGCCCACGTGGCAGTTCGGGATTTTCTCGGAATCTCTTTAACCGATTCGATAGATTTTATCCGTTGGAAACTGGAGTTTAGTTCCGGCAAGTTTGAACTTCATTGTCAGTATGGACTTTCCAAAGCAGGAACATCGGGATTTGTAAATGAAAAAAGAGTGGACTTTGAAGGAGAACTGGTGAAAAAAGAGAATTACTATCACTTCAAGCATAACGGTACAAGAATTTCAATGCTCGAAGTGAACACTGACTTGCTTCATTTACTCGATCAGAACAACAAGATGCTGATAGGAAACGGAGGATATAGTTATACATTAAACAGCACTCATCCTGTTAAAACAGATCAATTTAACATTCGGCCAGTTCAAAGTACGTTTAAAAACCCATTGGTATTTGAAGGAAGGACTCCCTGTCAAGAGCTATCCAAACTTCTGAATCTGAATAAAAGTGATGCCTGTAATAAAATGAAATGGTATATCATTTTTTATACAGATTCTATGACAGGAAAACCTTCTTACTATCAAAAAGGGGGAATTGGTTACAGGAAGGAGACAATGGAAAGAGGAAAATGGCAGATCATTAACGGAAAAGATGGAAGGATTATCTACCATGTTATTCCTGATAATCGGGCTTATTCCCTCAATTTATTAAAAGGCGATGATAATATTTTATTTTTTGTCGATACCAATGGTCGCTTGCTTGTGGGCAATGATGATTTCAGTTATACATTAAACAGAAGAATAAAAGAATATCAACCTGCCAAAAACAACAAATAAGTATCAAATTTATTTCCGCGTGCTATGCCAAAAGCCGGTATTCGGCTGTTAAGTTTCCTCGCTACATTTCGAATCAAAAAGAGCCAAAAGATCAATTACCTCTGAAAAACCATCGGAATAATAATTGCTTTAGTGTAACGTTCCTGAAAAAATAAAGTCTTTGCTTTTGTATATCGTTAAAAAACTTAAACATTGCTTTATGAATCGTTTCTTTTTTCGTTGGATAATTATTGGTATAATACTGATAAATCTCTGCTCAAACAGTTACTCACAGACCATTGAAAAGAAAACCTACCAAACGGTTTTTACCAAGATAGCACCCGAAATTGACGGACATATGAACGATTCGTGCTGGAACTCGGTGGAGTGGAAAGGTGATTTTATTCAAATTCAACCATCTGAAAATAAACCGCCATCGCAGCAAACTTCATTTAAAATACTCTTCGATGATAATAACCTGTATGTATTTATACGTGCTTTTGATACGGAACCTGAAAAGATAAGCCGCCGGATATCGCGCAGGGATAACTTCGACGGGGATATGGTATCCATCCAAATTGACAGTTATTACGATCAGCAAACAGCCTTTTCGTTCACGGCTACGGCTGCCGGAGCTAAAGGTGATGAAGCCATTACCCAGAATGGGAACAATTGGGATGAAAGTTGGAACCCGATATGGTACCTTAAAACCTCTATCGACGACAAAGGTTGGTGTGCTGAAATGAGAATACCTTTAAGTCAGCTCCGGTTCGGAAACAAGGAAGAGCATGTTTGGGGAATCCAGGTTATACGCCAAATTTTCAGGCTTGAGGAGCGCTCAATGTGGCAGTATATCCCCAAAGGGTCTCCCGGTTTTGTTCACTTGTTTGGCGAATTGCACGGAATAAACGGCATCAAACCCAAACGGAAGATCGAATTAATGCCATACGCCGTTGCCCGTACCGAACGATTCGAAAAAGAAACAAGTAATCCATTTCTTGACGGAAAAAAGAGCGCCATTTCAGCCGGACTCGACGGGAAAGCAGCGATCACCAACGACCTCACACTCGACTTTACAATCAATCCCGATTTCGGACAGGTGGAAGCCGACCCTTCGGAAGTGAACTTAACCGCATTTGAATCTTATTTTTCGGAGAGGCGTCCTTTCTTTGTCGAAGGAAAGAATATCTACCAGTTTCAACCTTCGAATTCAATTGTGATACACAATATGTATGCCGACAACCTGTTCTATTCGCGCCGGATAGGGCGGTATCCACATAATTACCCAAGTCTATCAGACGGGGAATATGCAGATCTGCCGGAATCAACTACTATTCTTGGCGCCATGAAGTTATCGGGCAAAACAAAGAATGGTTTGTCAATTGGAGTGCTCGAGAGCGTTACTGCCAACGAAAATGCAGTAATTGACAAAGCCGGAATCAGGAGAAAAGAGTCGGTTGAGCCCTTGACCAATTATTTTGTCGCACGCCTGCAAAAAGATTTCAATAAAGGTGAGACTGTGCTTGGCGGAATAGTAACCGCGGTGAACAGAGACATAACGAACCCTGCGCTCAATTATCTCCCCACTGCCGCGTATACCGGTGGAATCGATTTCAGGCACAGTTGGAAAGAACGGACCTGGTATGTGACCGGAAATGCTGAATTCAGTTATGTGAAAGGAACAGAAGAAGCCATTTTGAATGCCCAGCAATCTTCTGCAAGGTATTTTCAGAGACCCGATGCCAGTTACGTTTCTGTCGATTCTTCGCGTACCTCGCTGGCCGGATATGGCGGTACCGTTAAATTCGGAAGGTCGAGCAAAAAGCGGCTACAATTTGAGACCAGTTTAACCGTCCGTTCTCCCGGACTGGAATTCAACGACATTGGTTACATGCGGTATTCAGATGTTATTCACCACGGTTCGTGGGTTGCCTATTACATACGCGATCCATTTTCAATCTTCAACAATTTCCACCTGAACACGAATTACTGGATGTACCTGAACTTTTCGGGCAAGCTACTGTCAACCTTTGTGAATACCAACTTTAATTCGCAGTTTAAGAACCGCTGGCGTCTCAATGGTAATTTCACCCGCAGCGGCCAAAATATTTCAACGAGTTTGCTACGTGGAGGTCCAGCTTTTACCATGCCTGGTGGTCTGGATATGAATTTAAATATCTCGACAGACCAGTCGAAGAAAATTTCATTCAACATAGGAAATTATCAAGGTATTGGGGATTTAAAAAGTTACAGGAACCAGGAATTCTGGATGGGACTAAATATCCGTCCAATGAATGCATTATCCATAACATTTGAGCCGGGCTATGGCATTACCAACAATGCACTGCAATACGTTTCGACAGCGAAAATAGGCAATACCCCGAGGTATATATTTGCTCAAATTGACCAAAAAACAGCAAGTTTTACTTTCAGGCTAAATTATACCTTTACTCCTGAACTTTCGTTGGAGTACTACGGACAACCATTCATTTCGGCTGGGAAGTACACCAATTTTAAGCGTACCACCAATCCCGGTGCAGTTAAATTCAACGACCGTTTCCGTATTTTCCCCACCAGTGAGATCAGTCACAATGAAATCGACAATACCTATTTAATCGATGAGAATACCGATGAAAATACTGATTATTCGTTTTCCAGCCCTGATTTTAATTTCAGGCAATTCCGGTCGAACCTGGTTATCCGATGGGAATATTTGCCCGGATCAACCCTTTTCCTGGTATGGTCGCAAGGCAGGACAGGCTCAACCTCAAACGGATCCTTTGATTACGGGAAGGATATGAAGGAATTGTTTGGAGTTCAGCCTCACAATGTTTTCCTGATTAAGTTTTCGTATTGGTTTTCGTTGTAAAAAAGTTGACCTCAATAGAGGCTCAAATCTGAATGGGATTATCAGTTATTTGGTGTTCTATAATTAGCAACGGCATAAATGCCGTTGGATAAATTGATATCAAAAAATGGGCTTTAACCCTGGTTTGTTTGCATTTTTTACCCCGATAAATCCGAATCTGATAAAAGCTAATTATTCAACAAGAGTTTTTTCATAACATCATCATAATAAGGCTTCTCCTTGAGGCTCGAATGTGAGCCCGGGAAATAAAGAATGGTCAGATCAATCACCATAGGAAAATCAAAGTTGGTCATCACAACTGCACAACGCATATCATTGGAAAGTCGTGTATTGTCAATCATTGGAAACTGAAAATAATCTATGGTGAATTCCTGCGTTACCATCGGGAAAGGTTTTTCATTTACGGAGGTTTCGATGTCCAACCTCATGTTAACCGATTTCTCATTGAGGTCACACCCGGAAACCTTAAGAAATACCATTCTTTTATACACATCATAAGTCTTTCCTGATTTGACTGTATCGGAAAATACGGCTGAAAAAGTTGTGTCGAGGGTTAGTACAGGCGAAAGTTTTGGCCGATATTTGATCGAATCACCTGAAAAAATAATATGAAAATCCTCTTTAAGAACAACTCCCTCGAGACTAGAAACCTGTTTGGAGACCACATTTCTGGCCACTTTGTATAACCTTTTCCGGTATGCGTTTTTGGACTCCAGGTTCTTTTCCAGGACAATTTTCCTGTTCAGGTAATCAAATAACGGCATAAGATTGAGTGACTCATGAAAATTATAAGCCAATAATTCGAGTTGTAATATATTTTCATCAAGGGTGCCCGAATTTTTCAGAATAGTAGTCAGTATTGAATTGAACATATCTTTCCGAAGGTCGCTTTCAGCCTGTTCACGGCTACTCATCAATTCAGTGTACAGCCTGTTTTTCGATTCATTATTCTGTTTGTTGTTCAGATAAACTGATCCAATTATACTTACCAAAGCAATAGTGATGGCTGTGATCACACCGCCAATAGGCTGCATAATGATATTTAATTTATCCCATTTATCTTTTTTTCCACCTTGTGGAGTTACAGACTTTTCAGTATCCATTTGTCACCTTCTTTTTTAAGCAATAAATTGTAACGTGTAGATTTGGTAGAGGAAAAAACATCAAAACTTGCATCGGCAAAGCCAACAATGATAAGTTTGCATTTTCCAATTTCCTTTACTGCAATTGAGAAGTAACCATTTGCATCGGCAGTACCCGAGGCAATTACCTTGTCTTTTTGAATGATCTGAACAACTTTGTTGGTCAAGGGTTTGCCATCTTCAGCCTTAACGGTTCCGTAAATTTCTCCTGCATGAGAAATTAACGGAATGAATATTAAAATAAAAACGAGCAGTCTTAAAGTTTTCATGGAAACAATGTTAATTAAGAAATTGATACCTCTATTGAAGAATAATTAATACCTGTTATACTTGTGCCAGATAAATAAGTTATAGGTTGATGAGTTTTAACGCAAATTAAAATTCTAAATAAATTATCCCGGAAAAAGAAAAGACCGGAGGAATCCGGTCTTCTAAATTTTATATCTGATTTATTTTACTCAACAAATAATGATCGGCCAGAACGATCGCCGCCATCGATTCAACAATCGGAACTGCACGTGGCAGCACACAGGGATCGTGTCGGCCTTTTGGATTGATAGTCACTTCATTTTCAGCCCGATCAACCGTATTTTGTTCCTTCAGGAGTGTGGCAATCGGTTTGAAAGCAACATTAAAGTAAATGTCTTCACCATTTGAAATGCCCCCTTGAACTCCTCCTGAATGATTGGTTTTTGTACGTACACCGCTGTCTGTCTTAATAAAAACATCATTGTGCTCAGATCCTGACAAACGGGTACCTTCAAAACCGGATCCATATTCAAACCCTTTTACGGCATTAATACCCAACATGGCCCATCCAAGGTCGGCATGTAATTTATTGAAAATTGGTTCGCCCCAGCCTGCCGGAACTCCCTGAATAACTCCGGTAACCACACCACCAACGGTATCATGATCGCGGCCCGCTTCTTCGATTCGGGCAATCATTTGCACAGCAGTATCAGCATCCGGACAACGGACGATGTTTGATTCCGTCTGGCTCAAGTCAAGTTCAGTATAGCTTTTTGTCAGTTGAATTTCACCAACTCTCGAAACGTAAGCCTGAATGGAAACACCAACTCTTTTCAGCAGTAATTTGGCTACTGCTCCAGCCACAACACGTGCAATGGTTTCGCGTGCTGATGAACGGCCGCCTCCGCGATGATCGCGTGTTCCGTATTTCTGAATATAGGTGTAATCGGCATGTGACGGGCGAAAAACATCTTTAAGATCGTTGTAATCCGCCGAATGCTGATCTTTGTTCCGAATCTGAAAAGCTATCGGTGTCCCTTGTGTTTTACCTTCAAATATTCCGGATAAAAACTCAACCTGATCGCTTTCGTCGCGTTGGGTGGTGATTTTGGATTGGCCTGGTTTCCGTCTGTCCAACTCATTCTGGATAAATTCCAAATCAATGTCCAAACCGGCCGGGCAGCCGTCAATAATGCCGCCAATGGCTTTTCCATGCGATTCGCCAAACGATGTTAACCTGAATATTTGTCCGAAGCTGTTCATAATACCAATAGTTAAAAGTAAAAAGTCATTAGTCATTAGAAAAAAATCATGATGATTAGCCATTTACTAATGACTCTTTACTAATGACTAAAACAAAAAATGTTGCCCCAAAATACGAAATTCTGAAGCAACATCTTTAAATTATCAGAATAAACTGATTAGCAACCACAGCCGCATCCACCTTTACCTTCGGTGCTGCAACTGCCATCGGCACAAACTTCTTCTTCACATCCGCAATCGCCGCTTCCGCAACCTCCACCAGAACCGCAACCGCAACCGCCGCCACCCAAAGTAGCAGCAATTTCTTCGTCAGTTGCTTCTCTAACTTCAACAATCTGTCCTTTGAAAAATAAATTCTCACCAGCTAACGGGTGATTGAAATCCATTTTCACTGTATCGTCTGAGATTTCCAGTACAAGTCCATTCAAACGTTGACCACTGGTGCTCATCATCGGAACGGTATTTCCTACAGCAACCATTTCTTCATCAAATTCACCATCAATAAAGAAAATATGTTTTGGAAGATCAACAATCGCATTTTCATCTAACTCTCCATAGGCATCTACATCCTGCAAACTGATTTCGAACGGATTGCCCACTTCAAATCCTTCCAAATGAGCTTCAAATTTTGGGAGCATGAGGCCTGCACCAAAAACAAAACGCAATGGTTTCTCGCTGGTCGCCTGTTCAATCATCTCTCCGGTAGCATCATCATAATGAAGATCGTATGTTAGAGCAACCATTTTGTTTTTTCCTATTTTCATAGCCTTTTATTTTAAATGTTTTTTATAATGTACAAAGAAATAAAATTCACGGATAATAAAAACACAATCCATGGCTTCATTTCACATTGTTAAGAATAACATCAGAAACCGACTTTGGTTTAAAAACATGGTTTTATGTTTCTCCTGAATTTTGAATCAATCGATCAGTTTTCCTGAATATTTTGTTGCGATGGTTAGTTTTTGATCAGTTTTGATAAAAACTGATTTTCACCATCGGTAATCCGAATAAAGTATATTCCTGATCTCAAGCCCTGAAGATTATTAATGGTCTGATTATTTGAAATATTAAAATATTCGGCTATCGTATTTCCTGAAATATCAGTAATAGCCACATTGGCCTTATCCTTTATGCCGGAAATAACAAGCTGATCATTAAAAGGATTTGGGAAAACGGTGATTTGCATTTGTTGAATTTCATGAGAAGAAGTCAATACTTCATGATTTAGGTTATCGAGGCAGAAATAACCCGGAGTATTCATTCCCCACGCACTGTTATCAGATGAACGCAAAGAGAATTCAAGTTTTGAGATTCGTCCATGCTTGGCGAGGTTGATCCATTTCCAGGTATCCAGAATATAATCGTTCGATTTGATGCTATAGCCGAAATCTGCCAGGAAAAATTCTATAATTCCTGTTGACGCGTCTTCGGAATTAAAACCTTCGATGGTCAGGATCAGAAAATCAGGGTCGTTTCCGCTTTCACCACCAAACTTTTTTGAAAATCCATCCCCGTTTTTCATTGAAAGATAGGCATAGGTGCTGTTTGTTACGTAAACTCCTGAAATAACCGTATCCTTGAACAGGATTGTCGATACCGGAGCAGGGTATGCAACAGCATAGGATGGGGTGCCTGCAACACCTTTTCCGGTAATGGCGCTGTACTGGTTATTGTAACCTGGCGTTTGTGTGTCAGTTTTTGAGGATGCAGCAAACCCGGTCCAACTTACCCAATCGGCATTATAATTATTCAGAAACCTGAAATTTCCGCTCGTGAAATCTCCTTTTTTGTCGTTTCCATTGTAATAGCCCGAAGTTCCCAGGTTCAGATTTTCAAAATCAGCGCTGGTTACCGGCTTGTAATCGTAGGGTTTAATTCCGTTCAAATCATCCATGCAAAAATATCCTGGGGTATTCATAAACCCCCAACTATTGTCACTCGAACTCAGGCTAAACCGAAGCTTGCTAGCTTCTTTCAGTTGGCTCAAATCAACCCAGGTCCATTTATTCAGGATATAGTCTTTAGAATTATCAGCGAAACGGAAGTCGGCCAGATAAAAGTAAACGGTATCAACTGGCTTTCCTTCGGTATTTAGGGCTTCGATCATCAGCTTGAAGTAATCAGGATCGTTTCCACTTTCTCCACCGAATTTTTTAGCAAAAGCATCCCCATTTTTCATCGATAGGTATGCATAAGTCGAGTTTGTGGCATAAAAACCAGTGATTTTGGTTGTTGTATTGAACACAAGCTCGGCCGATGGGGTTGGATAACAAACAGCATAATTGTCGCTTCCTTCATAACCTTTACCGGTTATTGCGCTGTATTGATTAACGTAACCTGAAGTAGTTATATCGGTCATGTTTGAATAGGCAAATCCGCTCCAGCTTTGCCAATCTTTAATGTACGAGTTATTAAAAGTGAAATCGCCACTTTTGAAACTTCCAGACTGATCTGAACCGTTCCAGAAACTTTTCGGTGACAGGGTTAAATCATCGAAACTGGTAACCGGTTGTGCCTTTAAACTAACAACGAAAAGGATGGCAATAATTGCCAGGTAAATGTGTCTCATATGTAATAATTTTGAATGGTTTCAAAACAATTACAATACGCAAAACTGCTGAAATAACCGATTAAATGCTGAATTTGGTTACTCCAAGCCTTTTCTCCCGAAAGCTTTGAATATTGTATCACGAATGGCAGGTCTTCTGGCTTACTCCATTTTTGCGGCCTTCCCATCCCGATGACTCGGGACAGTGGCGAGTAGTGCAAAAATATTCAGAGTTTACAGCTGCGGGTACAGCTCCGGAATTGAACCGGATTCCCTCTTGATACGATAATCGGTATCACCATTACGGCAGCGAAGATAAAGCAAAAATGAATTCAGGACCAAATAACCAAAGAAAAGTCTCCAAAAATTATCAACAGGTTGCTGTTAAGTTAACACCTGAATTCAGGAAGTTGCTAGACCCGTAGTTTTAAATGTGTAGAACTTCTGAACGAAGTAACTGTATATAACAACAATGCCGGTAGTAATTATTTTTGCCAGAGTAGGCCACAATCCACCAAATTCAACCAGAAGTTTCAGGAAAAAATAGTTCAGAAAAATGGACCCGGAAACTGAAAGCACATAACGAATCAATTGTATGCGGCCACGAATATCAGAATTAGTGAAAGTGATGTATTTGGCCAGCAAAAATCCGGTAAAGAAAGTAATCGGAAAAACAACCAGAAATGCAGCGATGTAAGGACTAATGGATACGATTTGCAGGTCAATTATTTTCTTGTCGAGGATAAAATTGTAACAAATGAAATAAAGAAAAATATCGAGAAGCGTATTAAAACCACCGGTTGCAGCATATCTGAATGTTTCCAGAGGAACAAACTTCCGGAAGGGAGAATAAAAAAAGTCGATGATCTGAATAATTTGTAATTGTATGTGCTTTACCAGATTTACCATAAATCAAAATAAGTTTCGATCAGATTATTTGTTTCTTGGGTAACTTAATATCGCCTGCGGTCAAAATGCTCCTATCGTTTATTGTTCTGCAAAATAAAGAGAAAAGATTGAAAAATAAATCCGGGGTTGTTAAATATCCATAAAAACTATTGGGATTTTTTACTAACCTCCCGATTCATGAAACTGAGACCATCAATTCAAACAAGTTTGTTTTGATTGAATTGAGAAATGTTCCAACGAATATTTTTATCTTTGGAATACAAATACCGACAAAAGATTAAACAATTAAATTACAATATCATGGAACTACAATACATTACAGATAAAAAAGGTCATAAAAGTGCGGTACAGTTGCCAATTAATGATTGGCAGAAAATTCAAAAAGAACTGAAGGAACTTGAAAAACTACGGGACAAGAAAGCTTTTTTTTCTGACCTTAAAGCGGCTGTTGAAGAAGTGAAACTATCAAAACAAGGTAAAATAAAACTCCAATCGGCAAAAGACTTCCTCAATGAACTATAAAGTTGAAGTTACAGCAAAGTTTAAAAAACAAACCAGACAACTAACAAGAAAATATCCATCTTTAAAACAAGAACTGGCTATTCTGTTTGATACACTTATCACTGATCCAAAACAAGGTATTCCAATTGGACACGAATGTTATAAGATTCGACTGGCCATTGAAAGTAAGGGTAAAGGAAAATCAGGTGGGGCAAGGATTATAACACATCTTCATATAACCGATACTACAATTTACCTGATTTCAATCTATGACAAATCTGCACAAGCCAATATCTCTGACAAAGAAATCATTGCTCTTATCAAAGATATTTAATCATTAGGTCTGTTATCCCAGATAAAAATGGTCGGAGAGAAGCTCCTCATGCTTTTGGATTCCCTTGAAACGGCATCTTCGCCATTTTTTCCACTTCCAGGCTGGGAAACCCAAATTCTTCAACCACTTTGCCCAATAGCAGGTAAACTCCATCTCCCCGGAAAGGATATAGCTTTAATGATGGCGGAAAATGTACCGTGTCAAATAATTCACCTTCAGCATCGGTGAACGTTCCGAAGTGCATAATCTCATTTCTTGAGGTATGAACGTATTTGATGGCGACCAGACGGCCCAGCATCCGCACGACACGGCCAACGTGATTCATCATACTTTTAGCTGTTATTTCGCCCCTGAACTTGGTTTCGAGCATATCGAAAACAGTCATCGAAACCGGAAAACCGATCAGTTCAATTTCGTCCCAGGCATCGCCCAAAACCGATTGTTCAAGCTTTGGCAGTTTGTATTCTCGAGGTTTTGATTCAAACAGTGCTTTGGTTCTGGCTATAGGAACAGTTTTGTTCAGGAGCATGTGTGCCTTCCACAAGAGTTCGGCTTTCGATGTTCCTGTAAAACGAAATGCGCCCAAGCGGATCAAAATAACCAATTGCTCTTTGGTGATGGCTGTCCGTTCAATAAAATCAGAAAGTGAACTAAAATCTCCATATTGTTGCCGCTCGTTTATTATTCCTGAAATCATTGACTGGTCGAGGTTCTGAACATGCACAAAGCCTGTATAAATGGTTTTGCCGATAATCCGGGTTTCGTTCCGGCTCCTGTTTACGCAGGGCAACTCGATTTTGGCTCCGCAGCGTTGTGCTTCGTTGAAATACACCCAGGTTCGGTAAAACCCACCAAAATTGTTGATCACGGCCACCATAAATTCGAGTGGATAATGCGCCTTCAGGAACAAACTCTGGAAACTTTCAACCGCATACGAAGCCGAATGTGCTTTCGAGAACGAATAACCGGCAAACGACTCAATCTGCCGCCAAACTTCGTGGATGATTTCTTCCGGATAACCCCGCTCCCGACAATTGCTGAAATACTTGGCTACAATGAGCTGAAACTCTTGTTTTGACCGGGATTTGCCGCTCATGGCACGGCGCAGCACATCAGCCTCGGCCAGGTCAAGTCCGGCAAAATGGTGGGCAACTTTGATCACATCTTCCTGGTAAACCATCACACCGAAAGTCTCTTCAAGCTGCTCCTTCATTATTTTGTGCAAATACTTGAAAGATTTTGGGTTATGAAACCGCTGAATGTACTGTTTCATCATGCCCGATTTGGCCACACCCGGCCGGATAATGGAACTGGCAGCTACCAGCGAAAGGTAATTGTCACAGTGCAGTTTCGTCAGCAACCCGCGCATAGCCGGACTTTCAATATAAAAGCAACCATTCGTTTCAGCTGTTCGAAGTTGTAATTTAACCTGTTCGTCTTGAAAAAAACGCTCCACCTGGTGGATGTCAACTTCCTCGTTTCGGTTTTTCTGAATAATATCCACGGCTTCTTTGATGTGCCCAATTCCTCGCTGACTTAAAATGTCCAGTTTCTCAAAACACAGATCTTCAGCCATGTACATGTCCCATTGGGTAGTTGGAAACCCTTTGGGCGGCAAATCGAGCGCAGTGTAGTAGGTGAGGGGTTCTTCCGAAATCAGGATTCCGCCGGCATGAATACTCCTGAGATTGGGGAAATCAACCATTTGCGCACCCAGCAGATGAATAAGTCTGGCTATCTTATGATCGTTTCGGACATCATTTGGGGAATCAACCAGCAAGTCGATTTCTTCTTTTGGCAGGCCAAAAACTTTGCCCAGCTCGCGGAAAATAGATGCACTCTTAAATGTTGAGGTGGCACCCAGCAAAGCGGTATGTTCGCGTCCGTAGCGTTTAAAAATATATTCCTGAATTTGCTCCCTGTCGCGCCACGAATAATCAATATCGAAATCGGGCGGGACACTTCGCTGCGGGTTCAGAAATCGCTCAAAGTAAAGGTTTAGTTTAATCGGATCAACATCTGTGATTTTCAGGCAATAAGCAACAATGCTATTGGCTCCGCTGCCTCGTCCAACGTGGTAAAATCCGCACGACATACCGTAACGAACAATGTCCCAGGCGATCAAAAAATATGACGAGAACCCAAGCTTGTCAATGATTTCCAGTTCGTGACGAATTCTTTTGTGAGCTTCAAAGTTATCTATCCCATAGCGATAAACCATACCATCGAGGGCCAACCGTTCAAGCAAATGTTTGTCTTCGTAAGCCGAATGGGTAAACAATTTTTTGTTCTTGACCGACTTAAAATCGAAACTGATACTACAAGCATCCATTAGTCTTTCTGTATTCCGGATAATTTCAGGATGATCTTTGAACTGAATCATCAGATTTTGATAATCCATGATTTCCGGATCACTGGCAAACTGATTCTCCTGAAGTTTACTAATAATCACATTGTGATCGATGGCCCGAAGTGCTTTGTGCAGAAACTGTCCTTCTTTATTTTTAAACGTAACGGGCTGCCAAATAACCAGTTTTTCAGGATGCCTGCGATAGTCAGAGGTCAGCAGTTTGTTGAGTTGTTTCGCCTTGATACCCGTAAATTCGTTTTCGCACAGTTCTTTGGGTGACTTTCTGCCGAAGGGATAAATTACATATACATGTTTAAATTCCGGAGCATCTGCAGGGTATTGCTTTTCCTGAAGATTGTGTTCGGTTTGCCAGTCGTTCAGCTCTTTCAGCCCTTCCCGGTTTTGGGCCAAACCAATAAAAAGCAAGTCGTCACCATTGCGAAACTCGCATCCGGCAATAGGTTTGATGCCTTTTTTTTGCGCTTCTTTCACGAATTCAGGAATACCCATTGTGGTATTGATATCGGTAAGGGCAATGGTTCCGACGCAGTTTTGAATGGCCAGGTCGAGCAACTCTGTAATGCTGAGTGTTCCGTAGTGAAGGCTGTAATATGAATGGCAATTGAGGTACATAAATGAGTAATTAGTTTCAAGTTTCAGGTTCAAAGTTCCAAGTTGTGCTGTGCGAAGTTTTTACTTATTTACCTCAGTTACATCCAAAGCTCGCTTGGAACTTGGAATTTGGAGCTTGAAACCTTTCTCAACTCCCGAGGCGCGGTGGATGGCATCGGAGCCATACCTGAGCCTGATTTGATCCATCGACAGGTAGATTTTAATCATTTTGTCGTTGTTGTCGAACAGGTCGAGTTGCTGGACGCCGCCGATCAGCCCGCCCAACTTAACGCCAATCAGGCGGATGAGCATGCGTCGCTCGTACAGCCGCCGGAATAGTTCGAGCGCGGTGTCCATCAGGGTATGGTCGAACGAAGTATAGGCGATCTTTTTTTGCAGTGTGTGCGTGTCGTAATTGGCATAGCGGATTTTAACGGTAATCACCGAGGCAAGTTTTTGCTTTTTTCGCATTTTGAAAGCAATTTTCTCAACCATATGAATCAGTAAACGCTCGAGCATCTGAATATCAATAGTATCCGTTTCAAATGTGCGTTCGGTGCTGATTGATTTCTCCTCCGAATAGCGCACTACGGGACTAAAGTCTATGCCGTTCGCCTTTCGCCAGATGTCAATTCCTGATTTTCCAAGCACATTTTGAATCATTTCCGGAGGAATATTACTCAAGGTTTGAATGGTGTACACGCCCATCGAATGGAGCAACTGACGGGTTTTGTCGCCCACTCCCGGAATTTTCCTGATCGGAAGTGGGTTCAGGAACGGTTGTACAAAATCGCGTGGAACTTCTTTTTCTCCATTGGGTTTGGCTTCTCCGGTAGCAATTTTCGATACCGTTTTATTCACCGACAACCCGAATGAAATAGGTAGCCCAGTTTCGCTGATGATGCGGTTTCGCAGCTCGTGTGTCCATTTGTAGCAGCCAATAAACCGGTCCATTCCTGAAATGTCGAGATAATGTTCGTCGATCGATGCTTTTTCGTATATCGGCGCACAGTCGGCAATTACATCGGTTACCAGATGTGATTTTCTGCTGTACTCGTCCATATCGCCACGAATCACAATTGCGTCACCACAAAGGCTCAATGCCATCCGCATGGGCATAGCCGAATGAACGCCATATTTCCGCGCTTCGTAGCTGCAACTGGCCACCACACCCCGATCGGACAGACCACCAATAATAACGGGTTTGCCGATTAAAGCCGGATTATGGAGTCGTTCAACCGACACAAAAAAAGTGTCGAGATCTAAATGTACTATGGTATTATTCTGAAAGTTCATTGCTTTTATCCTCCCTGCGTTTCGGTTTTCCGATCCTGATTTTCGAACTTGTTCGAATTTGCTTCTATTTTATTATGATATTCAACCCTTTCAGGGTTGCTGATGCACTTACTTCATTTTCCGTGGGTTTCACCCATGGTTATTCAGATTAAACCCTATTCAGGGTTTTTAGATAGAATATAACCTCCGGTGCAACCGGAGGCATACGAACCCTTACAATCCAGAACCCCAAAGCGGGTTCAACATTCTTTATCAAACTTTATCAAAAAAATCATTCAAATTTTTGTTATTCAAAACCAAATTTTTATATTTGATTGTTTTTTAATCAAATTAAGAGATTGTAATTTAATCAATACTATTTAAATTTCCAAATATGTATTTCGATTCGAACATTAAATTTTTGCGAACTCGCAAGAAACTGACACAGGATCAGCTTTCTATAGCTTTGGACATTAAGCGTTCAACCCTGAATAATTACGAGAATGGAATTTCAGGTCCAAGCATTCAGTCCCTGGTTATTTTGTCTGATTATTTTCACGTGGCTATCGACACCTTGCTGCGGGTCGATCTGGCGAAACTTCGGGAAAGCCAGCTTTACGAACTGGAACATGGGCAAGATGTTTTTCTGAAAGGCAGCAATCTACGCGTGATGGCCACCACGGTCGACCGACTAAACCGCGACAACATTGAACTGGTTTCGGAAAAGGCCAAAGCTGGCTACACCAACGGATTTTCCGATCCGGAGTACATTTCTGAACTGCCGGTTTTTCAGCTTCCATTTTTGTCGTCGGAACGAAAATACCGGACATTCCAGATCAGTGGTGACTCGATGCTGCCCATTCCGGATGGCGCCTGGATTACCGGCGAATTTGTTCAGGACTGGAACGAAATAAAAACGGGTGATTTGTACGTGGTACTGACCTTAAACGAAGGTTTGGTTTTCAAACAATTGAAAAATGAACTGGCCGAACGTGGATGTTTTCAGCTAATCTCGCTCAATACAGCCTATCAGCCATATGAACTGGCCGCATCTGAAATTCGTGAAGTCTGGAAATTTGTGCATTACATCAGCAGGGAAGTAGCTGAATCACAGTTGACTGAAAATCAAATCGCCCTGCAATTAAAAATACTGACCGAAGAAATCAGTGCATTGAAACGGAGGTTTGAAAATCAGTAGGAAAGTAAAAGAGGGTAGGGGTTATAAAATTCGTTTCAGTATTTCTTATATTTCTGCCATGAGATAGGAACGCTACTGCCATCGGTCATTGAAATCGAATTCCTTTATCAGTTCAATCCATTTTTCTTTCAACAATTAAGTTCCTTTTATTAACGGAGTATCTTTTTAATTTTCTTTTCAGCTACTTTTAGTGCCTCTCTTAATTCTGACAATATGAGTGGATTTTTTGGAAGTGTTTCTCAAGATGATTGTGTTGCCGATGTTTTTTATGGAACCGATTATCACTCCCATTTGGGAACTAAAAGAGCTGGTCTGGCCTTTTATTCTAAAACGAAAGGATTTCAACGGGCCATTCATAGTCTGGAAGATGGCTACTTCAGGAATAAATTTGAAAGCGACATTGCCGGTTTTAAGGGCAATATAGGAATTGGAGTTATTAGCGACACTGAAGCACAGCCGATTCTTGTCACATCGCATCTTGGTCGATTTTCAGTGGCAACAGTGAGTAAAATTGCCAATATTAGTGAACTCGAAGAGCGGTTTATGAAAATGCACCGCACTTTTGCCGAAACCAGCCAGGGATCGGTAAATCCGACCGAACTGGTTGCCATGCTGATTGCCGAAGGTAAAGACTTCGTTTCAGGCATCGAAAACGTTTATAATCTGGTAAAAGGTTCGTGTTCAATACTTATACTGACTGAAAATGGAATTATTGCAGCGCGTGACCGGTTGGGAAGAACTCCGATTGTCATTGGTAAAAAGGAAAATGCGTATGCAGTAAGTTTCGAAACCTGTGCTTTTCCAAACCTAAATTATGAAATTGAAAAATTTCTGGGACCCGGTGAGGTTATTTCACTATCGGCCAATGGTTATGAGCAATTGCGAAAACCAAACGAAAAAATGCAGGTTTGCTCATTTCTTTGGGTCTATTACGGTTATCCACCGTCGTTTTATGAAGGAATTAATGTGGATGAATGCCGCTATAAATGTGGAGCTGCATTGGCAAAAAATGATACCAACGAAGCTGATTTTGTTGCTGGCATACCCGATTCGGGAGTTGGACATGCAATTGGCTACAGCAATGAAAAAGGTATCCCTTTAAAAAGGCCCTACTCGAAATACACCCCCACCTGGCCACGTAGTTTTATGCCCCAAAATCAGTCGATGCGCGATTTGGTTGCCAAAATGAAACTGATACCCAACAAAGCCATAATTAAGGATAAGCGAGGCGTTTTTCTTGATGACTCCATTGTTCGCGGAACTCAGCTTCAAGACAATGTTCGCGATCTGCATGAGGCCGGTATTCAGGAAGTACATATGCGAATTGCCTGTCCGCCGCTCACTTATCCATGCGAATTTCTGAATTTCAGTCGGTCACGTTCGAATCTTGATCTTGCCACTCATAAAGCAGTGGAGCAACTGGAAGGAAAGGTTAACATGAATATGAGCGAATATTCTGACAGTAATAATCCGAAATACCACGAAATGGTTGAGCAGATTCGTAAAAACCTAGACCTGACCAGCCTCAAATTTCAAAAACTGGACGATTTGGTTGAAGCTATAGGATTACCCAAAGACAAACTCTGTACCCATTGCTGGGACGGCTCAAGTTATTTCTGATAGTTTACAGAAAGAATATGTGGCATGAAGCGGAGTTCTGAAGTTCGGGATGGAAAAGTAAGAAGTTAGGGCAAAATGAATCGTTTTTGTTGATTATTGTTTTAGCCAACATCATTTGTATTTTTGAAAATTCAAATTCATTTGATATGCCCAATATCGATCTCGAAAAATGTACCCGCTGTTTAAAGTGTGTGAAGGATTGCCCTGCGAATGCAATCACCATAGAAACCGGTGAAATAGCTGATACTTGCATTCATTGCGGGCATTGCGTGGCTATTTGTCCTGAATTGGCTGTAAGACCTGATTTTGGTGATGTTTTTATAATTCAGCCCAATACCGTTACTCCAAAAGATTTCAGAAACTTAACTTCAGGTATCCGATCATGCCGAAGTTACCTTCAGAAGGATGTTCCGGATGCTGTTTTACTTCAACTGATTGATAATATGAAACATTATCCGTCGGCAAACAATTCCCGGTCCTTGCAAATATCTATTGTTCGTTCGAAAGAAAAGGTAAAACTTTTAAATGACCTGACTGAAGAAGCTTTGATTAAGATGTTTAGCTTTATTACTTCACCTTGGATTAGTCCGTTTATCCGGATTTTTGCCCCGTCTATGAATGTCAGCAAGCTCAAACGATACAAAGCGTCTTTTATTGAAAAGAAAAAAACAGACGATTCGCAAATCTGCCATCACGCCCCGGCAGTTTTGTTGTTTCATGGTGAAGTTTCTAAAACCGGAATGCCCGAAGCCGATGCCAATATCTGGGCTGCTAATACGTCAATATATGCCAATACGCTAGGATTGGGAACCTGTTTTAATGGTTTTATAGTAAAAGCGATGGGGAAAGGCAGCAAATTAAATCCGCTGTTTAAAGTGCCTGCCAACCATCAGGTTTATGCATCATTGTTAGTTGGTTACCCCAAAGTGAGGTATAGAAATGAAGCTTCGAGGCAAAGTCCTATTGTAGTTTTACTTTAAAACAGGAAATGTTAGACTTAGGTGGAAACTTTGCTTGACCACCTTTCAGTTAAATTTTACTTACCAAAGTCTGTGAGTCATACAAACCAGTTGTGACAGAAATTCAGAAAATCCAGAATTTAATTCATTGCCTGGATAAATTACTTGATGGAACTTAAGTTTTAAAATCAGTAAGAAAATTGTGTAGTGCTTTTCTTTTTTTTTACAATACTTAATTATTTGTAGATCAATTATTTTGAAATACTTTCTAAACTATTGGTTTGCATTGTGGAAATGATTAACTTGTATTGAAATTTTACTTAGCAAAGAAAAGTCTCATTTTTTTCTGTAACAGATTATTTTGTCTTATCGCGAAAAGCCTCCATTAAATGACGGTTTTTATATTTACATGACAAGATTATTTGATTTTGGAATCTCGCAGGAAGATCCTCAGTCGGAACTGAAGGTGTTGGATATTCATGCAAATGACCGGATTCTTTCGCTGGCCAGTGCTGGTGAAGTGCCTCTGGGATTGATGGCACTACAAGATAACATTTCAGTGAAAGCTGTTGATATTTCGGAGCCACAGGTAAAACTTTGCAGGTTGAAGAGTGCGACTGCCGTTCATCTTGCATTTCCACTAAACGGACAATTTCTGGGTTATGCCAAATTGGATCAAAAGAAAAGAAAAGCAATCTATCAACAACAGATCAGGCCAAAGCTGAGTTATGAGGACACCTTGTTTTGGGACCTGAACATTCGTTTCATTGAAAAGGGAATTATTAATGCCGGTCGTTTTGAGCAGTATGTCCGTAAAATAAGGTTTGTTGCCCGTCTGATTATTGGCTGGAATAATTTATCTAAACTCATTGAATGCAAAACGCTGGACGAGCAAATCCATGTTTTCAATACTAATATTGCAAGCCGAAAAAGTTTGCGGTTGTTGTTTAAAATTGCATTTCATCCTTCGGTGTATAAAAAACGAGGACTTCAGGAGCAGGCTTTAATTCATGCCGGAAAAACTACCGGAGAGCGCTTTTATAATCGGTTTCAGGACTTTTGTACTTCGGGTTTAGCATCACATAATTATTTTCTGCAATATTTTCTAACCGGAAGTTGCATCAAAGAAGAAGCTTTTCCGGAGTATCTGCAACCTGAAAATAAAAGCAGGTTGATTAGTAATCTGTCGCGATTTGAACTTGAAACAAATTCAATTCAAAATGCCATTTGTGAAAAAGGGGTGGGGTACTTTAACAAATTTCATCTTTCGAATATTGGCGATTGGCTAAGCGAAGAACAATTTTTTGAATTGAAAGGCCTTTTGGATGCAAAATGCATCACAGATACACTAATATGTTACCGTTTTCTGCAGAAAAATCATTTTTACGGATTAACCGATCGCGTTTTTAAGATTGATCAGTCTTTCTCAGAATTGGTAACAAAAAGCGACCGTTTCCCATTTTATACTATCCTTGCGATTTCCCATCGGTAATAAAGATGGAGGGGCGTTTGTTCTCTTTTTTTATAGAGATTGATTTAATTTATTGCATTAACATTGAATCATTTAAGCAGAAATAATCGTAATGCAAACTGGATTATTTCTGGTGTTTATTCTCGCATTTTAAACCTTTTTGAAGATTATTTTTAAACTTAAACCCTTCCTGTCATGAATAATTCAACTAACCTTATTTCATTAAGGAAAAGAAATTTCCGTATTCTACTAATCTTAGTCATTTTGGGACTTCAGGTTGAATGTTTCCAGTACCATTACCGGGTAAAAGAAAAATCAAGCCTGACTACTGAAGTGTTGGATCATTTGAAAAATGAAAAAAGATATTTTATTTTTCATAATGGAACGACTCTCTGGCATTTGAATAATCCTGAGATTGTAAATGGAAGTCTAAAAGGAGAGTTTGTAATGCTTCCCTTAGAAAAGGGCGAGGAACAGTTATTATTGAATCAAAATCCATTCTCACAGCGGTATTATAAGAATCAGAAAAGGAATAATTCAGGCATTGTTAATGATGTACACATTTATTTAGATTATCCTGTTGCAATAAAAGATAGTGCATCAATTCCCCTCGATAAAATTAAAAAAATTGAAATTTATGATAAAGACAAAGCTGCAACTACTGCATCATGGGTTTTGGGTACAGTTGGTACAGCTACCGCAGCTGTAATATTAGTTGCAGCATTGAGTATGGATAGTGGTACTTCTAAAGCACCGCCCCCAACATCGTCAACTGGTTCATCCTGCCCGTTTGTTTATACATATAATGGAACCAATTTTTCATTTGCAGGAGAGATTTATAGCGGGGCAGTATATCCGGCGATGGAACGTCATGATTATTTGTCCCTCCCCAATCTTCTTCCGGTTAAAAACACGTATCATTTGTACCTGAAAAATCAGGAAAGGGAAATTCAGTTTACAAATCTTACTGAACTTTTTGTATTTGATCATCCTGAAAATTCAAGCCTATACATTGATAAATACGGGAACCCGTTTTCTACTTCAGAAATTGCAAAACCAACTATTGCAATTGATTCACGTGGAGAAACTCAATTCGATGATCTTTGTAAACCTGATAATCTTGCATATCTGTCACTTCCGGCAGAAAAAGATGAGAAATTGAAAGATGAATTGATTTTAACATTCCAGGTCCCGGAAGGTTGTAAAACAGGGAAGCTTGTTTTGCGGGCAAGAAACTCTATTCTAGTCGATTACTCCTATGAAAAATACCTTTCCATGTTTGGCGATAAACTGGCTAAAAGACAGGATGTGATCAATAAAAAGCCGGTTGAAGAATTGCAAAAATGGACATTGGATCAAAATATTCCATTATCGGTTTATCTGGAGGAAGATAGCTCATGGAAATTTGTTGACTATTTTAATCCTCCCGGGCCAATGGCATTCAGGGACGACATCATGAAAATCGAACTTTCAGGAAGAAGTAAGGAAATAAAAATAAAACTCGAAACCGGAAAATTATTTTGGGAAATTGATTGGGTCGGAATGGATTTCTCGAAGGATTACACGGTGAGTTATGCCATTGTGAAGCCTTATCAGGCCACAGATCAGGATTCCGCAAATGTATTAAGCCAAATACTTTTCGATGATGACAAGGACTTGGTTCAGCCCAAAATTGGTGATGAAACCGAATTGTTATTTCCTGTTCCCAATCAACAAGTAGGTCTACAGAGATCGGTTTTTCTGCATAGTAAAGGACATTATAGCATTCTGGGAACTGATGCACCTGGAAAATCGTTGGTTTACATGTATCGATATACTAAACCTCAGAGTTTTACCCATTTTGTTCAGGAGAATTATTTTGAAATCACGAAAACTTTTCAGTAATTGCTTAACCACCCTTACATAGTGAATGACTTTAAACGATTTGTATTATTATTCCTGGGTATTTTAAATATCTTTTTTGTTGCATTAAAGAAATACGGGAATATCCAGAAAGCTTATAAAAGCTGTCTGGGAATATTCGAGTCCAGAAAAAAGATTTTTGCATTTAAAAGTTTGCCCAAATATTATTGGGCAAACAGTCGGTTTTTTATAAGCCCAAATATGCCCGGGTTTCCTTCAAAAGCTTTTAATCAATTTGTCGACAGTCAGTTAAATTTAGTACTTCCCTCAGTTAAGGGCAGAATCGGATTGCAGACTGCTATTTTTTCAATCACCACCAGATGTCCATTACGTTGTTTGCATTGTTTCGAGTGGGAGCGCCTGAACGGACACGAATATTTATCCCTTACGGAATTGCTTCAGATACAGAAAAGAGTCGAAAATTATGGTGTTACCCAAATTCAATATACCGGTGGTGAACCTATGGCACGAATCGATGATTTGGTCGAATTAATCAATGCAACGTCATCAAACATTGATACCTGGATTTTTTCATCGGGATATAATTTTTCTCCGGAAAATGCACTTCTTTTGAAGAAGGCTGGTTTGACCGGACTGACTTTGAGTCTGGATCATTGGTCACCCGAAGGACATAATTATTTCAGGCAATCAGAGCATGCATTTGAATGGGTGAAAACTGCTGCCCGGAATGCAGTTCATGTTGATCTTGCATTAAGCCTTTCTATATGTCCGACAAAAGAGTTTGTTTCGTGGGACAATCTTTTCAAATACCTGGATGTGGCTCATCAGTTGCATGCCGGTTTTATTCAGATAATGGAGCCAAGAAGGGTAGGGCGTTATATCGATCAGGAAATTGAGCTGGAAGATGAACAGTTAAGAATAATTACAGAATTTATGCTTGAGGTGAACAACAGTAAAAAGTATAAAAACCGGCCAACCATTATTTTCCAGGGATATCATCAGAGGAAGGTGGGATGTTACGGGGCAGGCAACCTGTTTTTATACATCGACTCAAAAGGTAATGTCCATGCCTGTCCGTTTTGCCAGCAATCGGCAGGAAACAGCCTGAATGATGATTTTTCAATTCTCATCAAAAAGCTGAAAGGTGCAGGATGTCAGAAATTTAAGCAATTAAATTGAACGTAGTCTTTAAATTTCAAAGAAGTGCAATGTCAATATATGGCAATCGGGGTTGGTAATTGAACTGTTCTGCATCAAAACTGGTATAAAGGATATTTGAAACAATGTTTTTATACAAAAAGCCATTCGCACCTTTTAAAATGGGATCGCTCAAACAGCTGCCAAAATTCATGAAATGATATTTTCGGTTCAAGTTTCTGTGATAAATTTCACTTAGCAAGGCATGCATGATGATCTCATTTCGATCAGTAGCAGCAAAATCGGTAATGGTTAATTCGTTGAATGCTTCGCCTTCTTTTGGAAATGGAGCCATTGGCAGCAATTTTTCAAGCACTTTGTAGGCATATAAAGCCGGATAAAATTCAGTAGAAAATTGCATAACACGGGTTCTGCGAAACAATGAACAATCCCATGCCAGGCAAACCCCTTTTACCTCACCTTTTTTATCAAGTGCTATAAAATAATTTTCAATCTTTAATCCTCTTTTTTCAAGCATTGGCAGAAACTCATCTTCCTGAAAAATTGCTCCAAAATCTCTTTGACGATGTTCATCGTTGAGCAATTTTATCATTTCAGGGATATCATCCATATGAGCATCTCTTACGATGTATTTTGTTCTGTTTTGCTTTGGCAATGAAAAAATGATGGATTTCACTACCAGTTCATCTATTATCCGTATTGGTGGCATCCAATTATAAACATCGCGCCCAATGTAAGATTCAACCTTCCGATTTCCTTTCATGGAAACAGATATGCCATAATTTGCTTTTCCATTGGTTTCAAAAAAGAACTCCTTCATAGCCCGTTCTGCAAGCATTCTGCCACGGGCTTCAGGTTTCAGATAGAAATTAAAAAATGTAAAAATTTGCTCCTTTTCTCCCTTGATCAATGCATCGTAATATCCAAGCGATGCACATCCCATCAATTCGTCGCCTCGAAAAAATCCAAGATGCTCACTTTGTGTATATTTCATTCGGGCTATTTTAAAAATATCCGGAGATTTGTCGAAATATAAATTCAGCCCATTCGCTTGAATAGGGGATGCTTCCAGAATAGGAAGCATTTGTGAATTGTAAGATTCATCAATACTTAAAATCTTAAACATGAGGGGTAAGATTTTAACCAGACATTCGTTTAGTGAAAATTACAAAGAATACTTGTAAATCAGATAAATTACAAGCTTAATTTGAATGGAAAAGTCAAGTAGACTGTTGGCTGTTAATTTTATTTAATGAAGTTCAGTGTCAGCTTAATGTCATAGCAATAGTTACACCAATAAAAGTGCCAATTACATAGCCAAGTATGCCAACTAAAATCCCCGGAGTGATTAGCTTCTTCTGGCCGAGGGAAGCTGCCATTGGAGCGGCAACAGAAGGTCCCATGATGTTGGCTGCTGATGAAATAATAACCTCGTACACATCAAATTTAAAAAGCCTGGACAGTGAAACGAGAAATATAAAATGAAAGAACATGATAATCAGGTAAAAACCCAGAACTGCCGGTCCAACTTGCAACATGTCGGCCAGATTGGTTGATGCGCCAATGGCAGCCAAAAAAACATACATCATCCATAATCCGATTGCAAATGCGGTATCTTCCAGTTTTTTTAATCTTTTTGGGAAAATATTGGCCATCAAAACTGCCAGTATGGTTATCATTAATATACTCATGCTCATTCGGGTAGCATATACTTTCTGAATGAAATCAGATATCAAACTTCCGGCACCTGCAACAACGGCTGCTATCAGCACAGAAATTGCAATGCGTTCCATGGTAATCGGATATGTTTCGTCGTTCACATTCTTTTCCATGGCTTCTGTATTTTCAACTTTAGGTTTGACAAAAAAGCGTGCCAAAAATTTCATGGAAGGAACAGTAAACATCAATAAAATATAGGCATTCGCTGCAAAATTATCTACCGCAATAGTTGCTGAAAACAAGGGGTGAGTACTAAAATTCATAATTTCGCCGGTTGCAATAAAATTCATGCTTCCTCCAATAAGTGTGGCTGAAATTACCCCGGCAACATTTCCTGAATCGGAACCTAAATCAATCAGGTAAAAGGCTAAAAAACTACCCAAAATCACACCCAGTGCTCCTATAAGAAAAGCAACGAGTAATTTTCCACCTTCCCTGATAATTCGGGTAATATTAGATCCCATTAACATCATTGGGATCGAAAATGGAATAAAATAACTAAAAATCAGTTCATAAACATCAACTTTGATCTTTGGATTAGATGCAACAGGAACAACTCCGGACATGGAAAGTAAGGACATCACAATCATGGTAACCAGAATTCCAGAAACCTGACCAAACCACTTTTTGTGTTCAGACCATATTCCCAATGCTGCCGCACTCACTATTACAGCAAATAGAACCAGGTGATTTTCAGGAGAAATTAAGGACATACTTTAATTTTAGAAATCAAATTTTAGAAATTTGAGAGAGTTTCTATGAATTTGCTAAAAATAGGTAATTTAAAAATGAAATGAAGATTAGCTAAAAAAAAACTGCTTTTTTGAAATGCAGTCACTAAAGATTACATTCTCAAAAAAGCAGTCAATATGCTGTTTGGGTAAAAGTTACAGTTTTTTTACCTCAAGCCTTGAAAAATAGCGATTTCTGGCTTCTTTAGGATCTGCACCAACAGGAATATAAATTCTGGTTTTTACATCAATAATAACTTCCTGAAGCTTAGTTAAATCCGGCGTTTTATAATCATGCGGTTTTTTTTCGAACATTTTGTTTCTCCTTTATTAAATTTAAATATTTAATGCAACATATTTAATAAATGAAACGGTTAAAAACTGTTTCATTTTAATTAGATCAAATCAAAAAATTAAGGCTTGTTAAGTAGCAAGGAAACTGTGTGAATAGATTAACTGCGAAAAAATCATGCCTTCATTAGTAAGACTTGAGTAAAGTTTCAATTTTAGTAACGTAAAAACTTCTTAATTGTTCTAATATTGGCAAGTATAATCTTTTTATTTGCGGTATTAGCGATTTAAAGCAAATCCGGAAGATTAATTAACTTAAAATCAACATGTATTCCATAAGGAATTGATCGGGAAATTATTTTCCGATGCAGAATTATTTCCCGATGCAGAAATTCTTAAAAATATGCCCTAAAATCTCATCGTTTGATATCTCACCGGTGATTTCACCCAAGTAAAGCAGGCATTCGCGAATGTCTTGCGCCAGAAAATCTCCTGAGATCAGATTCTTTAGACCAAGTTGCACTCGTTCAATGGATTCATGTGCCCGAGACAGTGCTTCGAAGTGACGCACATTGGTTACAATCACAGCATCTTCGCTGATTGATTCGAGTGAAACGGCGTGTTGCATTTCAGAAATTAACTGATCAAGATTGGTTTTTTGTTTGGCAGCAATAAACACCAGTTTTTCACTTGAATCCAAGTTCATTTTTTCCAATCCTAAAATCGTTTCACGCAGGCCCCGATCAACTTTATTTGCAGCTATGATTAAATGCTGATTGGTTATCCTTTCCCTTATTTTAGTAATTCGTTCTGCAATTGTCTCCATATCATTTTGAGTGTCGACTACCAGAATTACCACTGTCGCCAGATCTAGTTTGCTGTAACTCCGCTCAATTCCGAGTGTTTCAATTGCATCAGTAGTTTCTCGAATTCCGGCAGTATCGAAAAAGCGAAAAGTAGTACCATGAATATTAACCACATCTTCAATCACATCGCGCGTAGTTCCATGTATGTCCGAAACAATAGCTTTTTCTTCATTTAACAAGGCATTAAGTAGGGTAGACTTTCCTACATTGGTATCCCCAATTATTGCTACCGGAATGCCATTTTTTATGACATTTCCGAGCTGAAATGAATCTTTCAGTTTCTGGAGTATCGTTTCAATTCTTGAAACCAGGTTTTTTAATTGATCCCGGTCAGCAAATTCTACATCTTCTTCACTGAAATCAAGTTCCAGCTCAATCATAGCAATGAAATGCAACAACTCACCCCGAAGATTTTTTAATTCCGACGAAAAACCACCGCGCATCTGGTTGATGGCGACTTTTTGAGCAGCCCGGTTTGTTGAAGCAATCAGATCAGCAACTGCTTCAGCCTGAGAAAGGTCCATCTTTCCATTCAGGAAGGCACGTTGGGTAAATTCGCCTGGAAGAGCCATGCGAGCGCCTTTTGTAATAAGCAATTGTAAAATTCGTTGCTGGATATAGACAGAACCGTGACAGGTTATTTCGATCACATCTTCACCGGTAAACGAATGGGGCGCACGAAATATGGAAACAACAACTTCATCAATCAGCTCATTTCCATCAGTAATACTTCCAAAATGAAGAGTATTGGGCTTTTGGTCGGCCAGTTTTTTATCGGATTTTGGCGATTGAAATACCAGATCGGCAATTTCGAGCGCCTTTTCTCCTGAAAGACGGATCGTTGCGATGGCTCCCATTCCGGGAGAAGTGGCTATGGCGCAAATGGTTAACTGATCGAGCATGAATTAAAATTTAATGCCGCAAAAATACACTATTTGAAGGGATTAGCTACCGTTTGTTATTCAAACTTGAACTTCTTGAAATAGATAACAGGCAACTCTATACAATTCAGTTGTTTCTTTTTAAACCAAATCGTTAGCAGGCGTTCTGCCATAAAACCAAGAATTCGCTTTTGATAATCAGTATATTGATCCAAATCGATCCTTCTTTCAAATTCAAAAAGAACATCAAACCACCAGGTCATAAATTCATGAAAATGAATGTCTTTCATGATGAACATGTTGTTTGCATAAAGCCTTTTACCTTTCAGAGTATCATGAAATGCATCCAAATACTCTGGATATTTTTCTGCCAGAATCGTTTCAAGTAGTTTCAGATCATTGAGATCATGATAACGCCGATAATGTGTTTCGACAGTATATTTTAATTTTCGGGCTTGTGGTAAAATAGCATCGTACCGATTAAGCAACTTTTTTATTTCCAGCTCATTAATAATTCTTGGAGTAAATAATGTTGTGTTTTCAGTATAAATCAAACCAAATCGTTTTTTATACAATCCTGCAGGAAAATAAATAAGCCTTTTCAATTTATACCACAATGGTTCCGGTTTAGCAGTAAAAAAACGTCGATAATGGCAAGTGCCTGTTATACTTTGCTTTGTATTTTTCCAAATCCAATAAATACCAGTTAATTCACTGAAATAAGGGTTTTTTTCTGATATATTTTCACCGGAATCATCACCTAAAATTGATTTATTTCCGGAAAGAAGAATATTTCCAGCCATGATGGGCTGATAAATTTGATCCAAACTAAGGATGGATCCTTTTTTATAATATAAAACATAAACATTAATTTCCGAAACATCTTCCATCTGTAATTTGTTTATTGCAAAAATAATGGTTTCAGTATGTAAAATTTATGTAACCAGAATAAATATTGTTCATTTGTCTCAATAAAGCCTGACATGGAGTTTCTTCTTTGATTCGTTTAATTTAGCGCGTTTTGCATGAAGATTCAGTTTCTCAGCTAAAATTTTAACTTTGCATCACCGAAAATTCAGGAAAGAGTAAAGAATCGCTAACCAATGAGAAATTTTCAATTCTAATTTATCGTTCAATCATTATATGAATATAATCGTTTCACAAATATACCGTATTGTTGTTCCCAAATTTATCCGAAAGAAAATTCTAGCTAAAAGGCTTCCTATTGCTATAAGAAACTACTATGACAGTCTTCCGGAAACTCCTTCAGAAGAAATTAAACCCGTACTAAATTACCTGAAAACGAATCCAATTGCCATATTTCCATATCCATTTCAGGATGAATATATTGCTGACCATATTGAGGTTTTTATTGATCAGGTAAAAGGACTGCCTTATGTTTTGCTTGATGGTAAAAAACTTTATTTTAAGAAAAGGTGGGGCAAGAAAAAAATTCAAGACCTCTATAATCTGCTATCAAAAGAACAGGATATCCGCAGTCCGCACCGATATCTAACCGAACAGTTTAAATTCGAAGATGGCGAGATACTTATTGATGCGGGAGTTGCTGAAGGTAATTTTGCTTTAACAGTAGTCGAAAAGGCCTCCAAACTCATTCTTTTTGAAGCTGATAAAGAATGGATTGAACCCTTGAATGCAACCTTTGAACCGTGGAAAGATAAAGTAGTAATAATTAATAAATTCGTTAGCAATATTACAAACGAGTCCAATACAACAATTGATGATGTTATTTCACCAGGAAAAATACCGGTATTCCTTAAAATTGATGTCGAAGGTGCTGAATCTCGCTTATTAAAAGGTTGTAAACGAATCATTTCGGAGCAAAAACCACTTAAAGTAGCCATTTGCACCTATCATAAACAAAACGACGAAAAGGAATTTTCTGAATTGCTGGTAAAAAATGGAATGACAACATCGCATTCCGATGGTTTTATGCTTTTCTTTTTCGATAATAAAATGAAGGCTCCTTTTTTCAGGAGAGGTTTGCTCAGGGCAGTTAGAAACTAAGTTAATCTGCACTTCGGCACAAATCGTTTGAAAGACGTTCAGTTTCGCAGATTTTATTACATTTGCGGCTAATTCAAAAACTCATAAATAAATATTAACATGAAACTTCTTGAAGGAAAAACTGCCATAGTGACTGGCGCATCGAGAGGCATTGGAAAAGCAATTGCCATCAAATTTGCCGAGGAAGGTTGCAACATCGCCTTTACCGATCTTTTTGAAGATGAAAACATGAAAAACACAGAGGCTGAATTGATTGCCCTTGGAATAAAAGCTAAAGGATATGCATCGAACGCTGCGAACTTTGAAGATACCGACCGGGTAGTGAATGAAATTGTTACCGATTTTGGAGCTGTTGATGCCCTGATCAACAATGCCGGTATTACTAAAGATACTCTGTTAATGCGAATGACTGAAGAACAATGGGACGCTGTAATTAACGTAAACCTTAAATCGGTTTTTAACTTTACCAAAGCGGCCCAAAAAATCATGCTGAAGCAAAAATCAGGTTCAATCGTCAATTTGAGTTCAGTGGTTGGAGTAAGTGGCAATGCGGGTCAGTCAAATTATTCGGCTTCAAAAGCCGGAATTATTGGTTTCACCAAGTCAATTGCCAAAGAACTAGGATCACGCGGAATTCGCTCAAATGCCATTGCTCCAGGCTTTATTATTACCGAAATGACATCAAGAATTCCTGAAGAAGCGCGCAAACAGTGGGAAGCAAGTATTCCTTTGAAACGCGGAGGTTCGCCGGAAGAAGTTGCAAAGGTTGCCTTATTTCTTGCATCTGACCTGTCTTCGTATGTCAGTGGACAGGTTATTAATGTTTGTGGTGCGATGAACACCTAAATAACTGATTTAAAATATGATATTATACTGAGCCGGAAGCTTTGCTCCGGCTTTTTTGTGCTTTGATCTTAAAATATAACCGCTTTAACTTTTTTTAAATTTTGCGGGCTCAATATCCAATAGCTTTTTGCTATATTAGATAAGCCAAATAAACCAATAGAATGAGCCAAAAAGGAATCTCTTTTCGATTGAATTCTCATGTTACTGCTTTTGCCATCCTAATCATTTCGGCTGTTGTATACATCAACTATCATTTTAACAATAAAATTCTAATTGAAAAAATTGAGGAGGGAGCGGTCAATCAGAGTAACCTTGTTATCTCCCGTATTTCAAGAATTACAGTTGGAACTGAGGAAATAGCCAGAAACGTTTCGTACCAGGCTTTGTATTATTACAAACACAATGACCTTGATTTCTTTCTGCAACAGGTCATGGCTTCAAACAGTATTTTGGAAAGTATTCATGTTGAATTAATTGACAGCATCAACGAGAGTTATACGTCCTGTCTTTCAACCACCCATTGCCTGCACCGGTGCAACTCCGAAAACGACATTTTCACTAATAGTTTATCCACTTTGGATCAGGGAACTTGGTCAAAGCCTTTTTATTGCATGAATGATACCTCGCATTTATTGGTTACTTTCCGAATGCCAATCTTTCATCCAGAATCAAAAAAAATACTTGGACATGTATATTGTGAGATTTCGCTTCGAAAGATGAAGGAAATGCTTACTAAATTAAAAATCGGCGACCGTGGTTTTGCATTTATTATTAACAATACCGGAAGTTTTATTACTCACCCAAACGAAAAATGGATTCTCCACGAAAACCTTTTTAAAAACCCGCCAATTATTTTTTATAGCGATCTTTCGGAAATCGAATCAAAAATCAGGAAGGGTAAAATTGGAACTGGTTACGGACTTTCTGAATATCTCAACAATGATAAAGCCTGGTATTATTTTGCTCCGTTATCAAACTCAGGGTGGACAGTTATCATTGTAATTCCGGAGAAAGAATTATTTGCTCAAATGGACCTTATTTTTCAGATAATTATTTTGGTATCCGGGCTCGGTATATTGCTTCTGTTTCTTCTGAATATGCTAATATTCAGAAGAATACTTACTCCACTTGCACGAATCGCTTCTGCAATTCAGCGGTTTAGTACACTACCCGGAAAGGAACAAAAATCAAAAGATGAAATAAAAATGTTGGTCGACAGCCTGGAAGACTGGCAGACAAAATATGGTATTTTGATTAAACAACAAACCCATACTGCAACTGAAAAATTGAAGTTGGACAAGGATTTAAAATCTGCCAGGGACATTCAATTAAACATTATTCCTTCAGGAAAACCAACATTTAACGATCATCCGGAAATTGATTTGTCGGCTATTCTGAACCCAGCCGAAACGGTTGGAGGCGATTTGTATGATTATTTCTTCATTGATAAGCACCACTTATTGATAGCTATTGGAGATGTTTCCGGAAAAGGAATTTCAGCATCCTTATTTATGGCCATTGCCAGTACTCTTATAAAAACTAATTCGAAAATTATTTCTGCAAAAGATATTGTAAGTCGGGTAAATATGGAATTGAGTGAAAGAAACTCACATCAGTATTTTGTCACTCTTTTTATTGGAATTCTGGATGTAAGATCTGGAATGATGGATTTTTGTAATGCCGCTCATAATTTTCCATATATACTTCATCGGGATGGATCAGTCCAGACTTTGTCAAAAAGTCATGGTTTGCCATTAGGTATTTATAAGAACAAAACTTATAAAAGCAGTAAGATTGAAATGAAATACGGAGATGTATTGTTATTGTATACCGATGGTGTTATTAATTCAATGGATAATAATAACCAACATTATGGAATCGAAAAATTGGAGAATAACCTACAGAATCTTATTGATTTGTCGGCTGATGAAGTGGTAACCAAACTGGTAAAAAGTATCGCGATTTACCAAGGAGAGAGTAAGCAGGCAGATGATATTACTTTACTGGCGGTTAAATACCTTCCAAAAACAGAAAGCCAGGTTTAAACCTGGCTTTCTGTTTTTTTATTGAGTTTTTGGTAATGTCGACAAAATCCTGATCTTAATTTTTTCAGTTTTCTTATCAAATCCAACCGAAATGGTATCTCCCTGAACTACTGAAACTTTAATAATAACTTCAGCCATTTCATCTTCCAGATATTTCTGAATTGCTCGTTTCAAAGGCCTTGCACCAAATTGGGGATCGTAACCTTTTTCTGCAATAAAATCTTTGGCGGCGGCTGATATTTTTAATTTGTAATTCAGCGAGTTAACCCGGTCATACAAACTTTTTAGTTCTATATCAATAATTTCGTGAATATGTGCTTTCGATAACGAATTGAACATGATAACGTCATCAATACGATTCAAAAATTCAGGTGCAAAAGTTTTTTTCAGGGCCTTTTCAACAATGTACTTTGCGTTTTCACCTTCTTCAACACCTGCTTTCTGAGTGTTGAATCCAACACCGCGACCAAATTCAGACAATTGGCGTGAACCAATATTTGATGTCATTATTATTATGGTGTTCTTAAAATCAATGCTCCTGCCTAAACTATCAGTTAAACGTCCTTCATCAAGAACCTGGAGTAGCAAATGGAAAACGTCGGGATGAGCTTTTTCTATTTCATCGAGCAATACAACACAATAGGGTTTTCTTCGAACTTTCTCCGTCAGTTGACCTCCTTCTTCGTATCCAACATATCCGGGAGGCGCTCCAACTAATCTGGAAACAGAAAATTTTTCCATGTATTCACTCATGTCAACTCTGATTAATGAATCGGTTGAATCGAATAAATATTTCGCCAATACCTTCGCCAACTGGGTTTTACCAACTCCGGTAGGACCAAGAAAAATGAACGAACCAATAGGTTTGTTGGGGTCCTTTAATCCTGCCCGGTTTCTCTGGATTGATTTTACAATCTTCACAATCGCGTCATTTTGTCCTACTACGCTGCCCATGAGCTGTTTACCCATATCCATCAACCGCTTGCCTTCGGCCTGCGCAATACGTTGGATAGGAACTCCGGACATCATGGCGACCACTTCTGCAACTTTTTCTTCAGTTACAGTTTCACGATGACTTACCAACTCTTTTTCCCATTCTTCCTTTTCCTGTTCAAGGAGTTGAAGCAGATTTTTTTCTTTATCGCGATGATTGGCAGCAAGTTCAAAATTCTGACTTTTAACTGCCTTAATTTTATCTTCCTTGGTCTTTTCTATTTTTTCTTCCAGTTTCAGAATTCGTTCCGGAACATTAATGTTTGAGATATGCACTCTTGATCCAGATTCATCCAATGCGTCGATAGCTTTATCTGGTAAAAACCGGTCAGGAATGTACCTGGCTGTTAATTTGACACATGCCTCAATAGCTTCAGGTGTGTAAATTACATTGTGGTGATCCTCATACCTTGATTTTATATTATTCAGAATTTCAATGGTTTCGTCTACAGTAGTAGGTTCAACCATAATTTTCTGAAACCGTCTTTCCAAAGCACCATCTTTTTCAATTTGTTGCCTGTACTCATCAAGAGTAGTGGCACCAATACACTGTATTTCACCTCGGGCAAGGGCTGGTTTCAACATATTGGCTGCATCGAGCGAGCCTGTTGCGCCTCCGGCACCAACAATGGTATGAATTTCGTCAATAAATAAAATAACATTACTGACCTTTGATAATTCATTCAGAATGGCTTTCATTCGTTCTTCAAACTGTCCACGGTATTTGGTTCCGGCAACAATTGAAGCAATATCAAGGCTTACCACTCTTTTATCAAACAAAACCCGTGATACTTTTTTCTGAATAATACGAAGCGCAAGTCCTTCAGCAATAGCTGATTTACCGACTCCAGGCTCCCCAATCAAAATAGGATTATTCTTCTTTCTGCGGGATAAAATTTGAGCTAAGCGTTCAATTTCACGCTCACGGCCAACAATCGGATCTAAATTATTTTCTTCGGCTGCTTTGGTAATATCAACCCCAAAATTATCGAGAACAGGCGTATCTGATTTAGCGCTTCCAGGTTTTTTAGCTGATGACGACGTGGTACCACCTCCGCCTGCAGACTTGGAAAAACTATCATCGGCATCATCGTCTTCATCATCAAAATCAGATTTGGCTTCAGGATTTTTGTAATCTTCAAGTCTCGATTTTAAAATATAATAATTGATATGGTAGTCATTCAGAATATTGCTGATTAGACTTTCTTTATCCTTTATTAATGCCAGTAAAAGATGACCTGTATTTATTGTAGGGCTATTAAATGAACGGGCTTCGAGGTAAACAAGTTTTAAAGCTTTTTCTGCCGATTTTAATAACTGTACAGATGCCTGTGAATCAACATCTTTTCCGGTTCTTAGTTTTTCTTCAATAGATTGTTTAATTTCAGAAAGGTTAATTCCAAGATTAGTAAGAATTTCTATGGCAACACCTTCTCCATCTCTGAGGATTCCAAGGAAAATATGCTCTAGCCCTATGCTTTCATTACCCAATCGGATAGCTTCCTCCCGACTATAAGAAAGTACATCTTTGATTCGTGGTGAAAATTGTGAATCCATATGAATTGACAGATTAAGAAATTACGTTTTCAAAATAACAAAAAGTATTCCTAATTGTTGGAAGTTTTTCTTATATCAAAACTTCTTTCATCAAAATTACTCAATAAAAATTAAGGATTAGGTATAAATTGTTGATTTTTTGAACATTGCATTGTTAAAATCTTATTGCAATTTTAACAACGAAAAGCAATTAAAACGCTTGATTCAATAAGTATTTTTGTATTTTTGTCAGTCATTTTTTTTAAAGCAATTTTTATATAAAGGAGGAGTAAATGTCTGAAGGCGAAAAAATTATCAAGATAAATATTGAAGAGCAAATGAAATCTGCATACATCGATTATTCGATGTCTGTCATAGTTTCACGTGCACTTCCGGACGTGAGAGATGGTTTAAAGCCTGTACATCGTCGTGTCTTATTTGGAATGAGTGAATTGGGTACCTATTCCAACAAACCATATAAAAAATCCGCAAGGATAGTTGGGGAAGTTTTAGGAAAGTTTCACCCGCACGGTGATTCTTCGGTTTATTTTACGATGGTTCGTATGGCCCAGGAATGGTCGTTGCGTTATCCCTTAGTAGACGGACAAGGTAACTTTGGATCGGTTGATGGAGATAGTCCGGCAGCGATGCGTTATACTGAAGCAAGATTATCAAAAATTGCAGAGGAAACGCTTTCGGATCTGGAAAAAAACACCGTAGATTTTCAGCCCAACTTTGATGAATCGCTGAAAGAACCAACAGTTCTACCCACCCGTATACCGAATTTATTGGTTAACGGAGCTTCTGGTATTGCCGTTGGTATGGCAACAAATATGCCTCCGCATAACTTGTCTGACACCATTGATGCCATAATTGCCTACATCAACAATAAAGATATTGATATACAAGACCTTATTGCAATCATTAAAGCACCTGATTTTCCTACTGGCGGTATTATTTACGGATATCGCGGTGTTCAGGAAGCTTTTGAAACCGGAAGGGGTCGTATTGTGGTTCGGGGAAAGGCACATATTGAAGTAACTCCAAATGGACGTGAAAAGGTAGTAGTGACTGAAATACCATATATGGTGAATAAAGCAGAGTTGATTATTAAAACTGCTGAGTTAATTAATGAGAAAAAAATTGAAGGGATTTCGAATGTCAACGATGAATCGGACCGTGATGGTATGCGTATTGTTTTTGACATCAAAAAGGATGAAATTTCAAATGTTGTATTAAATAAGCTCTATAAATATACCCAATTACAAAACAGTTTCAGCGTAAACAATATTGCCCTGGTTAATGGCAGACCTAAAATGCTGAATTTAAAAGATCTGATTCATTATTTCGTTGAACACCGACACGATGTAGTGATTCGCAGAACTCAATTTGAACTCGATCAGGCAGAAAAAAGGGCACATATTCTTGAAGGACTAATTATTGCCAGCGATAACATACAAGAAGTTATTGATATTATTCGGGCCTCAAAAAATCCGGACGAGGCAAGACTTCAGTTATGTGAAAGATTTAATCTTTCAGAAATTCAGTCCCGTGCGATAGTTGAAATGCGTTTGCGTCAGCTAACAGGCCTTGAACAAGATAAACTGCATCAGGAATATGAAGAGATTCTGAAACAAATAGAATACCTGAAAAGTGTATTAGCAGACATCAATCTGCGAATGGAAATTATTAAAAATGAACTTCTTGAGATTAAAGAGAAATACGGTGATGTCCGAAAAACTGAGATAGTTCCTGATGCTGGAGAATTTAATCCGGAAGATTTTTATGCTGATGAAGAAATGGTGATTACTATTTCGCACATGGGCTATTTAAAACGCACTCCACTAACCGACTTCAGAACTCAGGGGAGGGGAGGAGTTGGATCTAAAGGAAGTACAACAAGAGATTCTGACTTCCTGGAGCATATGTTTAATGCGACGATGCACAATACATTGTTACTGTTTTCTGAAAAAGGGAAGTGTTTCTGGCTAAAAGTTTACGAAATTCCGGAAGGCACAAAAACTTCAAAGGGCAGGGCAATTCAAAATGTAATAAATATTGAACAGGACGACAAGATTTTAGCCTATATAAATGTTAATAATCTAACTGATCCTGAATATATTAACAATAACTTCATTATTCTTTGTACAAAGAAGGGTATTATCAAAAAAACATCATTGGAAGCCTATTCCCGTCCACGTCAAAATGGAGTTAATGCTATTACAATTCGCGAAGATGATCAACTTTTTGAGGCCAGAATGACCAATGGAAATCATCATATTATGATGGCAGTCCGGTCAGGTAAAGCTGTTCGTTTTGAGGACCATAGCGTTCGGCCTATTGGAAGAACGGCATCAGGAGTAAGAGGAATTACGCTGGGGAACGACCTTGATGAAGTGATTGGCATGGTTTGTGTCGAGAACGAAACAGAAGATATTTTAGTAGTTTCTGAAAATGGTTATGGGAAGCGATCAAAAATAGAAGACTACAGGCTTACTAACAGAGGAGGTAAAGGTGTTAAAACGATTAATGTGACTGAAAAAACCGGACCATTAATTTCAATAAAAAGTGTTGACGAAAGCAATGACCTGATGATTATTACTCAATCAGGTCTTACGATAAGAATGTCAATTTCTGCGTTGCGGATTATTGGAAGAACTGCACAAGGAGTTAGGTTAATTAATCTAAAAGATGGAGACAAAATCGCTTCTATAACGATTGTTCCTGCTGCAGAAGATGAAATTGCTGAAATACAGGATGAAATCATTGATTTATCTGAAGATAATGATAATATTTGATGACTATTTATAAATTTATTGCAAAACAACAAACTTTTTAATAAAATGAAGAGAACAACAATTTTATTTGCTTTACTTTTTGCCGTAACATGCGTATTCGCTCAGAAAGGCAAAGTAACCAGTGCTTTAAGTTATAAAGAAACCGGTAAGCTCGACAAAGCGGTTGAAGCGATAGAAGAAACTATTGATGCAAACAACCCAAAAACTGAAAGTTCAATTTCCTGGCCTAGAACCTGGGAAGTTCGTGGTGAAATCTACCAGGCAGTTTTTCAATCGAAAGATGAAAATTACAAAAAGCTAAGCAGTGATCCACTTACAATTGCTCTTGATTCTTACTTAAAAGCCTTGCAACTCGATGACAAAGATCGTTTTGGGAAAAGTGTTAAGATTAAGTTTACGCTATTAATTGGCGATCTTACTAATCAGGCTATCGCTGCTTTTAATGAAGAAAATTATGAAAAAGCACTGAAATCATTTGAGCAGATTATGGCAATTGAACAAACCCCTGTGTATAAGGCTGATGATCCCAATGCTGTTGATACAGTAATCATGTTCAATGCAGGATTAGCAGCGTACAATTCCCAGAACTATGATAAGGCTATCGAGTATTATACAAAAGCTGCAAAATACAAGTATAACGGTGCAAAAACATATACACTGATTTCAAGCAGCTACCTGCAAAAGAAAGATACAGTAGGAGCTTTACAGATTTTACAGGATGGATTGAAGGAATATTCACAAGAAAGTTCGCTATTAGTAGAAATAATAAACATCTATATTAATAAGAACAAAGTTGATGAAGCTATTAAGTATCTGGAAATGGCAATTGCTCAGGATCCAAAGAATCCAACATTCCATTTTGCACAGGGAACAATGTTTGACAGATTATTAAAATCTGACGAAGCAGCAACCTGTTACCTAAAAGCTATTGAGCTCAAAGATGATTATTTTGATGCCTACTATAACCTTGGTGCATTATACTATAATAAAGGTGTTAAACAAGTTGATATAGCTAATTTAATTCCAAGTAATCAGCCTGATAAATATGAAATTGAAAAGAATAAGGCCGATATCGAGTTTAAAAAAGCGATTCCATATATGGAAAAAGCACACGAAATTAATCCGACAGATAAGTTCACTCTGGAGTCGTTAAAAACATTGTACTACAGATTAAAAATGTTGGACAAACATGCTGAAATAATCGAGAAGATTAAAAACAACCAATAAGATACAAACTTAAGGAAGGAGTTTTTCTCCTTCCTTTTTTGACGTACAAAAATAACATAATATTAATTCTAAGACAAATGAGAATAATTTTATTCTCACAGATTGTATCATAATTAAGTCAAAATCCAGAGCCTGGTTCTTCATAACTTATCATTGGTGAATAAATAATCAAAGCTGGCAAATTCTAACCTGTTATAGTTTCTTGATGATTTTATCTACTGAAATGATTTTCTGAGAAAGGATACTCAGTTAAACTAAATTCAATGATTAATAACTTGCAAAATTCATTGACTGGAAAACAATTTAAAATTGACAGGTTCTCTTGTAAAATTATTCAACTTATACTATTAAAAATACATTTTTAGATCTAGTTACATTTGTAACAAATGAACCAATATAAATCACAACTATCTGAAAAATAATATTTTATATGATTTACATATGTATTTTCAAGCAATTTTAATACTTAATTTACTTTCCGCAAATTCAAAGTCTTCCATTCTTCGGACTTTGGTTTGAACCTAAATTATTGGTTAAAATCCAGATTTCGGACAATATAACTTCCATAATCCTTCAAAATTGGCTCATATTCCAGGTGAAACAATTTTGATGAAATCAGAAAATCGGCAGTTGAACGATTTGTTGCAGTGGGAATATTGTATAAAGTTGAAATCCGAAGTAAAGCTTTAACGTCCACATCGTGTGGTTGAGGTTGCATTGGATCCCAAAAGAAAATGAGCATATCAACTTTCCCTTCACAGATTAATGCACCTAACTGCTGATCTCCTCCCAACGGGCCCGATTTAAGTCGGGTTACTTCTGGTGGAACTACATCATTTTCCTTACATTTCTCGATCATTTTAGCTTGAACAAGACTTCCGGTGGTTCCGGTACAAATTAGTTTGTGAGAAACAAACTCTTTCCAATTCCACGAAACCCATTCAATCATATCTTTTTTGCGGTTATCATGTGCCACAATTGCAATTACTTTCTTTTTCTTCATAATTATGATTTTATTCCTAACAAAAATGATACACTTTATTTGATTTTTAGAATATGAATTCTTTAAAATGTATTGGCTATAAAAAAATAAGGGCATAATTCTGTGAATCATGCCCTTAAATAATATTATATTTTTCTTATTTAAACTGAACTTTCAAATCTTTAACCCATCCGGAAATTCGCTCTTTGGTAAGCCTTGGCTGTGTTTCCTGATCAAGGACTAATCCAAGAAATTTACCATCTACCTCAGCCCGTGAAGATTCATAGGTATAACCTTCTGTAGAAGTTAAACCTACCAATTTTGCACCTCTGTTGGTAACTAATTCTGCCATGATACCCACTGCATCGCCAAAATTTTCAGGATATTCTACCTGATTTCCAAGACCAAAAATGGCAATTGTTTTCCCTTTTAGATTCATATCTTCAAGAGCCGGTACAAATTCATCCCAATAAATGGGCAATTCACCATCAAACCAGGTTGGTACTCCAAGTATGAGGTTGTTAAATGAAAGAAACAATTCTTCGTTTAATTCTTCTGCGTTTACCTTTTGGACATTGAATTCAGGTTCAAATTCCTGAACGATTTTTTCAGCTGTCTTAGCCGTTTTAGTTGAATTAAAACTATAAAAAATACCTGTTTTACTCATGATATTCAAATTATTAATATGCCAAAACTTCTTTGGCAGCGTTGTAAATTTTTTCAGTATTTGGCAATATCATTCGCTCGAACGATCGGTGAAATCCAACCGGTGTAAATGAAGAACCTACTCGTTTTACTGGTCCGTCGAGGTATTCAAATCCCTCCTCCATAATTACTGATGTAATTTCTGATCCAAAACCAGAGTGCACTTTATCTTCGTGAACCACCATTACTTTCCCGATCCGTTTGACCGAATTCAGAATTGTTTCCTTGTCGAGTGGAATTAATGACCTAAGGTCGATTACTTCAACTGAAACGCCTTCTTTTGAAAGCTTTTCGGCAGCTTCGAGACACATATGTGTGGTATTTCCATATGTAATCATGACCAAATCATCTCCCTGACGACGAATTCTGGCCTTTCCAAACGGAACTTCAAAATCATCAGGAACAACAGTTGCCGCCTTTGGATCATTATAGAGCGCCTTTGGTTCCATAAACATGGTCAATCCTCTTGATCTCATGGCAGTTCTAAGCAAACCTGCAGCATCATCGGCAAACGAAGGATAAACGATTCTAACTCCGGGAAGGGATGTCAGTGCCCCTTCGATATTCTGCGAATGGTATATTCCTCCGCCAATATATCCGCCAGATGCAAGTCGAATGGTTACATTTGGGGTAAACTGACCATTCGAGCGCCAATAATCATGACTCGAATCAACGTATTGTTCCATAGCCGGCCAGAAATAGTCGGCAAATTCAGCACCTTCAATAACTATCCTGATTTTTTCATCATATCTCGACATGCCATTTGCTGTTCCAACAATGAAATCTTCAGCAATGGGCGCATTAAATACCCGTTTTGATCCAAATTCCTTTTGCAGGCCTTTCGACACATTAAAAATGCCCCCTTTGTCTTTATTTGCCATATCCTGCCCCCAAATAAACGTATCCGGGTTATGTCTGAATTCAGCTTTCAGGGTTTCATTTAATGCGGTGATCAATTTTTTCTTTTCACCATTTTCCTGATGAGTTCCATCTGGGTATTTTGCCGGATGATGTGGTTCAGGAAGCACGAAGTCCAGATAAGTTGAAGGATCAGGGTCCGGAGCTTTCAATGCCAGCTTATGAGCCTCTTTCAGTTCATTTTTAGCCTTATTTTCGATGACTTCAAGCTCTTCAGGGGTAAACCTTTCATAACGAACCAACATTCGTTTAAACTTAAATAAAGGATCGTAATCCAAAACATAGCCACGTTCATCTTCTGAACGGTATAATTCATGCCTGTCGGAATTGGAATGTGAATGCATACGAACACAGTTGGCCTGAACCATTACTGGCGTACCGGTTTCCAGAGCATGTCTCTTGGCTTCAAACATAGCATTCATCGAATCGAAAACATCTTTTCCATTGCAATGAATAATCCTGAGATTTTTAAATCCAGTGAAATTATTGGCCACCTTACGATTGGCAGTTTGGTCTTTTTTCGGAACAGAAATTCCGTATCCATTATCCTGAATTGCAAATATAACTGGCAATTTTTCTTTTGATGCACCATTAATTGCCTCATAAACGAACCCTTCCGACAAAGACGATTCGCCCTGAACACTAATGGCAACAGCTTTTTCGCCATAATATTTTATGGCCCGGGCAACTCCTACCGCGTGCAACGTGTGATTCCCGGTTAAGGATGACACATTATGCATATTCCATGCAATTTTTGCAAAATGATTTGACATATGCCTTCCTCCACTGGTAAGGTCCGTTGCCTTTGAAATTCCATTCAGGATAATTTCTTCAGCGGTCAGTCCACATGATAATGCGGTAAGCATATCACGGTAATATAAAAAAATGTGGTCTACCTCTTTTTCAAATGTTTGCCCTATAGCGAGCTGAATTCCATCATGACCCGCATATGGTGCATGATATGACCACCCAATGGCCTGTTTCAGGTAATTTGGGGCTTTTTCATCAATGGCCCTGCCCAGCGTCATCAAATGGTACCATTTTTCAAGTATTTCTTTGGGGGTGGTTTTAACCGAAAATACTTTTGGAACTGTTGTCATAGATCTTATTTTAATTTATTGATTTTATATTTCGCGATCAATATTGAATTCTTCAAGAATGTCTGCTATTCGCCTAAGAAAAGCCCCACCCAAAGCGCCATCTATTATTCTGTGGTCATATGATAAAGACAGAAACATTTTGTGACGAACAACAATCGCATCACCTGTAGGAGTTTCCATTACTGCAGGTTTTTTCTCGATACTACCAGTTGCCAGTATTGCTACCTGAGGCTGATTGATGATTGGAGTTCCGATCAAATTGCGAAATGATCCAAAATTTGTAATTGTAAAAGTTCCTCCCTGATAATCTTCTACAGTCAACTTATTTTTACGGGCAGCATCAGCCAACTGATTCAGGTTACGGGTTAATCCTACCAGATTTTTTTGTTCTGCATTCTTAATTACCGGAACTACCAGGTTTCCGTCAGGTTTGGCCACTGCAATGGCAATATTAACATCCTTGTGCATGATGATTTTATAACCATCAACAGACGAATTTAATAATGGAAATTCAGTAATTGCACGTGCTACAGCTTCGGTAAACACTGGCATATAGGTAATTTTCTCACCATATTTAGCCAAATAGTCATCTTTTACTTTTGTCCTCCATAAAACGAGGTTGGTAACATCTGCTTCAACCACAGCGGTAACATGAGGCGAAACCTGTTTGGACATTACCATGTGGTCGGCAATGATTTTACGAACCCGGTCCATTTCAATGATCTGATCATTCAGGCCAGGAGTAACCGTGACCTTTGCGGGTGATGAAATTTCTTTTTGCGGTACTTCTGTTGACTGAACCGGCCGGGAAACATTTCCCTTTTTTCGATCTTCTACATAGGCAAGTATATCCTTTTTCTGTACTCTGTTATTTAATCCTGAACCTTTTATAGTCTCCAATTCAGACAAACTTACCTGCTCTGAATTAGCAATTGACAAAACTAAAGGCGAATAAAACCTTGTTGATTTAGTTTCATTGACTTCAGCCGGTTCTTTTATTTCTCTATCATCAGTTGGTGTATTGATCTGAACAGCTGCTTTTTCAGTTTTTATTTCCTGAACAACAGGCTGCTTTTCAACTTCAGGAGAAACATCCATTGTTTCGGAGGCAGTTTCAGTTTCATCATCATCATCTATAGTAATGATAATGACCGTTTCGCCAACCGGAACAAGCGCGTTTACCTCAAAAAATATTTTCTTAATAATTCCATCTACCGGAGATGGAATTTCAGAATCAACTTTATCAGTTGCAACCTCAAAAAGAGGTTCATCTTCTTCAATTTTATCACCTTCCTTTACAAACCACTTGGTAATAGTTGCTTCCTGGACACTCTCGCCCAGTTTTGGCATCTGGATTTTAAATTCTGACATACAATCAATTATTATTTAACATTAAGCACTTCAAGTTTCCACACAAACTAACAAGATACAGATTGAAAAGTTCAACCCAACATAACCAATCGGTCGTGCCGGAAACAAAAAGAGAGATGAATCTTATTTCAGATCATCTCTCTTTAAATAGCTATCAAATAATAGTTTGTTATTTTTTGGCAGGTTCAAATTTAAACAAGTCAGTCTTGGGCCAATTGCTGATTTTTTTCTCGATTTTACCCATCATATAATTGATGTAAGCCGGTAATCTCGGGCCTTTCCAGCTACTGGAATTGATAATTACTACCCATGAAAATCCGTTACTTTGCCTTTTCATTATCGCCGAAGTTCCTGCCATACTGCCGGTTCGAATCCAGTCCCCGTTTTTCTTTACAACTTTCCATCCCAGCGGTCCGCGCAATTCATCCTCATCAACCATTTGACTGATAAGTGACTGAGGAAACATATCGGGAACATTTCTAAAACCATCAATTAAAACCATCAGTTTAGCCAATTCAACAGAAGAAGCAATCCAGCCTCCTGCCGGGCCAAGTAGTTCAATAGGATTGCCGCCGTAAGGTTTTGGCACCAACCTGCCCGAACCATCATAAGCCGGAATCATCGGACTTTCTTCTGATTCATAGTATTTTACTTCGTTTATACGCTTATCAGATAAATAACTTCTGCCTATATGCATATCCAAAATGCCAGCCGGGATCAATACTTCTTTTCTTACGAAATCTTCGTATTTCTTTCCAGTAACAGCGCTTATTACTTTTCCCAAAAACATATAGCCCATATTTGAATAGGATGAACGGGTCCCAGGCTCAAAATGTAGTTTTCGTGTGGCAACAAACTTGCAATAGGATTCCATGCTTGCAGCTCCTTTTTCTCCGGTTCGCTCAAGCACAATTAATGAATTAAATGCCGGATCGCCATAATGTGATGACCATCCTCCCGTATGGGCTAAAAGCTGACGTATCGTAATGTTATACAATCGCTTATCAACAACCGAATTAAAAATGTGATCTTTCAAAATCCCTTTTGGTCCAAATACTTTTGAATCAAGGGTTATCGTTTTTCTTTCAACCAACTTCATAATAGCAACAGCGGTAATTAATTTGCTCACACTGGCAACCCGAAATAAATTTCCGGGAGAAACTTGTTGCTGGGCTTCAGCATCAGAATAACCATAACCATGTGCAAAAACAAGTTTTCCGTCTTTAACTATCGACATAGTCATTCCGGCCAGATTCCACTGTTGCAGAAAATCTTTGGCTTCCTTTTCAATGAAATTACTACCTGAAAAGTTTGATAAATCATTGGAAATTAAAAAATTAAGACCAACTGAATTTGATTCCTCTTTTTGACTATGAATCTCGTTATGGCCTAAATCAGTTGAGCAGCGGGGAATAACAAGAAAAAAGATCAAAATGTACCTGAAAATCTTAATGGTGCAGATATGTGTATTTATAAAATTCAGCATTGTAAACTCCCAATTAATTCATTAACAGATTGAATTTTATGCCGTTCCATATATTCTGAAATGCCATCGATGATCTTAACCGGAATTGTTGGATCAATAAAAAGAGCAGTACCAACCTGAATTGCTGAGGCACCGGCAATCAAAAATTCGAGTGCATCTGTAGCATTCATTATTCCTCCCATTCCAATAACCGGGATTTTGACAGCATTATAAACCTGCCAGACCATCCGGAGAGCTATTGGTTTTATGGCTGGTCCTGAAAGCCCGCCAGTAATAGTTGATAAAACCGGTTTTCTGGTTTCAGCATATACAGCCATGCCTAACAAAGTATTGATAAGAGAAACGCTATCAGCTCCCTGACCTTCGACAGCCTTTGCAATTTCCGAAATGTTGGTAACGTTTGGCGAAAGCTTAACTATCAGTGTTTTACTGTAAACTTTTCTGACAGCTTTGACTACAGCTTCTGCAGATGGACAACTAATTCCGAAAGCCATTCCACCTTCTTTTACATTAGGACAGCTGATATTCAGTTCGATTGATGGAATTTTATCCAGTTCATTTAATCGTTCAGTTAAGGCAACATATTCTTCAATAGTTGAACCATTTACATTTACAATGATATGAGTATTTAATTCTTTTATCCGTGGATAAATATTTGAAATAAAATTATCAACACCCTTATTCTGTAAGCCAACAGCATTCAACATTCCAGATGGAGTTTCAGCCATCCTGGGATATGCATTTCCCTCCCTGTGCTTCAGAGTTGTACCTTTTACCACAATTCCTCCAAGAAGCGATAAATCGAGAAAATCAGAAATTTCTTCTCCAAAACCACAAGTTCCCGATGCTGTAAGTACCGGATTTTTAAATTCAAGATTATGAATTTTTACTCCTAAATTCACCATTTCAGTTCATTTACATTAAACACAGGTCCATCGGTACAAACACATTTATGACCAGCTTTGGTATCTTCAACACAACACAAACATACGCCAAAACCGCAAGCCATCATATTCTCAAGCGATACCTCACAGAAAATCTTTTCCTTTATTGCTCTAATCCCGACAGCTTTCATCATCAAATCAGGACCACAAGTGTAGATTTTATTGTAAAGATTTAACTGGTCGGTAAAAACAGTATGATTTGTTACATATCCCTTTTCACCAAGAGTGCCGTCTTCTGTAGTAAAATAAAACTTTCCATACGATTGATATCCAGTTATGTCAATATGATCAGAAATCGATTTGGCACCAATTAATATGTCCACATTGGCTGGATCTAACTCACATAGTTTAGCTAGAAATAACATGGGAGCAACTCCGCTACCGCCACCAATCAACAAAACCCTATCATTTATACCCGGTAAGGTAAACGATTTTCCAAGTGGAAGAATTGCGTTAATGGTTTGCCCTGGATAGGCTTCAGTAAGTTTTTTGGAACCTCTGCCAAGAATTTTAACCAGCAGAGATAAAGTTTGTTTTTCATAGTCAACATCCAATACCGAAAATGGCCGACGCAGAAAAATCTCAGATGATTCTTTAATCTCAACATTGATAAACTGACCGGGCAAAATATCCGAGAGTGGAATTGGGGATTGGAGAATAAGTAGGAAATTATCTTTATTAAGTTTCTTATTTTCAATTAATAAGAAATCAGTTACAGTTTTTTTCATTAAGCTGAATTTGCCCGCAAATATAGCTTAAAATTATTATCTCGAAGGATTGTAAACTTTAAATGTTGCATCAGTGTAGAAAACAATCAAACGTTCAATAGGCTTTTCAGAACTAAAAATTTGATCTTCAATGGTTGGAATAGCATTTGTTTTCTCTGCAATAGGACCAACAATCATTTCAGGTGTTTGGAGTGGCTTTTGTTCAACTATAATTGGGTTTTCAGCTATTTTCTCAATATTTGGCTGAGCCTGTTTGATTCTTTCAGTATCCTGATCAAACAAAGTCCTGGATTTGACTGGAGCATCGACCATTGCTCCAGTTCCCAACAATAGCCATTTAGCATTCAGATCAGGATATATCTGTAACATTTTCTCAATAAACTGAAAACTTGGTTTATTCCGACCATTTAGAACATGAGTTATATTAGAGCGCTGCACACCGATTGTATCCGCAAGCTCGGAAGGTGAAATCCCTTTGTATTCCATAAATTTTCTGATTCTTTCCTCCATATAATTGTAAATTGTATAATACACAAATGTAATAAACATTTGACACTTTTTGATTTCCATTTGACAATTGTCGTATATTACATTTGTGCATTAATGGTTCAGGAAATCATATAAATGTTAAAATAATTATTAATTTTATACTTCATATATATTGCACAAATATTTGATATACATTACTATAAATCGCATTAAACCACAACCAAATGCCCATAATTGGCAGATGTAAACGAATAGTTCAACTTAATGATTACATAAATTTATATAAATTACAGTATTTGAATACTTTATACGATATATATTAGAACATTATAATTGCAGTTTTAAAGGTTATAGTTGTTAATTATTTTTTCAATATTTTCGAAATTAAATACAAAAAACTAAAGTTACATTTGTGTGACATATTGCATTTGTTTCATTTGTAAATTAAGTTATTCATTTTTCTTCTATTTACATTTGTGTCCAGACATTAAATTATTTCAAAATTCATTTGCGATATGGGTTTGAAGTATTGATGAAGTTTCGAATAGTGCTTGAAACTTGTAAAAAATCTGAAACAACCTAATTACATTTCCAGAAGAACTGTTTGCTGAAAATCTTTGCATCGCTCCTACCCTTCGACTTTTTTACGACTTCTTTCCATCTTAATTTGAAATTTCCGTTGACAGGTTAAAGCAGGGTTTATGCAAATTTTCTTGGGAATCATTCAGCTCAGTAAGAAATATGGAAATGTAAAGCGTCTAAAGATGCTAAATTCCTTTGCAATCAATTATATATCAATACATTAATCTATGGCTATTTTAAAGTATAATTACCACAATCTGGAGAGAAATTGCTTCGTTAATAAAATTAAGTGTCTATTTGGACTGAAATATCAAAATCAGTCTGGAAAATGTGTAAATTTCTTTCTGAAAATCTTGTGATTATGAGAATTCTTATTTCATCGTTTTTATTGACTTTTTTTATTCTGGTTTTGGTGGTCGAACTCCTCTCCTATTTTGGAATACTCGTTTTGATCAAGCAACAATCAAAAAAGTTTAGGGCTTACTTTTCTGCTATTTATTTTTCAGTTTGTCTTTTGGTTTTGGGATTGCTACTCTATTCATTTTCGAATCCTAATGATCTAAGGCAAAGTCTGAATTATTCTTTTTTTTTCTTTGTTATCTCTCTTTCTATTTTATACCTGGTTCCAATTACTTTTTTTGCCGTTGCAACTATTCTTTCATTTCTAATTCGTTTGACGACAAATCTGAGAGCACAGTTGTTAACGCTTACAGCTTCATTGATGATTAGCTGTGGTATTTTCTTTGTTATCGGATTTGGTATTGTGTTTGGGAAACACAACCTGAATGTTGTGAATCATGAACTTCAATTTCATAATTTTCCTGAACAACTTGACAGCTTGGTCATTGTTCAAATTTCTGATTTACATCTTGGTACCTTTGGTAAAAATCCTGCTGTTTTAACCAGTACAATGGAGGTAATTGAGAAGATCAACCCTGATATTCTGGTTTTTACGGGTGATATTGTAAATAATTTCAGTAGTGAAATGGTTGGGTTTGAATCCTGGTTGAAACAGCTTCCAGCCCGATACGGAAAATTTGCCATTCAAGGTAATCACGATTATGGCGACTACAGTGATTGGACAGATTCTGTTAGCAAAATGAAAAACCTTGAGGAAATCAGAAACAACTTAGAAAAAGCAGGATTTGAATTACTTCTGAACAAATGGAAAAAACTGAGTATCAAAGATACTTCCATTTGCATCATTGGGGTTGAGAATTGGGGTCATCGGCCGTTCCCTCAATATGCCAGGTTGGATTTGGCATTGGATAGCATACCTGATCATTTATTCAAAATTCTATTATCACACGATCCGGCACACTGGAAAGCGAAAGTTGTTCCTGAAACAGATATTCCTCTGACCCTTTCGGGACACACGCACGGTGGTCAGTTCGGAATTAAATTTGCCGGAATAGAATTCAGTCCCATCTATTTTTTTCAAAAAAACTGGGGCGGACTTTATCAGGCTGATAATCAGACTTTATATGTAAACAGAGGACTTGGCTGTCTCGGATTTCCGGCACGTATTGAAATGCGCCCTGAAATCACCGTATTAACACTAAAACGAACTAAAAGCCATTAAAATCAACTGAGATCAATAAATCGAATTCAAAATCCTTAAAATCAGGTCGATAAACCGATCTGAATCCCAATTCAAAAGGTGCAAAAAAGCGAAGCAAATGCAGATCAGAAGTTAGTTCAAGTCCAAAAGATTTCAGTTTCATTTCATGGTCATCAGGAAATATCTTTCCATTTTTATCGACTACAGGTACTGAAAGCCAGGAATAATCGTAGAAGACAGATGATTTCAGCCGTTTAATATATGCCAGCTTGCCAACATTAAAATCAGGATAACAAATTGGAAATTTATAATCGACCGATAATGAATATACTTTGTTGTTTTGATACCCACTAAATCCGCGTGGAAAATGAACAAAGTTTGAAAAATTATAGCTTTTCGTAAATCGCTTTTCCTGATATCCCTGGTAAACTCTTATTCCGGAATGCCTTGTCAAACCTGGGAAAAATAAGGCTGACTGAATACCGGCCAATGTCCCCAGATCATTACCAATAAAAGGTGTGTACCTGTAAATCAGATCGAACTGCTGGCCCCATCGAGGCATTAGATCCCGATTTGACTGAGATAATAAATTATAGAAATAAAGCCTATATGCCAATGCATGGTATGTCCCGGAATAAAAATTGTCAGGAGTTGTACCGTTATGCAATACCTGATTAAAGTTGTATTTAACCTCAGGATAAAAGATTCGGGAATATTTACCTTTCGATAAATTTAGAGGTAACCGAACATTTATGTTTGCAGTTAATTCTTTCCAGGTAAATCGTTGAACCGTAGTATCAATTTTGATGACCTCGTTTAATTTATTAACCGTATTCTTAATTTGAAAATAATTTGATGCCTCATTCCCAAATGCCAATTCCGCATTAATCTCAGGAAATAATCCCAAATATTTAAATCCTAATTTATAACGACCGGTCCGGTCTGCAACATTATAATCGTAACCAAGCATGGTTTCAGCAGTTCCTAATTTATTCTGAGAAAACATTGAAATGCCGGGACTTATTTCATAACTGTTCACATCAATATACGCTGGTGCCCAACTGTGAAAATTAAACAGGTGACCAATTTTCGAATACTTCTTCGATGCATACTTTAATGAATCAGGATTTGAGAAATCAGGAACGCCCTTTTCCTGGGCTGCCAGATTTTGAGCAAGTTCGTCAGTTTTTAACTGAATATCAAACACTTCCTTTTTCTTGAAAAATGGGTCATATGGAACTGTTGCAAGCTGATAGCCTGCAGAAGTATAATGGCTGAAAAGTATTTTATTGCCAGAAACTGAAGGATAATCAGCTCCAAAGCGAACTGATGCGAGTTCTGAAATTCTCTTGCTATTTATATCAATCGAATACAGATTGTCGGTACCCGAAAAATCTGCCGAAAAAATGATTTGGCCCTTGTAATATGCCGGATTCTTAATATTTGCAAAAGTATTTTCTGTCAGTCTCTGAAAATGTTTGGTTTTAAGATCGAGTGACGCTAAACATTTCCCTTTTTCCGACAAGCAAACCACAAATAATTTCTCCCCTTTTTCGTCCCAGGATGGAGTAAAGAAGTACTGATTATCATTGGTTTTGAAACGATCTTTTAATTTGCCGGTTGCCAAATCAAAAACTGACAGATAGAAATTATTTCCCGGATCAATTTCTACTGAGGCAAACGATTTTAAATCAGGAGAAATAACCGGACAGAACAACTTATTTTCATTTTTAATTTCACGCAAAGAATTACTTTCAAGGTTAAAAATCTGAATGACAGATCGGTCGGAATGTGTCCACCTCAGATCAGCACGTCTTTCGGCCCAAATAATCAGATTGTCTCGCATCGAAACTGATTCTTCGAATATTGCTCCTGGTGTGAAAATTACTTTTTCACTTTTATCAGGATTGATTAAAATAAAACGGCCAATATCTTCTATAGAAGTACGGTAAGCGAATATCAGGGAATCCTTGTAAAATTCAGGATATAAATATTGAGTGTAGTTCTTTTTTTGTGGTGAAACTATTGAAATCGAGTCTGTTGATTTTTTTCTCAAATCCTGTTTCCACTCACTGGTCAAGTTGTCAAATATCTCATTATAAAGTTGTTTCGTATTTAATCCGGTACTCTTCTTTACCGTTGAATTTAAAGGCCAAATTGAAAATGGTTGTTGTCCGATTTTCTTCAGTGTATTTGACCAAATTCCTGTCCCATATTTTTCACGACTTTTACCAACCATCCAGTAGCCCATTTTATAATGATCGGGCACATAATCCTTGTATGAACCGAGATATGCTTTGTCGAATGAATATTTTCCTGTTTCGGTTAATTGAGCTTTTGTCTCCATCTTAAAAGCTGCCATTCTTCCCCGGCCTGTTTTTGAAAGGGCAGTTTCGTTAACAACAGCGTCCCCTTCTAAAAACCAGAAAGGCAAATAAGCGCCCACAAAAATTGCAGTAGCCTGTTCACCTAAAATAGCTTTTACTATCTCAGGTATTTCACTTTGAATTTTATCCATCTGAACCAAGTGCCTGAATTCGTGCAAAGCAAGTTCCTCAAGCCAATCCTGAGCATATATTTGCTGGTGCGGAGTAGTGAATAGCTCAATTCTTTTGGGTGCCCATGCCACTAAACCATTCGATTTTACTGTACGCGTGTGCAAAACAATCGAAGCTTTTCGCGGATGAAATTCGAGCGATTTCGAGCCGTAGGTGTATACCTTATCCAGTACAAAAGAAATTCGTTGTGCCTCTTTTTCAAACTCTTCCGGATAAATAACCTGAAAATTTGGAGTATTTATTTGTCGCCACCTGATTAGCGAAGGATCTTGCCCTGTCTGAAAATATTGCGCCTTCGCAGTAAAAACAAATAAAATGACATATAAAAAAAGTATCGTGAGTTTCTTCATTTATTCATATTGATCGATCAGTAATTTCAGCTTCATTCCTATCCTTCCGGCGATTTTCAATGCGAAAATCTAAATCTAGCAAATTATTCTTTAGCGACAATATTCGATTTTTCTGAACCTTTTATTTATTAAACTTTCTGGTTCCAGCCTTCATACAAATCTTCTATTTATTGAACAGAAAGATGCAAGGATAATGTCCTATTAAGTCAAGTTTGTTAATTTTGACTCATTCTTAAAATCAGACCAATTGGAAATTAGTTTTGATCACAGGCTGGCAGGCCTATACATTATAATGGCGCTTTTATTGGCTGCGGTTATCAGTTATCTGCTTTATTTCCGGAATACTCAAAATACCGGGTTAACTAATTATCAGAAGATTTTTCTGGTTGTCATGCGGTTTTTATCTCTTTTTCTGATTTTTTTGTTTCTGCTGTCACCTTTGATTGAGCGAATAAAGAAAATCAGGCAATTGCCAATTCTTGCTATTGCATTCGATAATTCACAATCGGTTCAGGCCTATGGATCGTTGTTTGGTCAGTTTAAACAAAGTCTCAGTGATCGTTTCTCCGATGATTATCAACTTGAATTTTGGTCATTTGGAGAAAAAACTGAAAAAACTGAAAATTTTACAGGAAAAGATCGCCGTTCAAACTATGGACAGCTACTCAACACTTTAAAAAACAACTATATAAATAAAAATATTGGTGCTTTGATTTTGTTTGGTGATGGTAGTTACAACCAGGGTCAGAATCCTGAAAACCTGGCATCAGGACTTCGTTTTCCGGTCTATTCGGTTGGTGTTGGCGATACAACCAGAAAGACTGATGCCTGGATCAGAAATGTAAAAACAAACAAAGTTGCTTTCCTTAAAAATAAATTCCCGGTTGAAATAGAGTTGAAGTTTTCGAATTTGAAAGACCAGATTGCATCTGTCGAAATTGAGAATGAGCAAAAACAAATCTATTCAAGTTCAGTTTCAATTGTTTCTGACGACGATTTTAAACTTGAGTTTGCCAATCTGGAAGCGACCAAACCCGGATTACAGCATTACAAAATCAAATTAAGAACATTCGAGGGTGAGGCCAATCTGAAAAATAATGAATACGAATTTGTGATCCAGATATTGGAGAATAAGCAAAAGATTTTAATGCTCAGCGATGGACCTCATCCGGATCTGGGTGCTATTCGCAATAGTCTTTCTGAATTGCAAAACTATGAAATAAAGCTACTTACCGGAAATAGTGTTCCTGACAGCCTTTCATCTTACAGTTTGATCATTTTAAACCAGTTGCCATCGCAAAAAAATGCAGCCAGCAGTTTACTGACCCAAATTAAAGCAAGTCGAATTCCTGTATTATTTCTCATTGGGCCCAATTCTCTGCTTGAACAAATGAATTCGTTGGATATGGGTTTGAAAATTTCAACAAGCAAAAATACCGAGGAGGTACAGGCTTTATTTGAAAACAACTTTTCACTTTTCACTCTTTCTGAAAGCACAAAAGAAACCCTTGCTGCATCTCCTCCTTTGGTTGCTCCATTTGGAAACACCGAATTGTCACCCATGATGCAAAGCCTGGCCAGTCAAAGCATCCGGAATATTCAGACCAGTAAAACGCTAATGGCGTTTGGAACGGATAAAGGCCGCAAATTCGGCTTTATTTTAGGCGAAGGATTATGGAGGTGGAGATTAAATGACCATCAGGCAAATGGAAATCATGAAGCATTTAACGAATTCATCCAGAAAACCATACAATATCTGGTGCTAAAGCAAAACGAAGATAACTTCAATGTTTATTATCCGGCACTCTTTCAGGAAACAGATCAAATCGAACTAACTGCGGAATTGTATAACGATAGTTATGAATTAACCAATTCTCCTGATGTGTCAATCAAAATTCAGAACGACAGCCTCCAGGAATTTAATTATCAGTTTGACCGCACCAATGATTTCTACAGGCTGAATGCCGGAAATATGAAACCCGGTGATTATACATTTGAAGCGTCTACCCAGTTGGGAAACCAGCATTTCACCGAAAAGGGAAACTTCAGTATTGTTAAAAATGATATTGAAATTCAAAATACGAGTGCCGATTTTGGTGTTTTATATCATTTATCGAGAGAAACCGGGGGTCAATTTTATATTTACGATAATTATGGCACATTACTTGATGCTATAGGTCAGAACAAGCAAATTACAGTTCAGCAACATCAGCAGACCTTTCAAAATGAATGGATCAATTTGAAGTTACTTTTTTTTGTACTCCTTGTTTTATTGGGTATTGAGTGGTTTTTCAGAAAATATTGGGGCATTTATTAATCGATCAAAAATGCAATATTTCATTCAAATCAAGATATATCAGGCTATTATATTTCTCCTTGCCGGAATTGCCCTCTCTTCATGTAAAAGCAATTTTGCGGTATTGACCATTGAAAATTCCCGGCCATCAACCATGGAACTTCCGTCTGATATACAAAGCATTACGCTAATGAACCGAAGCATAAACTCTCAGTTCGAAAACTATCAGGAAGATTCTTTGCAACTGTATTTTTACCGGAAAGGCTTCCAGTTATCAAAAATAGTTTTGGACAGTACAGCTTCAGACACAACCATTCGGGCATTGGCCGATTTATTATTTGACTCTGGAAGATATGATGTGGTAGTTCCCCTGGAACGAAACTTACCAAAAGAATTATCCTATGAGCAGCTTCCTGACACTTTAAATCCGGAACTTATAAAAAAAATATGCAGCGACTACAACACTGATGCCCTGATGGTTCTGGAAAGATTCTATACCAAAGTGATGGCAGACTATCTTCACGAAAAATCAGGCATCAACGATTATCATTATGCATCGGTTGATGTAAAATACAATGCCTACTTCAGGATTTATAAACCAGGAAGAAAAACGCTGTTTCAGGAGATTGAGGTAAGTGATACCATAAATTGGGAAAGTTCAGATTATACAGAAATCAGGCTTTTTGGGAAATTGCCATCGATTAAACAGGCTTTGATTAATGCAGGAATAAAAGTTGCACTTGAAATTGATGGAAAACTCTCGCCAACCTGGACGACTGAAAAAAGGGGCTATTTTCTTATCTATCCAAAGAATGATCGCGGGCAACAATTAATGAATGAAAATAATTACGACGAAGCCAGTAAATATTGGGCTGAAATGGCCCAGTCAACAAATAAAAAGATCAGAAGCAAAGCTGAGTTTAACCTTGCTCTAATGAGTGAATTGAGTGGTGACATTGACGGGGCATTGGAATGGGGTTTAAAATCATTTTATTCGTATTACAGGTATCAAACAGAGTCGTATCTGAAAAAGCTTAAATTTAGAAAGGAAACACAACAAAAAAACTAACCGATATGTCGCCAAAAACAGGATTGCTTTTGTTCAGTTTATTATTGAGCATCAGTTCATGTGTGAGCTACAAAAAGCTTACGATTGAAATAGTTAAGCCTGCTGGTTACTCAATCCCTACGGAAATTAAAAAATTGGCTATCGTTTCGAGAAACCTGAAATACGAATCCGATACTTTGCAAAACTATCATGCGAAGAACAATCACTTGATCAAAGATAAAATCCGTTTTAATCCTGATAGCTTGGCCCGAAAGACTTGCATCGACAGCCTTGCGGTAAATTTGCTGAAACAAAACCGGTTCGATAGTATTACGATTTATCCAATCAACTATTTCCCTTTGATTCGGGTAAAAAAAGTGGGTCCAAACAAAGCTGACTGGTATAAAATCATTACTCAGGAAACGAGAACGGACGGTTTGGTCATTTTAGATATGTTTTCGTGTTTTTACAGTAATCTGCAAAATGAAGGATCGGATGCGGGAGCGAATGTTGTAACATCCAATATCTGGACGTTTTATGATGCAAAAAAGCAAAAAATAACCGATCGTTTTGTTCAGATTGATACACTTTACTGGGACGGAAGAGACGAAAGTGGCCTAAAAAAAGTCCGGATACCGGCAAAAAAAGAAGCAATTACTCTTTCTTCCGGAGTTATTGGGAGGAATTATTCGAAACACCTCGTACCTTCCTGGACGATGGTTTATCGCGATGTGATGGATTGCAAAAAGGCTGATCTGAAAAACGCAGCAAAACTGGCATTGAAGGGTAATTGGGATGCTGCTTCTGACATCTGGAAGATATACATTGACAGCAATAACACAAGAAATCAAATTGTTGCCTTATACAATCTTGCCCTGACCAGTGAAATGAATGGTGATGTTGATCGGGCTATTGAACTTACCGATCGTGCCGCTAAAGTTAGCTCAGGCTTTTTTTGGTCGCTCGAAAATGAGTACATCCGCAAATACTCGGCAGTACTTTATCAGAGAAAAACTGAACTTAAAAAGCTAGGTACCCAATATGAACTTCCATAAAAATATATTGCTGATATTGGTTGTATTCCTTGGGCTAACATCTTGCCTGTTATCTGAACAGGTTAGTGAGCTGCAGGTAGAAATAATGAAACCAGGGTTATTTATTCTTCCGGAAAATATCCAGAAAGTTGCTGTTTTTAAACGCGATTTGTACCTCTCTGATACCAGTGTGTTCAGGTATCTTGATACTGAAGAAATACTAATCGATACTACCATTAAATATTCTAATTTATCGAATCATTGTATTGATGCAGTTGCCGGTTATTTTAAAGAAGATGGCTATTTTCAGGAGGTGAAAAATTACCGGGATAGCTTAAATTCTGAATTGAATTCAAATTCCGGTATCTATTCCACTGATGAGCTGTTTAGTAAATCAAAGTCTGATGTTTTAATTTTTCTTGACTTCTTTAAATTTTACAACATCATGATCAGCAATTCATTGAATCAACTTTATACCTCTGCCTGTTTATCATGGACCATAACCATTAAGAACGATACTGCATCTTATATCTATAATCAGATTGATACTTTGCAATATGTGGATTGGCAATTAAAGAGTTTTAATCTTAAGGTTGTTGGTCATGAAAAACTTCTAATGGACGCTGCCAAATATCTTGGAGAATCGTTCGGAAAAAAAATAATCCCCAGTTGGCTGCAGGTTAAACGGATGTATTACACATCGAGCAACCCGGATATGATGAGGGCTGAACAATATGCTCTCTCAAATGAATGGATTAAGGCTGCTGAGATATGGAACAGGGAAACAAAAAACAAGAATCTGAAGATTGCGGCTAAATCATGCTATAATTTGGCATTAGCCTCTGAAATGGAAGGAAAAATTGACCTGTCCATCGACTGGCTGATCAGATCATATTCAACTTTGCCGAAAGAAAATAAAGATCATAAAGCAAATTGCCAGCGATATATCAACATATTGGCTATGCGCAAGAAGGAAATTGAGCGGCTGGATAAACAGATCAGGAAACCGGAGCAATAATAACTTATACCAAATCAATCAGCCACCCATGAGACTACTAAAACAACTCATCATATTTGTGTCGTTTTTGTATTGCTTAACGTCTTGTTTGATGACTGAACAGGTCAGAAGCCTTAAGTTGGAAGTTATGAAGCCTGGCGCCTTTATTTTTCCGGAAAATGTTAAAAAGGTTGCCATTTTTAAACGTGATTTATACCTTTCTGATACAGCTGTTTTCAAGTATTTCTACAAATTCAATAATCAATATGGGACAAAGATTGATTCAACCCTTAAATATTCGGACCTGTCAAATCGTTGTGTGGATGAGTTGACAAATTTTTTAACCAAAGGCCGTTATTTTGATGAAGTAAAAAATTATCGCGACAGTTTAAACTATTTAGGGAATGACAGGGGAAAGTTGAATAATTCCGACGAAATATTTAATAAAACTAAGGCGGATGTGTACATCTTTCTTGATTATTTCAAATTTTTCGATGTACGTATATATACACATGTGGCATATATAAGCCCCACTCTGAAGTGGACCGTTGTTTTTAAAAATGATTCTAACTATTACACTTACAACCAGACTGATAAGCTAAATTATGGAAATGCTCAGTCGCTTGAATATTTTACAGAAGAAGAAGTAAAAATAGAGGAAATACTGCAAAATTCTTCTGAGTATCTGGCAAAATCCTTTGGATCGAAATTATTTCCCAATTGGATACCTGTTGAGCGGATTTACTACAAATCAAAAAATCCGGATATGATAAAAGCAGAAGGGTTTGCTATAAAAAACGATTGGTTAAAAGCTGCCGAAATCTGGAAGCAAAAAACTAAGAATAAAAACTCACAGATTAAAGCCAAAGCTTGTTATAACATGGCTTTAGCTGCCGAAATGGAAGGAAAACCAGATTTGGCAATTGAGTGGCTGGCTAAATCATATTCATCGTTATCCCATAATAATCTGTTGCACAGGGCATATTGTCAGCAATACATCAATGTTTTGGCCTTGAGAAAAAAAGAAATTGAGCGGCTGGAAAAACAAGTTAGAAATTCCGGGGATAATGGGAAACAATAAAGTTTCATTCTTGCTATTTATTCTGCTTTTAGCATTTACATCGTGTATAACAACATCCGATTTAAATACTATTCAGGTAGAACTAATGAAACCATCCATTATCGATGAACCTAATGAACTCGATACAATCGCCATCTTTAAGCGAGACGGTTATAAATCTGATACTGTTTCGTTTAAGTTTTATTCTAATTATAAACTAAAAGCGGATACTGCAATTCGTTATCGTGATCTTTCGAATATTTGTGTTGATGCATTGGCAGATTATCTTATAAATGAAGGCTATTTCGCAAAAGTGACCAATTATAGAGATTCCATGAATTTTCTTTTTGCAGATGAAGATAGCCTGATCAATTATCTTGAATTTTACAAAAAATCAGGATTTGATGCCTGCATTTTTCTGGATCATTTTCTATTCACCGATTCTCAGTTTAAAGAGAAAAACTATTGGACCTCAGGCATTAAAAATTTTGACGAATTCGTTAATAGTACTTTAGTGGAAAAAGTCACGGCAAATCTTTACTGGACAATTGCCTTTAGGGAAAAGAATCCAAAAATTGTTTATAAACAGAACGATCATTTGTTTTATGGAAATTCTGTCAATCCGGAATTTTTTGGCAGCAACAACAATCATAAGGAGTTACTCAAGAACAGCTCCATATTTCTTGGCAAAGCATTTGGAGCCGAACTAATTCCTTCCTGGAAAAAAAATGAACGTGATTATTATCGTTCGAAAAATAAAAACATGCAGAAAGCTGAAAAATATTTTCAGGCTGGTGATTGGTTGAATGCGGCTGAGCATTATAAAATTGAAATAAATAGTAATAATCGTAAAATCGCTGCCAAGGCAAAGTATAACATGGCTCTGGCTTGTGAAATGGAAGGAAATTTAGATGCAGCATTGGGTTGGTTAAGCCTTTCCTTTTCAAGCTATTGGACAGGAAATAATGACCATAAATCCATCTGCCAACAATATTTCAATCTGCTTACAGTACGAAAACAGGAAATTGAGCGATTGGAAAAACAAGTAAAGCAACCGGAAAACGCGGCAATTCAGTATATCGAAGAACGAGCCGGGGATTAAAGATGCCGGAGACATCATGTGTTTATAGAAAACATCGAACAAAAAGATATTTGACCCTGGCGGGGTCGCAACTTCTTAGGATTAAGGGCATTTCTATACACATTCCAACCCTCCTGGTTTAGGAAAAACAAACATCGAAAGGAATAGATGCCAGGGGCATCGAAAGTTTATAGTAAGTAAACATCATCGAGCAAAATTTGACTCCGAAGGAGTCGCACCCCTCCCTCATTACGAAATCTTCTATACACATACAAACCCTTTGAGTTTGTAAATGCCATTTTTAAATTGAAAGAATAGAATTGGAAACGAATTGATGAAATCTCCATATCAAAAAGAAAGCCCTGAAATCACGTGATTTCAGGGCTTTCTTTTGCTAATGAATTTTATTTTTTACCCGAAACTGCTTGATTTTTGTAATAAACAGGCCCTCGCCTGATTGCAAGAATGACCAGTGTTATGCCAGTTAAAATAAACGGAATACTCAGCCACTGCCCCATTACCAGGCTCATGCCCTGTTCAAAGGGTTCCTGTACTTCCTTTATAAATTCAATGAAGAACCTGGCTGTAAATACCATGATAAAAAATACGCCAACCAGCATACCCTGATAATCTTTGGCCTTGGTTTTCCAGTACATGTATAGCATCACCCCAAATGTCATCAAATAACACAAGGATTCATAGATTTGTGTTGGATGTTTGGCAACCGTTTCATGGTTTCGTTCGAAGATAAACCCCCAAGGCAAAGTAGTTGGATTGCCATATATTTCCGAATTCATCAGATTTCCAAAACGAATTAACGCCCCAACCAAAATACTTGGAACTACCACCCGATCCAAAACCCATAAAATGGAACGTTTGGAAACTTTTTTACTCCAGATAAACATGGCAATAATGATTCCAAGAACGCCGCCATGACTGGCTAGTCCACCTTGCCAAACGTACAGAATTTCGATTGGATGTTTCGAGTAATATTCCCATCCGTAGAAAAAAACATGTCCCAAACGGGCTCCTAAAATGGTTGCAACAATCAGGTAAATGAACAAACTTTCAAGCCATTTTAAATCAATGTTTTCGTGTTTGAACATTTTTTCGCCATGATGGTATCCAAAAAGAAAACCTACCGCAAACAACAGTCCGTACCACCGAACATGAATTGGTCCTAACGAAAAGATTTCAGGGCTAACGTTCCAGTGAATAAATGAAAGAATGTCCATTTTATTGATTTGTTGGGATTATTATAATGAAGACATGAAGATCGGAGAACGGAGGCGGGAGACAGGAAAACTTCAATTTCACTTTTCGGTCTCCGGACTCCCGCCTCCTTTTTTAGTTTTTTAGTCGGCCAAATCTTTACCGTGGCACGCTTTAAATTTTTTGCCGCTTCCACACGGACAAGGATCGTTACGCCCTACCCTTTTCTCAACCCGTAACGGTTCGTGTTTAGGTTCCTGCGGTGGCATATTTGGACGGCTCGAACTGGTTGGCACTTCCGATTTCGAAGTTGATAATTTACTCATGTCAAGTCCTCTGCGTTCGTGTCCTTCGCGCACCTGTTCAGGTTCACTGATTGGTATATGACCTTTGGCCAGAATAGATACAATTTGCTTGTTCACCTTGCTGATCATGATTTTAAACAAATTGAATGACTCGAATTTGTATATCAGAAGCGGGTCTTTTTGTTCGTAGGTAGCATTCTGAACCGACTGTTTCAAATCGTCCATTTCGCGAAGTTGTTCTTTCCATGCTTCGTCGATGGTTGTTAAAACAGTTTGTTTCTGGTACGATTTCACCAACTCTTTACCCTGATTTTTATAGGCCTTTTCTAAATTGGTAATGATCTGAAAGATGTGTTTTCCATCTGAAATAGGAACAATAATATTGGTATACAAATGCGCTTTTTGTTCGTAGACATCTTTGATGACTGGATAGGCCTGTTTCGCGATGATTTCTGTTTTACGCGTGTAGGTTGCTACCATTTCGTGATATACTTTTTCAATCAGTTCGTCGGCATTCATTCTCGAGAATTCAGGCTCTACTACCGGCGATTCCATCGACATTAACCGGATTAATTCAAGGTTGAACTCTTCGAACATACCATTACCCTGATATTCAGTTACCAGGTTTTCAACCATATCATACATGGTATTGAGGATATCAACTTCCAAACGATCTCCAAACAGCGCATGACGGCGTTTTTTATAGATGACTTCGCGCTGCGAGTTCATCACATCATCATATTCGAGCAAGCGTTTACGAATACCGAAGTTGTTTTCTTCTACTTTCTTTTGTGCACGCTCAATGGATTTGGTAATCATCGAATGCTGAATCATTTCGCCCTCTTTCAGGCCTATTTTGTCCATGATTCCGGTAATACGGTCAGATCCAAACAGACGCATCAAATCGTCTTCCAGCGAAACAAAAAACTGCGAAGAACCCGGGTCTCCCTGACGACCTGAACGTCCGCGCAACTGGCGGTCAACTCGACGTGATTCGTGACGTTCGGTACCAATAATGGCCAACCCTCCCAATTCCTTTACTTCAGGTGTTAATTTGATGTCGGTACCACGTCCTGCCATGTTCGTCGCAATGGTAACCATGCCTCTTACACCAGCATCGGCCACAATTTCAGCTTCACGAGCATGCAATTTGGCATTCAACACATTGTGTTTGATACCGCGCATTTTCAGGTACCGGCTTAACAGTTCCGAAATTTCAACCGAGGTTGTACCTACAAGAACTGGCCTTCCGATTTTATTTAAGGCTACAATGTCTTCAACAACTGCATTGTATTTTTCACGTTTGGTCTTATAAACCAAATCTTCACGATCGTCGCGAATGACCTTGCGGTTGGTTGGAATTACGACAACATCCAGTTTGTAGATGTCCCATAACTCACCTGCCTCAGTTTCGGCAGTACCGGTCATACCGGCCAGTTTATGGTACATCCTGAAATAATTCTGAAGGGTAATAGTAGCAAAGGTCTGAGTAGCAGCTTCAACTTTTACATTTTCCTTGGCTTCAATCGCCTGATGCAAACCATCGGAATAACGACGGCCTTCCATGATACGGCCGGTTTGTTCGTCAACAATCTTTACCTTGTTTTCAATCACCACATATTCGATGTCCTTTTCGAACATGGCATAAGCTTTCAGCAATTGATTTATAGTATGAACACGCTCTGATTTAATGGCATAACTGGTGAGCAATTCATCTTTTTTCTCCAGAACCTGTTCTTTGGTCAGAGATTTATTGTTTTCTATTTCAGCTATTTCAGAGCCAACATCAGGAAGAATGAAGAACGAAGGATCATCCACATCACCCGAAATCAGGTCAATACCCTTGTCGGTCATTTCCACCGAATTCTGTTTTTCTTCGATCACAAAGAACAGTGGATCAGTAATAATATGCATGAGCTTGTTGTTGTCCTGCATATGATAATTCTCCGTCTTGGTCATCATCGCCTTAATTCCCTCTTCACTCAGGAATTTAATGAGCGCTTTATTTTTTGGTAAGCCTTTGTGTGCCCGCAAAAGCAAGATTGAACCTGCTTCTTTTTCGTCTTTGGTTGCGTTTGGATTGTTCAGAATACGTTTGGCATCCGATAAACATTGGTTAACCAGGTTTCGCTGAGCGGCATTCAATTTCTCAACCTTAGGTTTTAGTTCTTCAAACTTCTGGATTTCACCTTTTGGAATCGGCCCTGAAATTATCAAAGGAGTACGGGCGTCGTCAATTAAAACCGAGTCAACCTCGTCGACGATTGAATAATGATGTTTACGCTGTACCAGGTCGCGTGGGCTGATGGCCATGTTGTCGCGAAGATAATCGAACCCAAATTCATTGTTTGTTCCGTAAGTAATATCAGCCAGATAGGCTTTACGTCGGCCATCTGAATTGGGCTGGTGTTTGTCGATGCAATCAACAGTCAAACCATGAAATTCAAAAATTGGTCCCATCCATTCCGAGTCACGTTTCGACAGGTAATCGTTCACCGTAACCAAATGTACGCCGCGACCTGTTAAGGCATTCAGAAAAACTGCCAGCGTAGCGACCAATGTCTTTCCTTCACCGGTTCCCATTTCAGCCACTTTTCCCTGGTGCAAAACGATACCACCAATTAACTGCACGTCGTAATGAATCATTTCCCAGGTGATCTGGTTTCCTCCCGCCATCCATTTATTCATCCAAACGGCATTTTCACCTTCAATAACAATACTGTTTCTAACAGCTGCCAAATCACGGTCAAAATCATTGGCTTTAACGATAACACGTTCATTTTCAGTAAATAATTTAGCAGTGGCTTTTACAACTGAAAAAGCGACAGGAAGTATTTCATTCAAAACATCTTCCAGTTTATCGTCAATTTTTTCCTCAAGCTTGTCAATTTCCTGATATATTTTTTCACTTTCCTGAATATCAACTGTTTCAACAAGCTCCTGAAGTTCAGCAATACGATCTTCCTCCGGTTTAATGCGTTCCTTGATAAATGCCTTTAAACGTGCTGATTCTTCCCTCAGTTCGTTGTTCGAAAGCAGTTTAATGCGTTCGTATTCTTTTTTTGTAAGTTCAAGAATTGGCTTTATTTCAACCATATCCTTATCAGCTTTTGAACCTAAAAATTTGCCTAAAATTTTATTTATAAATGCCATTATCTGGGTTTTAATTGATCAAAAATTTGAGTCACAAATGTAGTTATAATGTTTAAATCTTGAATTGGTTTTTACGATAATCGTGCCACCAGCCTAATTTCCAAAAGATCAGCCAGAATTACATTTCTGCCCCGAATAACTGCCAATAAATCAGTAAAAGGAATGATTTTTACCTGATTTAAATGACAAAATCCGGTGATGATGATCTTTTGTATCCAGATTAATTGCTATACATTTGATCTGAAATTTTTCATAATAGCTAAAATGACCGATTTTTTGACTCAGTGTTTTGTTTGTGGAATTGAAATTGACCCAGAAATAGCGGGAAGGAATAAACAACTCAATTTACCTGTTTGTGCCGATTGCCGGGACACGGAGAATGAACAAAATGCAATAAAAGAATTAAACGAAGGAATGGCCGATGGATTTGTGTGCGGGTGTATTTAATGCGGTTTAGATACTAATTAAAATATTAAACATTTTTGAATATGGATTTTGATCAAGTCATAGCAAGACGGTTTTCAGTCAGGTCATATACCAGCCAAAAAGTTGACCATAGTTTTATTCTCGAAATTCTGAAAGCTGCACAGCTGGCACCATCAGCAGTTAATTTTCAACCCTGGCATTTCATTGTAATTACTGATCCGGAAAATTTAGCTGATTTTCAGGAAGTTTACCAAAGAGCATGGTTTAAGGAGGCACCTGCCTGTATTGTTGTCTGTTCTGATCATACCAAATCATGGAAACGAAAATCGGATGGAAAAGATTTTGCCGATGTGGATGCGGCTATCGTTATTGATCATTTGGTTTTAAAAGCTACTGATTTAGGTTTGGGAACTTGTTGGGTTTGTAATTTCGATGCTGAAATGGTTCGTAAAAAGCTGCATGTACCCCATCATATCGAACCCATTGCCCTTATTCCATTGGGGTATACAACCTCTGAAGCTCCTCAAAAATCAAGGAAACCTCTTGAGGAAATGGTACACTGGGAGAAATTTACAGCCCTTTAAATTCCTGAATGTATTTTTCGAGCCGGTTCAAACCTTCCATAATATTTTCGAGCGAATTGGCATATGAAAAACGCATATAACCTTCTCCGTTTTCACCAAAATCAATTCCGGGAGTGACTCCAACATGTGCTTTTTCCAGAATATCAAAAGCCAGTTTATACGAATCGGTTGAAAGATGTCGGGCATCAACAAAAATGTAGAATGCCCCGGTTGGTTCAACCGTAATCCTGAATCCTAATTCGCGCAACCGGCTGATCATGAATTTGCGCCGCTCGTTGTAAATATTTTTCATGTGCTCAACATCGGCATCAGCCTCGCGGAGAGCAGCAATACCGGCACGCTGGGCAACCGAACTGGCACAGATAAACAAGTTCTGCTGAAGTTTTTGGATTGGTCGTACAAATTCTTCAGGAACAATCACATAGCCCAGCCGAAGCCCGGTCATGGCATACAATTTCGAAAATCCATTCAGGACAAAAGCATGATTGGTAAACTCTAATATGGAATGAGCCTGATCTTCATAAACCAGTCCGTGATAAATTTCGTCTGAAATAATGTAAGGCGAAAATCCGGCGATCGACTTTAGCGTTTCACGAGAAAGTAAATTGCCGGTCGGATTCATCGGACTATTAATCATGATGGCTTTAGTGCGTTCTGTTATTGCCAAACAAATGTTTTCAGGCCTGTACTGGAAACCATCTTCCTCGAAAACAGGAACTTTTATCATTTTTGCTCCCGCAAGGCTGATGAAATTCGGATAACAGGCATATCCGGGATCAGAAAGAATAATTTCGTCATCCGGATTACAAAGCGCTGATAGAACCATTAAAATGGCGGGAGAAGTCCCCGAAGTAATGATAACCTGTTCCGGAGAAATAATTACATCATAGTTCTTTAGGTAATTGTTGCAAATTTCCTGACGTAATTCAGGATCACCAAGGCTGTGCGTATAATGTGTTCGACCTTGTTTCATTGCTGTCTCACTGGCTTTTAACACACACAGAGGAACATCAAAATCAGGTTCACCAACTTCTAAATGGATGATGTTTTTACCCTCCTTCTCTAACACAGAAGCCCTTTCAAGAACTTCCATTACGATAAAAGGAGTTATATTTTTGGCTTTTTCCGAAATCATTTTGGTTTTTTATTTGGGAACCCGAAAGTACTCAAGAAATAGCAAATTTGATCGCCTTTCAAAAAAAAGACTTGTATTTGAGTTTTAAAATTGAAATAAACTAAATTTACTCTCTTTCATAAGCAAATTAAGATTCGGAGATATGAAGAAGGCTTTATTTATAGGTGTTTTCATTGTTTTGATGGTTCAGGTGACTTTTTCACAAAAGAATGCGAAACCCATTATTTCATCACAAAATTTTACTGCGAATAATGAATTATGGGAATCGATTGGACATGGTATTATTAATTTTCAGGCTGATGTCATGTACATTTATGGAAAACTTTTCGTTACCGATTTGATGCCCGATAGTGCCAGCCATAAGCTGCCAACTTTGACCGACGCCTACCTCTACCCTCTTTATAACCAGTTTAAGAAGAACAATGGAGAAATTCTTCCAGGCTTTCCCGAGGATATATTTTTAATCCTGAAATTCAATAACCAGCCTGTTCAGGTATACAAGCAGCTGGCAAATGAAATGCGACCGTTTTCGGACATGCTCAGCTTTAAAATTAACGGAACCGCTCATAAAGGAAAATTAAAGATTTTAATTGCTGACAAAGATTATCTGGATAAGATAAATGCCATAAAACCTAGTTTTCTGAGTCTGGTAGGTAATTTGAGCGATATAGATAAAAATGTTGATTCGGAAAAAATGCCCCTGATTGAAGTTGAATTTTCGCAAATAACCAGTTGGAAAGGTATTGGGACAATTCCCTTTGAAGATTTTGTGAAGTTTAAGGATATTGTAGCTAAAGTTCACTCCCAAAATAAGAAAATCAGCATAAGCAATTGCCCGTCATCCAAAACGATTGCAGAACTGATCCAAAGCTCAAAAGCTGATTTTATTAATACACGTGAAGCTACCCGAATGGCAGGTTTCTTTGAAACCGCCAAACCTTAACCCTATAAGAATTTAGTTATTCATTAATTCAATCAAGGAACATAGGCTATTTTGCCAACAATGGTACGACCTCCAGATTCAAGATAGACCATATAAATTCCAGGTCTTTGTCCACGGAAATTAAGGTTCAGGTTATTTTGGCCTATTTGCGTAATCGCAACTTCAACCTTTTTTCCCAACAGATCAAAAACGGTTATTTCCTCAGGGCAGTCAATTTGTTTTTCGGTTTGAATAGTCAGCATTGAGCTTCCTGAAAGCGGATTTGGAAAAAAACGTGCATCAGACTGGTCTGCAATTATCTCATTGATACCGTTTGGATCGTCAACATTACAGGCTACAATTTCCATCAATAATGCTGATCCATTACCAAGGACGTTGGTTGAATTGTATTTTGACCAACCCGATTGATTCTTCAGGTAAAAACTATTGGTCATATCGGAAGTACGATTGGCCATATAAACAGCCAGTGTATCCCCGTTATTCATTTGCGTAATGTTGTATGAAATATAAAAAGTACCCGTCGTCTTAACAGAATTTTTAAATGGCAGATAATTCATTCCGTCATTCCAGAATTTTTTGGCATCGAATTTTTCTGAATACAATAAAATTTCAGGTTTATCTGTTCCACCATAAACCTGAACGTCGATATATGAGTTGGCATAAACGGTTTTTATTTTTGCCACGCCAAGCGTTATTCCTTGTATTTCACAGTTTTTCGAAAATTTAAATTGTTCGGCAAAATCAGTATAACCAACCAAATTTGAGCCACTCCAATATCCTTTTTTTGTTAATCCGCTCGATATCTGGATGGCCGCGTGGGTATCGTTATCCTTGAAATTGGTAACTGGTTTACACAGAAATTTCCCCGAATAAAGTGACATTCCATTCAACTTTTCAGGATTTGAATTAACCGGATCGAGCCAATATTTTAATTGCCTGCTCATGGAGTCTGTTCGATGATTCCAGGAAAGGGCAAATTTTTCGAAATAATCATTGGTGGGAAGTGTACAAGTTGCAGCGCCTCCGGTCAAAGTTCCTATAAGGTATTGATTCTGATCGAATAACGGACCTCCGGAAGAACCTACTTCCGTGGTTCCTTTTTCCCACCGACTGATTTGCCAAAAACCATTGGGCAGATAGCTGCCAACCGAATTAAAGCTTGCTGTTGACGCCGGATCTTTATCAGTTGCTACTTTTTTAATATCTCCCTGGGGGTGGTGAATGCTCAAACTTGAAAGAGGTGCCGAATTTTTACGATTCCACCCCGCCAAATATGGCCTATAATTATAAGGAGGTATTGTATTTAATCTTACCAAAGAGAAATCCAGAACATTTAATGACGCTTTCAGAGTACTTCCAGACAGTGAACGGGTTATATCTCCAATAATTGAAGAACAATAAGGCGATTCGAAATTAAAAAGGAATACCGTAGACTGAGCCTCTTTCTCTGTATTAATACAATGGTAGGCGGTTAATAAATAAGGAGTTCCGTCCAATGCCGTATTGTTCATCAATGTTCCTGAACAAATTTCATTTCCTTCAATAATAATACGGCAAACAGCATCCCTGATATTCTCAGTACCATTAACCAAATCGCAATTCACATTTGGATTGCAAGCACCGGAAACTCCCCTTGGAATACGCGGATCTGAGACAATACCGATAAAATCATGAGCCACCTTTGCAATACGGAGTTGTCCGGGAAACGAAACATTTAAAGGCTCTTCATATTGTACCGTCAACTCATCGCCTTCTACAGGCTCAATCGCGAAGATATTGCTTTCGGAATTATTCTCTGAGGTATAGGCACCCTTAACTTCCCCCGTTTTAGCGCTGATCAGGTATAAACAAGCATTTTCAGGCAGATGAAACTGATCAAAAATAAGGTTGAGCGAATAGGCATCCGTTGAGCGAATCCTTAATTGCCAAACATTCACTTTAGAAGTAGCATACCATTTTCCGGAGTTTTGCGGAGTCAGAGATACTTCAAATGAATGCGCAAAGTGAAAGGATTTCAGCATATCTGAATTCTGTCGGCTATATTTCTGACGTAGTTTTTGATTATCAACTGCAGGCATTATGACCAGATCAGAATTGGGTAAAGCTGATTTTTGCTTAATAATCTGAATAGGAATTCCGTACCGGGAAATCTGTCCACTTACCAGGGAAGGTAAAAGGACAAGTATGATCAATGTTAGAATAAGAATCTCCCTTAGTTTCATAATCATTCTCCAATTGAAGCCAAAAATAAGATAAATTACTAATCGCAGTACTTTTTTATAGTTAAAGCTGTTAATTTTGATTGACTTAACTTGAAAAGAACTTTATTTTATGAACTGAGGAGTTCAATTTTTATGCAGAAAATTAATTTACATACCCATCAGCTAATTATTGGTGAACCTATTCAGGTACTGAATGTATTTGCACAAGACTTACCTCTGATGTCATCTGAGCAGTTTTATTCAACCGGACTACATCCCTGGCATATCGGAAAAGTCAATCCGGAAGATTGTTTTCAGGCTATTGAGCTTGCAGCAAAGCAGAAAAACATGCTTGCAGTTGGTGAATGTGGTCTGGACAGGGCCATTGAAACTGATTATGACATTCAGGAGTTGCATTTCATAAGGCAAAAAGATATAGCTGTAAAATTCGCCAAACCATTGATTATTCATGCTGTACGGGCCTATTCCGATTTATTGAAACTTAAAAAAGCTACCAAATCTGATATTCCCTGGATACTTCATGGATTCAATGGGAATCAGAAAACTACTTTGGATCTGATCCGGCATGGATTTTATTTCTCCATTGGTAAAGCTTTGCTGAAAAATGAAGTGAAACATGAACTATTTAGGACAATTCCTCCTGACCGAATTTTCTTTGAAACCGACGATCAGGAGATTTCAATTCAGCAAATCTATTTCATCGCATCTAAACTATTAGGTTTTGAAGAAGAATTTCTGACAGAAACCATCTTCAATAATTTCAAAACTGTCTTTGGCGATTTTCGTTTTTAAATTGAATTTCATTGAAGGTTGTTCAGTTATTCCTTGCTGTTGAAATAAAAGTTAACTATTTTCATTTTCACACCCCTCACACAACAATCAACAAAACAACATATTACGATAGCAAAACCTGCACTTAACAATTATTTAACCTGAAATTGACTAAACAAATCGCCTATACCTTTGTCTATTTTGAAAAAGCAGTTATGTTTGCACTCAATTCTATCAGGATATCAAAAATGAATCATTCGGCAAAAAATAGTACACTTCTTACTTCCCGTTTAATGGGTTGCGCTGATTCTATGATGTCTTCCATGTCTATGATAATGCGCTAGCCTTTGGGCAGTGTGATTAATCATGTTGTTTAAAGGCTGAAAAACCAATCGATTTTTATTTCCAAATTATCATTTTAAACTTTTATCATGTCAAATTGTGTCGTACGATTTGGCGGAAACAGTTTGTCTGATTTTCCTGTTCTGGAAGCTTTTGCCAACCTTTTGGCCGAATCAGGAAAAAATACGACTGTTGTAGTTTCCGCAATTCCAGAGTTACAGCAAACCATTGAACAGGGCATCGATCAGTTGATTAGCCACAAATTCATTGCAGATCAAATTATTGGTAAGGTCAACGATATTATAATTCAAAAATTAGGTGTATTCCAACAAACCGAACTGGATGAAATACTGGTTACTGAGAGAAATAATCTTCAGAATTTGTTAAAAGGAATTGAGTTTACCGGCGACTTTTCTTTGGCGCTCAAAGATCAGGTAATCAGCTTTTCTGAACGTATTACAGCAAGTATCCTGCATTTATTCCTGACAAAAAATCAAATACTTGCCCACCTGATTTATCCGGAGAATATTTCCTTTCTGGTGACTAAAGAATATGGAAACGCCACTTTTTTGTATGAGGAATCCCGACAACTGAAAGTTCTGATTCCTGAAGGTATTAATCTGATACCGGGATCATATGGAATCACCTCTTCCGGTAAAATTGCCAGATTGGGTAAACGTTCGGCCGATTATTCCGCCGCTGCAATTACCAGGCTAACCGGAGCAGATTCTCTTCAATTATGGGAACTCGACAAGGAATTCCGCACCTCTGATTCTGAGTTTGTTGCCGAATCAAAGCTGATTCCACGATTGACTTATGATGAAGCATCCGAATTATCTTATTTCAGCGAACTTTCCATTCATCCAAGAATTGTTGAACCATTGATTAGTAATCACATCCCAATTCATGTTTACAGGCTGAAAAACAAGGGAAAAGAGTTGACAACCACCATCAATTCCGAATCATTTGTCTCACCAAATGTGGTAAAAAGCGTGGTGCATACAGAAGAAATCGCAATTTTGAAACTAAATGGTCCGGGGGTAGGTTTTAAACCCGGAATTTTGGCAAAAGTAACCACTGCCTTTCATCATTCTGCCATCAATATCCGCTCGGTTATAACCTCACAAGTCAGCATCAACATCATTCTGAATAAAAATGAGATTGAGAAAGCTCGTCAGATTTGCCTGCAACTTCAGCTTAGTTCTGTTAGTGAAATAGTGATTGAAGAGCAGGTATCGCTGATTGCAGTTGTTGGACATGGAATGCAGCAACATCACGGCGTATCGGCGAAACTGTTTACCGCCGTCGCACAACATAAAATCAATGTTCTGCTGAGTGGCTCCGGCGCTTCTGATTTGGTTAGTTACCTCATTATCGACCAGAAAGACACACGAAAAGCAATTACCGAAATACATCGCATATTTTTTAATTAGATTTTTTTAACCCTAAAATAAAGTATCATGACTGAAAGAAAATTACATTTTGAAACGCTGCAGTTACATGCAGGACAACAGGCTGACCCGACTACAAATTCGCGGGCAACCCCGATTTATCAGACTTCATCGTATGTGTTTAAAAATGCCGAACATGCTGCAAATTTATTTGCCCTGAAAGAATTCGGAAACATTTACACCCGGATCATGAACCCCACCACAGACGTGTTTGAGCAGCGAATGGCGGCTCTTGAAGGTGGAGTGGCTGCTCTGGGTGTCGCATCTGGCCATTCGGCACAATTTTTAACCTTCACCAACATCATGGGTATCGGCGATAATTTTGTGAGTTCGCCTTACCTGTATGGCGGTTCATACAATCAGTTTACAGTGACATTTAAAAAACTTGGTATCGAAGCCCGATTAGCCAAAGATATTTCAATTGATTCATTTGAAAAACTGATTGATGAAAATACCAAAGCCATTTACCTGGAAACAATCGGAAATCCGGGTTATGTAATTCCAGATTTTGACGCTTTTGGTGCATTGGCTAAAAAATATGACATTCCATTTATTGTCGACAATACCTTTGGCGCTGCCGGATATCTTTTTCGTCCGATCGAACATGGAGCCAATATCGTTGTTGAATCGGCCACGAAATGGATTGGAGGCCATGGAACAAGTATTGGAGGAGTGATTGTTGATGCAGGAAACTTCAACTGGGGAAATGGAAAATTTCCCGGTTTTACTGAACCTTCAGAAGGCTATCACGGACTGAAGTATTGGGATATTTTCAATTTCGACGGACCGTTTGGCAACCTGGCATTCATCATTAAAGCGCGCGTTGAAGGTCTTCGCGATGTTGGTCCTTCTCAAAGTCCATTCAATTCATTCCTGTTGCTTCAAGGTCTCGAAACACTTTCACTGCGGATGGAACGACACATTCAAAATACCCTTGCACTGGCAAAATGGCTCAAAAAACATCCGAAAGTAGAGAGCGTCAATTACCCGGGACTGGAGGGAAATCAATCGTATGAACTGGCTCAAAAATACCTGACCAATGGTGCCGGTGGTGTTCTTTCATTCAATGTGAAGGGCGACAAGGATGCTGCCATTAAAGTGGTTGATAGCCTGAAACTGGTGAGCCATCTGGCTAATGTTGGCGATGCCAAAACACTGATCATACAACCCTCTGCTACAACACATCAGCAGCTATCAGATGAAGCACAACTTGCAGCAGGAGTTTTTCCGTCTTCATTGCGGGTTTCTGTAGGCCTTGAACACATCGACGACATTATCGCCGATTTTGATCAGGCCCTGAATCAAATTGTATAATTTTACACCTGATATTTCCGGAGTTTTAGTCTCAGGACTGAAATTCCGGAATTCACATTAAACTGAATATCATGCCAATTAATGTTCCTGATCGCTTGCCGGCAATCGAATTGCTGCAAAAAGAAAACATTTTCATAATGGATGAATCACGTGCTTCGCACCAGGATATCCGTCCGTTAAAGATCATTATTGTCAATCTGATGCCAATTAAAATTACCACGGAAACCGACCTGATCCGTTTGCTGTCGAATACTCCGCTTCAGGTTGAAATTGATTTTCTGAGAATGAAAGGTCATGAATCGAAAAATACGCCTGATATACACATGAAGGCTTTTTACAAGACCTTTGACCAGTTGAAATCCAGAAATTATGATGGAATGATTTTTACCGGAGCGCCTGTAGAAATGCTTCCTTTCGAGGATGTTACTTATTGGAAAGAACTGACGGAAATATTTGACTGGTCAAAACTTCACGTAACTTCTTCGTTATTTATTTGCTGGGCTGCACAAGCCGGCATGTACCACTTTTATGGTGTGCCTAAATATCCGCTGAGCAAAAAAATGTTTGGCGTTTTCAAACACCACAACCTGAACGATACACTGCCAATTTTCAGGGGGTTCGATGACGAATACTTTGTTCCGCAATCCCGTCATACCGAAGTTTTGGAGGAAGATATCAGCAAAGTTTCAGAATTGAATATCGTTTCAAAATCTGCTGAATCTGGCGTGAATATGGTTATGACCAATGATGGCCGTCAGTTCTTTGTAACAGGCCATTCTGAATATTCAAGATTTACCCTGGATACCGAATATAAGCGGGATATGAAGAAGAATTTGCCGATAGAGATCCCAGCCAATTATTATCCTGACAATAATCCTGAGAAAGAACCATTAATGCGGTGGCGTGGCCATGCCAATCTGCTTATTTCCAACTGGCTGAATTATTACGTCTATCAGGCAACACCTTACAATCTGGATTACCTTTGTTTTGATATTTGATGAAATCCCTGTTCAATATTCAATGAAAATCGTATTTTAGTCTTTCATAAAAATAAAAACGGACCACCCATGTATCAATGGAAAGAAGAGCATTGCACAGGAATTCAATCAATTGACAATCAGCACAAGGAGATATTTGTCTATTTAAATCGACTGCTTGAAGCGATGAAATTAGGTCAGGCCGACAAAGTAATTTACCAGATTGTCATTGAATTGGAAATGTATTCAAAAGTCCATTTCCAGAAGGAAGAATTCTTCTTTCAAAGGTTTAATTATTCCGGTGCGCCGGAACACATTCGGGAACATCAGTTTTTTATCCAAAAAGTTGCGAACTTAAAATCGGATCTTAAAGCAGGGAAAAATGCTCTTTCCATCGAATTATTAAACTTTCTGAAAGATTGGATTGAGCATCACATTCTTGTGGTTGATAAAAGCTATTCGGAATGTTTCCAGAAAAACGGACTAAAATGATGAGCCGTACAATTATTTTTTGATAATCCGGAATTCTGTTCTTCGGTTGAGTGCACGCCCTTCAGGCGATTCATTCGAACTAATTGGCTGGGCAAGTCCATATCCGCTGTATTTCATCCGGCTTTGGTCAATGTCATGGTTGAGCAAATACTTGTACACTTCTTTAGCCCGTTCTTCCGATAGCTTTTGATTGAGTTCTGAGCTTCCAACATTGTCGGTATGTCCTCCAATTTCAATAATCAATGACTTGTTCAGATTCAGAAATTCAATTAATTTATGAAGTTCAACCTTCGATGCAGAAAGTAATTCATGTGAACCGGTATCGAAAAAAACATTGCGGAGCACTACTGAACCACCAATCTTTATCTTTTTCATTTTAATTTCCAGAATATAGGGATCAATGATATCGGTTACTTCCTTTAGTTTGAAATTATCGGAATAAAACAAATAACCTTCAGTGGAAACATTAAAGGCATATTCCTTTCCTAAGGGAAGACACATCAGAAATTCGCCCTTTTCCCAACATGATTCGCCTTTTATCACAGATGTCGAATCATCCAAATCAATCAATTCGACCTTGGCACAAACCGGCAAGCCTGAATCTTCATCGACAACTTTGCCTTTGATATACGAAACCGGTTTTGGTCGGGCAGCCTTGTAAAGTTCAAATGAATAGATATCCATTCCCTTTGAACCTGGACGATCGGAGGAATAATACGCATTTAACCCTGAAGCGTCAACAACCAAACCCTGTTCATCTTTGTAGGAATTGATCGGGTAACCGATATTTTGTGGGTGAGACCATAATGTATCATTTTTCTGACGGCAATAAAAAATATCATATCCACCCATACCAGGCCAATAATCGGAAGCAAAATATAGTGTTTTCCCATCTGAATGGATAAAAGGAGACATTTCATTTCCGGGTGTATTAACAGAATCGCCCAAATTAAGTGGATGCCCCCAAATTGGGTTTCCCCATTCCGAAAATCCTTTTAATTTACATTTCCAGATGTCCATCCCTCCTTTTCCCCCTTTTCGGTTACTCACAAAAAACAAAATTTCGCCATTTGCAGAAATGGATGGTTGGGATTCCCACGCCGGAGAATTTATTGGTTCACCGGCATTTTGCGGAACAGACCAGTTACCGCCCTTATTTCTCGAAAAATAGATGTCGCAACTGCCCCAGCCATCAGATCGGGTACAAGCAGTAAAAAACAATAACTTCCCGTCAGAGGATATGGTTTGGGCTCCTTCATTGTATTCGGTGTTTATCGTCGAAATCGGTTCGCAAGGCTGCCAGATTGCATTTGCCAGATTTGAAGTAAAAAAGTCCTCCTGTACCATTGCTTTTCGCTCTGCTGCAGGTGTATTGGAGCCAAGCAACCGGGTGAATATGATCGTTTTTCCGTCGACTGTTATGCTGGGCCAATATTCGTCATCCACCGAATTAATATTTTCGCCCAGATTAACTACCTTATAAGGAACCGGATGTTTAAGCAAATTAACTGCACCCGAACACTTCAAAATATTCTGACGGGCCCGTGTAACAAAGGGGGCCTTTTCATCGACCCTTTGTAAATAATCCTGAAAACTATCACTGGCTTTTTGATAAAAACCGGTTTTATAATAGGCATTTCCAAGAATGAAATAAGACTTCGGGTATTTTTCAGGACTGATGTGAACAACCATTTCAAGTGACTGAATGAGTTGTGAAACGGAATCCATCTCCTGATAAATGTCTGATTTCATGAGATATGCATCCAAAAATCCAGGATCAAGCACAATTGCCTGATTAAGTAGTTCCAATGATTTGCCAAATGAATTACTGTTCAAAGCCTGCCTGGCCTGCTCAAAAAGTTTTAAAACCTTTTTTTCTTCAGAATTGTTACTCTGACCAGAACTAAAGACGGAAATAATAATGAATAAAATTAATCCAAAAGATTTATTCATAATCAACGAATTTATACAATGAACGGCAACTTTTCGAATCATATTGTCGTATCGTAATTATTTTTCATAAAAGTCATAATATTCAGATAATCAGAAAATAAAAAATAATGCAAAAAATATTTTTTGCACTAGAAAACGGGAATATCTGTTTTTTTTTCATAGTTTAACAATCAAATAAAAATACTATTTATTAACTTTTAAAAATTTAATTATCAAACTTTTAGATTTTTCGAAATGAAAACAAACAAGAATCTGAAAATTACAAAAAGAGGTATTGATCCTTTAAAAACAGATGGAGATGCGATTAAAAGTGCCAAATTGCATAAGGATAAGAGCTCTAAAAGAAGGTTATCTATTTATGATGATTTTGCAGATGAAAATCTTAATGAACTTGATTATAACTATAGCGACAATCAATCTGACGATGAATAAAACAAAAATTATAACCATATAGATGCTTCCCAAGGGGAGGACATTTAAGATATCCAATAAAAAAGACCAGAAATTCTGGTCTTTTTTATTGGATATCTTACTTTTTATCCGATTCTAATTTTTCAATGGTTCCATTGTAACTAATCCAACTTCGGTTTCTGAAATTAATCTTTAAATCGGCAAAACCATTCAATCCTACAGTCAGGTAAATGGAATAGGAATCTTGTGAATCTGCAAGTTGAGTATCAATATGAAATAATTTCTTTCGATCATTCCATTCTTTGTTTATTTTTTCAGCCTGTAAATCAAACTTAACACCCCCATTCCCGCCATAAGGAACATGATATGCTCTTCCATAGTAAGGAAGAAAGGCCCGGATTTGGAGACTGTCAAAAACCAAATCATAGTTGGAAGTGAGTGGATTGAAATAACCTATCTCAGAGTTTGCGGATCTGGCAACAAACCGAAACTTTCCGGAGTCAATAAGTTTAGCCATTTCAAGCTGTTGCTTTGCTTTCTTTTCCTTTTTATTTTCTGGCTGAAAACCGGCTAAACCAAGAAACAAACTAATTAAAACAAATAAACGGATTGCTTTCATTTGGCCCTGATTTTAGAATTTTCTACATCTGTTTACGGAACCAAATAATTCGTGTTTCCTAAAATTGCAGTAAATTATGCACGCACCACATTTTTAGGGTTTCCTGAAAGAAAATTCTCCAGATTTTCAACGGTTATTTGCATTAATCGCTGACGCGCTTCAAAGGTTGCCCAGGCAATGTGTGGTGTAATAAAACAGTTTTTAGCCGAAATAAGCGGATTTTGTACTGATGGTGGCTCTGTTGACAATACATCCAGGCAAGCAGCAGCAATCTGCCCGGAATTAAGCGCTGCGGACAGATCAGCTTCATTAATCAGGCCTCCCCTGCCGGTATTGATCAAAAAAGCAGTTGACTTCATTGTATGAATCAGCTCCCGATTCACAAATTCGCTGTTTTCAATTGTCAGCGGACAATTTAAACTCACAAAATCACTTTCAGCAAAAACTTCAGCCATACTTTTCTGAATCATTCCATCAGGAATATTGGTCTTTAAAGTACGGTTCTGAAAAATGACTTTCATTCCAAAAGCCTGAGCTATACTGGCTACTTTACTGCCTATTTTGCCAAAACCGATGACACCAAGCGTTTTTCCGGCCAATTCAACCTGTGGAGTTTTCCAGTATGCAAAATCAGGATTTGAAGACCAATCCCCTGATCTAACTGAATTAGCATGCAGTTCAACACGATTGGTTACGTTCAGAATATGCGAGAAAATCAATTGGGCAACCGAATCGGTGCTGTAAGCAGGAATATTGGTTACGATAATTCCCTTTTCGGCGGCAGCCGAAACATCAACTACATTGTAGCCTGTGGCTGTCACACCGATGTATTGTAATTTGGGTAACCTGGCAATCAATGATTGATTAATCAACACTTTGTTGGTAATAATCACTTCAGCGTCGTGTATCCGCCCGAAAACTTCCTCCGGTTTTGTCCGGTCATAAAGATGAAATTCACCTAAATTTTTTAATCCGTCCCACGAAAGATCGCCCGGATTGAGGGCAAAACCATCCAGTACAACTATCTTCATAAATAAATGGCATTATCGTTTGTAATTCAGTTTTTTATGAATAAAAACCACTTTTAAACAGGATTAACTGATGATCTTTTAAGATGAAAATTTCGGTGAAAACAATCCGTTTGGCTGCATAAATCGCAGGTATATTCCCTGAATCTCACCTTCTTACCCACGCCAATTATTCCACTGACCGATTTAACCGGATTCATTAATGCCGAATCTGTCAGGCTTATTCCACAGCAATTTGCCGGAAAAAATGAGAATAACCGATGCTGATCGGCAACGCTCCAGTTGCAATAACCCGGGCTGTATCGATTGGTGATTTGCATATCTTTTGCAACGGCAATCCGCATAATCTCAATTTGCAACAGATCAGTAGCCGATTCAACAATCATGGTTCCCAATACATCTAAAACGTAGCCTAAAACCGGATTTTCTCCTGTCAACAGTTTCTGCGACTGATGACTAATTCCCGGTCCGGCGGTACAAATAAACAAGACAGAATGGATAGAATTCCTGAGTTCCTTAGCAACAGTTTTTCCTATCCTGAATTCTGTTTCATTTAGGATCAGGGTACTGTTATCAGGTGTAAACTCAATGTTTTCCGAAATACAAAAAGCTCCACGAATATCACAAAGCTCTTCTGCCTGCTGCATTGCTTCAGCTACATATTCATCAAACGGTTCAGGAAGGACACCATCAGAAAATCCAAGCATCGCCGAAAGATAATTCTGGCTTAAAGTAAGGTCATTAAACGAATAGGTAAATTCGTATATCATAATAAGCAAGAGTTTTCAAAATCAGGATGATGATTAATTCCGACAAATACAAGTAGAGTATATCAGGTTTTATAAACTCTTTACAATCTGATGAACCTCGCAAATGTGATCGGGGGTTGTTCCGCAACAGCCACCTATAATATTTGCACCAGCATTAATAATTTCCTTGACCCGTCCGGCCATATCTGAAGGGGTTTCAGGAAATGTGGTTTCTCCATCACAGTATTGTGGCATGCCTGCATTGGCATGAATTAAAATCGGAATGAGGGCATTCACTTTTCTGATTTCTTTTACTATACCAATCATATCGGCTATTCCGTTTCCACAGTTGGCTCCAATAATTGCAGCTCCAGCTTCAACAAGCGTTTCTGTCATTTCTGCCGGCGAAATCCCCATCATAGTTCGATATTCGCCACCAAGAATCTTATCGAATGTCATTGTGCAGATTACTTCACAATTAGTATTTTCTTTGGCTGCTTTTACTGCAATACGGGCTTCTTCCAAATCAGTCATGGTTTCGATCACGATTGCATCAGCGCCTCCGGCTTCCAAAGCAATGGATTGCTCTTTAAAAGCATTATAAAGTTCAATTTCGGTAACTTCCTCCATCATAAGCAGTTTGCCTGTCGGACCAACAGAGCCCAAAACGAACTTTTCTGCTCCGGCGGCTTTTCTGCTGATTTCGGCTGCTGCTTTGTTTAATTCGAAGACCTGATCCTGTAATCCGTAGCCTTTCAACTTAAAATAATTTCCACCAAAACTATTGGTTTCAATCATGTCAGAACCAGCTTCAATATAACTTTGTGCAATGTCAAAAACATCGTTTGGGCGGGTAACATTCCATTGTTCAGGACATTCGCCGGGATGCAATCCTTTTTTCTGAAGGAATGTTCCCCAGGCTCCGTCCGAAACCAATACCCTGCCTTTTTGCATTTCCTGAATTATTTTACTCATGATATTATATTTCAGGCAAACTTGACATTCAAATATTCAACTAAGCCTTGTGGATCGGCAGAATAATTATCTGCACCAATTTTACTACAGAAATCGTTGTTTACCGGCGCTCCACCTATTGTTACCAGAGTTCCCGGAACTGCATCCTTAATATCTTTGGTAATTTTTTCCATATTAACCATGGTTGTCGTCAATAAAGCCGACAATCCGATCACAGCATTTGGATTCTCCTTTACCGCGGCAATAAATTTTTCTGAACTTACATCTGTTCCAAGATCAATGACTTTGTACCCGTTTCCTTCCACCATCATCCCAACCAGATTTTTGCCAATGTCATGCAAATCGCCCAGAACAGTGCCAATGATGAATGTTCCTTTTTGCTTTGCGGCACCCGAAAGAAAATGCGGTTTCAGATGAAGCATAGCAGTACTCATTGCTTTGGCCGACATCAATACCTGCGGAACAAAAACTCTGTTTTCACGAAATTTAATGCCTATCCGCTCCATTCCGGGCATTAATCCTTTTGACAGGATATCCTGCGGATTTACTCCTGTTTCGAGAGCCAACCGGGTTATTTCGTCAGCTCCATCCTGACCTTTCATCTGCGGTGGATAAGGGGAAGCCAAATTTATCTTTCCAAATTCAATACAATCAGACAGTTTGGTTAATAAATCATTCATGTGTTATCTGTTTAAGTAATTTAAGTATGCAATTTTAGGACTAATTAAGCAACAAAGCACGGTAAATTGCTCCATTAGGAAATACAATATTACATTTTTTGTTCTTAAAAGTATTTCATACACTGTGTTTTAATTTTAAGTTTTTGAACTTAGGGCTTATCTGCTAATTCTATTTAATTGAAAATAAAATGTCGCACAACTGTGTGATTTTCGATGATTAAAAACGATATAAATAGGTGAATTTCAACAACGAATTTAGCTCATCTCTGATCAGTAAATCCTTAAAAAATTCATATTTAATACGTTACAATTTACTATCCCTAATTTTTTCGGGCGAGTTAAGTCTTGGTATTACATTTGATTTATAAAATCGATATTCTACCAAAAGGATCAAGAGTATTGTTGAATATTTGTAAGTTATTGGTCGTAGAATCAATAATTTGAAGAATATACGGGAAGGATTTAGAAGGAGTAAGAATTATTCACAGATTATTAATGAGCGAAACAGATGAAACAAATCGACACAACAACAAATTCCACCAGGCTTTTTTTTCTCTTTATAATATTTGTAATAATAAGTGGTCATTTGGCATATAGCCAAACAGTTAGTCCTAATCATTTTACGACGGTCTGGCAAGGAGAAAATGGACAGAACCACTTGAATTTCATGATAGTTTCGGCAATGCTTGAAGACCTTCAACTTGGTGCCAACGATGAAATTGCTGTCTATAGTGGATTGTTATGCGTCGGTGCTAAAAAACTAACACAAACGATTAATCCCGGTAACAGTTCAACTTTTCTTACGCTGAAAGCATCCGCAGATGATGGTTCTACCAATGGATACGTTGTTAATGACACAATCATTTTTAAAATCTGGGACAGCAAAAATCAAAAAGAGATGAAGGTCATGACAGTTAAGTATAGGAATGACATATCATCATGGTTAACAAGTGGAAAATTTACTATTGGGGCAACGGCTGTTGTTGAGATCGTGTCCTTTACTGAATACACACAATCCATACCTCTGATTTCAGGTACCAACCTGTTTTCAACCTACATTATTCCGACTAAACCAAGTTTAGGTACCGTTATGAAACCCTTGTGCGATCTGAGTACCGGAATTAAAGTACTGGATGAATCATCAAAATCTTTTGAATATTCGACTACTACAAAAACCTGGGTGAATAACATCGGATCGATTTTAAAAACTGAAGGATATAGCATCAGCCAGAATTTTAATGCCACACTTAATGTTACCGGAAGAATGATTCCTTTACCTATGGATATTCCGTTGAAATTAGGTTGGAATTTCATCTCCTATCCCCGTACCGACCAGGTAAATGCTTTAACCATTGTTCAGCCATTAATAAATCAGAAAAGATTGATTAAAGTTCAGGATGAAAAAGGGAATACCATAGAGAAAGTAAAAGGACAATGGAGAAATAACATCGGAAACTGTGTCCCCGGGAAAGCTTATAAAATTAACGTAAGTTCGGCTGGAGTTTTAACTATCCTGAGCAGCTATGTAAAATCAGGTGTTATTATGACTCAACCTGAAGAAACGGTATACTTCACGCCAGATTATATAGGCAATGGATCAGATCATATGAATATCCATTTGGAAGGACTCGTTGAATCCGGGTTTTCTGTAGGCGATGAATTGGCCGCTTATGATGGCGAAACTTGCGTAGGTACACTGAAATTAACTGAAGATCATTTTGCTAAAAATTTAGCCAGTCTTATTGCTTCGTCGGCCTCAGAAGAAAATAATCAAAAAGGTTTTAGCGACGGAAAGCCAATCCAGGTATATAGCTGGAAAAATAATTTTACCGATGAAAAATCGAAACTGGAACTTGAACCTATTGAAGGGCAATTAAGTTACGGGAAATATGCAAGCGTTTTGGTTCAATTGAAATCATTAACAACTTCAGCTGCAAACGGAATAAATTCAACCGAAATAGAGTTATTTCCAAACCCTGCGCAAAATATATTTACGGTAAGGTTTTCACAAATGCCTGAATCTGGCAGCACAATTGAAATTACTGACGTTGCCGGAAGAAAAATTACCTCTCGTTTAATTCGCGGAATTTATGAGGAATTTGACATTGGCAAACAACCTGCCGGTTTATATTTACTGAAATCAACCTTAGGTTCTAAAAGAATTATTCAAAAACTGATGATCAACTAATTTGGTATTCAAATATTCATTTCATTCGAAAGCAATCTGGAATTCAGGTTGCTTTCTTTTTTTGAAGTTGAGGTAATTAAAAATTGGAAATTACTAATGAATGCTTAAATCTTGAAATAAAACTGTTTCGTACCTACTGCACTCTGGGCATTACGGCTATTTTCTGTTCTACAAATATTTTGTACCGCTGGCACTAATTCATTGTAATCGGGCGAAACGTTTAATTGGCACTTGCTCCAGAGGAGCAAAATATTTATAGTAAGAAGAAATAGATGATGACAATCGTCCGTGAGACATAGTTAAACAGGGCTTTGACCTTCTTTCGGACGAAACAGCATTGGTCTTTAAAGAAGTTCTATTGACATTGATGCCCGATGGCAAAAAAAAATCTGGATTAGAGCTTTGTCTCAGCTTCCTACTTTTTCAAAAAATCCTTGAGAATCAAAGTTTTTCGGTCGAAAGAATAAGCTGAAAAATAACCCAGAGCGCCATTATTAAAATTCGAAATCGGGTTGGAAGGCGATGCAGTTTGTTCCAATACATTGCCTGAAATACTTTCCAAAGTGGTGAAATAATCGTAAGCTGCCTGATCTATCGCCTGCAATTCAACCGTTAAGGTATCGTCTGCCGAAAAAACCAATGATCGTTGTCCTAAACCAACGACCTTGCCGCCAAACAATTTATCCGAATACAAGGAAATTTCTCCCGTGTCGTCGACAGAGTTACCATTAACGTAGTATTTGATCCGGTAATAATTTTCCTTGTCAGCCGGATCGCGCATAAAACAATTGATCTTATAGCCACTTTCAAAAAAACCAAATCCATCGAAATAAGAAATGGTCAGATCCATAATTGGAACTATTTCATTCAAAAACGACCGGGCAGTATAATGAACACCATCGCATTCAACCTCGATAATATACCAATACCCCGGCATGGCTATTGTCTTTTCAAGTTTATAAACGCCCGGCGAAGTTTCGGTAAAATATTTGGGGTTCCCTTTTTCTGCCCTGACACTCACTTTAGCACCCGAAACCAAATTATTGGTTTTTACCCCGAAATAAGGCGAAGTCTTTGAAACCAGAACGGTAAATGGTCCTCTGTTGCTGGTAATACTCGCTTCAATAACGACCACTTCTTTTGATTCTGACAAATCAAATTCGAGGACTTTTTCACACGAATTCAGGAGAAAAATACCTGTTAAAAGAATTGATATGAAACGAAAAGTCTTCAAGTTTTATTTGAATTTAAATTTATAACTCACTGAAGGAATTACCTTAAACAAGGAAATCTGTACGGCTTCGGTCTGCTCCGGATTTTCCTTGTTCTGCCTGAAGGAAATAAAATACGCATTCTCCCTTCCGTAGGCATTGTAAACCGAAAAATTCCAGCTCGATTCAAATTTGGCTGTTTGTTTCCGTATCCATGTCAGACCCAGGTCGAGCCGGTGATAATCGGGCATTCGGTAACCATTCCGCTGGGTATAATAACTGACCGGTTTCCCCTCAATGATGTATTTACCGCTTGGGAAAGTTACAGCATTTCCGGTATTATACACCCAAACAGCCGAAATTTTTACCTTCCGGCTTAAATCATACATGGTGACCACAGAAAAATCATGTCGCCTGTCCTGCCTTGCCGGAAATGCATTTCCATCGTTAATTTGGTCAAATTGTCTCATCGTTTTCGACCAGGTATATCCCATCCAGCCGGTGAGTTTTCCATAATTCTTTTTAACCAGCAATTCAGCGCCATAAGCCCAACCGCGTCCATAAACCAGTTCGGCTTCCACGGTCGAATTAAAAATAAGATCAGCACCGTTTTTATAGTCAATCTGGTTTTGCAGGTTTTTGTAGTAAGCTTCTATTGAAGTCTCAAACAGATTGGTTTTACTGTTCCTGAACCAGCCAACCGACCACTGATCTGAAATCTGCGGCTTAACATTGTCACTGCTTGGCAGCCAGACGTCGGTTGGGGTTGAAGAGGTTGAATTGGACAACAAATGAATAAACTGATAGATCCGGTTGTACGAAGCTTTTACTGCTGACTGTGATCCAAGTTTGTAATTCAGGGCCAGGCGCGGTTCAGGACCTCCCTGCGTTTTTACCCAGCTAAAATGATCATAGCTAATGGATTGGATGAGTTTGCCATCTTCATCAAATTGGTAGAAATCACCGGGTCCAACATTGGAAAACAAGGCAAGACGTAATCCGTAGTAAATTTGCAAACGATCAGAAATCTGCTGACTGTTCGCCACATACAAGGAACTTTCTATAGCCCGGCGCGGCCTGACTGCCAACGAATTGTAGGCACTTCCGGGAGCAGCCTCAATCTCACCGGGAACAATTTTATGGTAGATCAGGTTCCCCCCGAATTTAAGGGTATTCCGGGCATTCAGATACCAGCTAAAATCCTGTTTCAGATTAATATCCTGAATCCTGGAACCTAACAACACATCGTTATCGCCTGCAATATCAATCTGGTAGGAATAGTCACTGTAGATAAATGAACTGTTCGCGAACAACTTCTCATTAAATGTATGATTCAGCCGGATGGTGGCTGTTTTGCTGCCCCAGTCAAAACCAAACTGATCCTGCATTCTGAACTTATCGCGTCCCAAATACCCGGAAACAAAGAGGCGATTGGTTTCATTCAGTTTAAAATTGACTTTCATGTTCAGGTCATAAAAGTAAAGACTGGCATCGCGCAAATCCTTTTCGGGAGCCAGTTTCAGGAATAAATCAGCATAAGTGCGCCGTCCGCTGACCATGAAGGAGCTAACTTCCTCTTTGATGGGTCCTTCAAAACTCAGGTTCGACGAAATCAACCCCACATTGCCTGTAGTCTGGTATTCTTTCAGGTTGCCTTCTTTCATCCGGATATCCAGCACCGATGAAGCGCGGCCACCGTATTCGGCCGGGATTGATCCTTTGAGCAGATTGGCATCGCGAATGGCTTCTGAATTAAAAACCGAAAAGAAACCCAGCAAATGAGAAGCATTGTAAACCGGGGCTTCATCCAGTAAAATCAGGTTTTGATCCAACCCGCCCCCACGCACATAAAAACCGGCATTTCCTTCACCGGCCTGTTTAACTCCGGGCATTAGCTGCAGAGTTTTAATCAGGTCGCGTTCACCAAAAAAAACCGGAATATTTTCGGTCTGCTTCGGATTAATCTTTAAACTGCCCATTTCAAGCGAACTGATGTTACGGTCGGCCCGTTGTCCGCGAATTTCAGTATTCGTTAACTCGTAACTGATTTCCTTCATTTTAAAATTACCAACCTGATTGGAATGCAGCTTGATGTCTACCGTTTGGTTTTCATAACCGATAAGCCTGATTGTCAGCTTAAAATCTCCTTCAGGAACAGTTAGTGAGTAAAATCCATAAGAATTGCTAATGGTGGAGTAATTGGTGTTTTGAACCGAAAGGATAGCTCCGGTCAGATCTTCGCCGCTTGATGCATCCGAAACAGTTCCGCTAAAGGTGTATTTTTGCTGGGCAAAACCTCCTGAACAGACCACAAAGAGTAATAAAGTAACTATTAGCCGTGCCCCAATCATGCTGCTTCAATTATTCTGCTAAAATAGGTTTATTCAGTCGTGAATAAAACATGAGGACAAAATATTACGTAAATGTGGTGGGTAAGGTCTATGCGCTTAACTAACAGGAAAAGGTCATTTGTCATTAGTCATTAGTCAATAGGAAAAAGGAAAGAGGAAACTCTGTGGTTAAAAAACCTTATTCTAATAGGGTAACCTTAGTACAAAACATGCGGACCAAGGACCCAACCTTATTATTATGCTGTATTTAAATAAACATTTTCCAACATTTGATTAGTTAAACTATTTTAGGATAACACTTGTTGAAGAATTTTGCTATTGACTTTTTTCTTTTTCCTTTGCTAAATATTGTATTTTTGGGTTGAAATTCATCTGATCATGACACAGACTTATCAGCTTACTTTACCGGCTTTATTTGGCCGGGCCGTAGAAAAATTTGGAAGTTATAACGCACTGGCAATTGTGGGAGAAAAACCTCTGACTTACGATGAAGTCAGCCGCCAGATTAACGGATTGATGCGCTTTCTGGAAGAATTGGCGGTTGAGCCGGGCGACAAAGTGGCTATTTTGAGCGCCAACCTGCCCAATTGGGGAATTGCCTATTTTGCGGTCACTTTCATGGGAGCCATTGCTGTTCCGCTCCTCCCCGACTTTTTACCCTCTGAAATAGAACATATCCTGAATCATTCGGAAGCTAAAGTGTTATTTTTTTCGGAAAAACTAAACTCCAAAATCAGCGATATTGAAGTTGGTTCGCTCAAACACCTGATCAGGATTGAAGATTTTACCCTGACTTCGGGAACCGCCAATAAGCCTGTTTACGATGCAGCATTACATTCTCAAAAACCATACACGGTTAAAGAAGACGATCTGGCAGCAATCATTTACACCTCAGGAACTACAGGCAGTTCGAAAGGAGTTATGCTGAGTCACAAGAACATTTGCTTTGTGGCCGAAAATGCGCAATGTGTCAGGATCGTTCACGAGAAAGACCGTTTTCTTTCCATATTGCCCATGTCGCACACCTATGAAAATACACTTGGTTTTGTAATGCCACTTACCAAAGGAACCTGCGTTTATTATCTTGGTAAACAGCCTACCCCATCGGTTTTACTTCCGGCTTTACTTGAAGTTAAACCTACCATGATGTTTGCCGTTCCGCTGATTATCGAAAAGATATACCGTAGCAGAATCCTTCCGGCTTTTACAAAAAAATGGCCGGTGAGACAACTTTACAAAGTACCGTTTATCAGGAAGAAACTGAACCAGATTGCGGGTAAAAAACTGATTCAAACCTTTGGTGGCGAAATCAATTTTTTTGGCATTGGCGGCGCCAAACTCGATAAAAAAGTAGAACAATTCCTGATTGAAGCAAAATTTCCGTACAGCATTGGTTACGGATTAACCGAAACAGCACCACTTTTGGCCGGAATGAAAGTTTTCGAATCGCGTTTGCAATCGACGGGCCCTGCAATTACCGGAGTTGAGCTGAAAATTAACAATCCTGACCCGACAACCGGCGAAGGTGAAATCTGGGCCAGGGGTGCCAACGTGATGAAAGGTTATTACAAAGAACCCGAAATTACTAAGGAAGTGATTACTTCTGACGGCTGGTTTAAAACAGGCGATCTGGGGAAATTTGGCAAGGATGGATATTTGTACATTCGCGGACGGTTAAAGAATATCATTATCGGAGCCAGCGGTGAAAACATTTATCCCGAAGAAATTGAATCGGTCATTAACAATTACCCCTATGTGCTTGAATCTTTGGTGATTCACAAAAAAGGAAGATTAGTGGCTCTGGTACATTTTAACATGGAAGAACTAAAATCGAAATATGATGAGCTCATTGAAAAAGGTTCGTACCAGGCCGAACAAAAACTGAACGAACTTCTCATTGAACTTCAGTATTACATCAATCAGAATGTCAACAAGTTTTCGCAGGTGCAGCTGGTAATCGCTCATGCTGAGCCTTTTGAAAAAACAGCTACCCAGAAAATTAAACGGTTTCTGTATAATTAGATTTTTTTTAATCGTGTGCAGTTGCCTTTTTGTCCGTTAGGACATCCATGTCAATAGAGAATCATGAAGATGAAAAAACGTTGTCCGTCAGGACATCAACCGGGAGTTATTAATTCCCTCTGGGAAATGGATTCTATTGATCAAACTAATTCTATTGACATTAATCTCCTACGGAGAAAATTTAAAACAATGAGAAAAATAGGATTCATCGTCATTTTGTATGTTTTGTTTCTTTCAGGAACCATCCAATCCCTGGCCTGTACCACTTTCCTGATTTCCGGAAAATATACCGCCGACGGGAAATCCCTGATGTATAAAAATCGAGACACGGACGAAATGCAGAATTCCCTGGCTTATTTTACCGATGGCAAATACAAATATATTGGCCTGGTTGACGGGAAAAAGGGCTGGGAAAAGGCGGTTTGGGGCGGTTACAACGAAACCGGTTTTGCCATCATTAACACAGCAGCATACAACAACAACCTGGGCGATACCACCAAATTTAAGGATCAGGAAGGGGTGGTGATGAAACGCGCCCTGCAAACCTGCCGGAACCTGGCCGATTTCGAAAAGCTGCTCGAAGCGTGGCCAAAACCGATGGGCGTGGACGCCAATTTTGGCGTGATTGACGCTTACGGCGGTGCGGCCTATTACGAAACCGGAAACCGCGATTTTCAGAAATACGATGCCAACGATCCGGCTATTGCACCCAACGGACTGCTGATCCGCACCAACCATTCGATGCGGGCCGACCTGACCAAAGGTTTTGGATTTTGCCGTTTCCAAACGGCTGAAGGTGTGCTAAAACAGGCAGCTTCAGATAAACAACTGAGCCCGCAATTCTTATTCAATCATTTATCGCGCAACCTTACGCATTCGCTAACTAAAACCGATTTGTGGACGGAAATTCCAGCCAAAAGAGACGTTCCAGAATTTAAGTTTTTCATCGATTATATTCCAAGAGTGATCACTTCTTCCGCCATCCTGATAGTTGGCGCCAAAGATCCGCAGCAAGCCGATCAGGCGATGATGTGGACGGTATTGGGATTTCCGCTCACCTCGGTAGCTATTCCGGTTTGGATTGCCGGAGGCGAATCGTTGCCAAAGGCCGTTACCATGAACAACGAATTGCAATCACCCATTTGCAAGGTAGCTTTAAAGTTTAAGGCCGATTGTTTCCCGATTACTTATGACCGAATGAACAACTACATCAACCTTTCAGCAGTAATTAACCGCGAAAAAACCGGTTATTTGCAAGTACTTCAGCCCATTGAAGCAGACATCTTCGAAAAAGCCGCAAAAATGAAGAATGGTCCGCAAACAGCACAGGAAATACAAAGCTTCTACAACTGGGTAGACCAATACCTGGAGAAAAGCTACCAAACTCAGTTTGGATTGGAGTTATTCAACAATTGAGAATTGCCAATATTCTTCTGATATTGTTGTAACAAATCGTCATGCTGAACGTTCGACTGAGCCTTCAGCGTGAGCTCAGTCGAACGCTCACGTCGAAGGCTTCCTGCCAGCCGGCAGGCTGGGTTTCAGCATCCCAAGAAATAGCAGACCCCGAAACAAGTTCGGGGTGACTGGTTCGAGTGTGTTCTGACATTTACCTGCCTCTTTTCTGCTCCCAAACATAAAATAAGTCGCTTAACCTTGCTGATTATTGAGCTTTTATGTTTTAACTTAGCATAAACCAAAAATAAGTACCTAGTAAATCCTAAATTTCCTTCATGAAAGCTGCCAAAAGCAGCAAATAGCTAATCGTTCAGGAAAATCTTGTAGTTATACAAAAGATACAAATGCAAGAAAAAAGACCACCTTCAAAATCTGTAATGAATGATGACTGTGGCATTATAGATTTACAAGAATAAAATAACCAAAATAAATACATTAAATGAAAAAATTAAATCTACTCATTTCACTTCTAATCGCAACGATTTCATTAAACGCTCAGGACTATCTAATTAGCTTCGGAGGATCAGGTGCTAGCACTCAGGTAAGTACAGTAAAGGTTGAAAATTTGACTCAAGGGAAAAGTGTAACTTTAAATGGTACAGAAATACTTCATTTGATGAAGGTAATCACAGGAATTACTCCAGTTTCTGACGATAAAACCGAATTTCAAATTTATCCAAATCCCACAAACGGGAAAAGTACAATTGATTTTGTTGCTACAGCTTCTGGCAAAGTAAATATTGAATTGTTTGATATTAAGGGGAAACGAATAGCTACAGTACAAAACAATTTAAAATCTGAAACCCATTCTTATCAGATCAGCAATTTACAGAGGGGGATTTATACAGTAAGAATATCATCACAATCCTATAACTATACAGCCAAATTGGTAAGTAATGGTAATATAAACTCTGATGTGAATATAAGCTACCTTGGGAATGGAATTATTCCGGTTACATCAATGAAATTGAAAAGTGCCAATGCTGAAAAGACAATGCAATATAATACTGGAGACAGACTGAGAATTTTAGGAACATCAGGTAATTACACAACTACCATTATTGATATTCCAACCCAAAACAAAACCATAACTTTTCCTTTTGTTGTATGTACCGATGGAGATGGCAACAATTATCCAGTAGTTCAAATAGGCACCCAAACCTGGATGGTTGAAAACCTTACAACCACAAAATACAACGATGGCACAGTCGTACCTAATGTAACCGATGGCTATGTTTGGAGAGATTTAACCACCCCTGGCTATTGCTATTACAATAATGATGCACCTACGAACAAAACCACCTATGGGGCACTTTATAATTGGTACACGGTAAATACTGGCAAACTTGCCCCAAAAGGCTGGCATGTACCAACTGATGCTGAGTGGAAAACTTTAACCGATTACCTTACAGATAATGGCTATGGTTATGGTGGTAGTGGTTATAACATAGCCAAGTCAATGGCAGCCACTTCAGGTTGGAATGCACACACAAATGCAGGAACTGTAGGCAACGACCAGGCAAGTAATAACAGAAGTGGTTTTACAGCCCTTCCTGGTGGCTTCCGTAACCATGATGGGACATTCAGCGGCATTGGGGGTTGGTGTCAATGGTGGAGGTCTACGGATGCCGATTACTATGAAATCAATTCAGCCTGGACCATAAGTTTTGCCACCGTAAGTTACGGCGTTGGTAGATACAACTACTATAAGAATTTTGGATTTTCTGTTCGTTGCATAAAGGATTAATCAAAATAGGAAATTAGGCGTTTGCTTGAAACTCAATTCTGCCTCGTTTAAATGGAAACTGTGACTATTGGTGGCATCGAGTTTACGATAATTTTACAACCTTCAATTCTCAACAATTATGAACTATAACCCAGTGCTGCCCCTCGTTTGAGCGACAAAGGCAACGCGAGGGGTTGGTGGTGAAGCGTCTGTGACGAATAATTGAAAATATAACCTGCTTTAATAAAAAGGATGAGTTAAAAACTCAATAACAATCACCCCTCGTTGCAAACGAGGGGTAACATTGAGGCTATGTAGTGATGAGCAATTTATTAAACAATTAATTATCAACACTTATGAACTATAACCCAAGACATGAATTTCATCATCACAATGAATTTGTTCTTGCCACCATCAGGAAAAGATTGGCGGCTTTCCTCATTGACTGGATGGTTTTGATACTGATTTATTTTAGCGTCATCCTCTTATTTGCTTTGTTCGATATGAACCTTTCGAAGATCAATGTCAATGGTATCTTCGAGGTTGAAGTTGAGATGGAAAACACACCTTCCCTGGTGATTACCCTTTTGAAATTTCTGTTTGGACTTATGCCTGTCATTTATTTTACCTGCTTTTTCTATTTCTGGAAGGGACGAACCATTGGGAAATATTTTCTCAGGATACGGGTACTTTCCTTGTACCATGAGCATATTGGTTTATGGCATTGTATCGAACGGAGTCTGGGTTATTTTGCATCGGCACTTGAGTTTGGATTTGGCTTTATACAAGCCTTTTGGAATCCCAACCGGATGTCGCTTCACGATAAAATTGGTGAGACCATCGTCATAACACTTCCCGGGAAAAACCATAATGAGGTTACCAAAAACAAAAAAGTAAAGACCAGCCAACAGGCAAAAACAAGAAAAAATCAGAGAAACCAATCAACTAATAAATAAAAAACAAACCACATGGAAAATTTAGAAAACAACTTACCTGTTGAGAACTCAATGATGAACAACATGGAAATCAAAAGTTACCTGATGGAAGCCTCGAAATGGGGCCAGTTTTTGGCCATTGTTGGCTATGTAATGATGGGATTACTCTTACTGCTGGCCATCGTGATGATGTTTGCCATGTCGGTAGTAAGCCAGGTTGCCCATACCAAATTTCCACTGTGGATGCTGGGCCTGGTTTATATCCTGCTTGCAGGCATTTATTATATCCCGATAACCTATTTGTATAAGTTCTCCGTTCAGATGCAAAAGGCTATACAAATGCAAAATGAAGGTTTATTGACTTCAGGATTTCAAAACTTAAAATCGCTGTTTAAGTTTATGGGCATTTTTACAATTGTCATGTTGGCCATTTACGTTCTGGCTTTATTAATCGCAGTGCCAATCGGGATGCTTTTAAAATAATCTCAAACATCATGTCCGGAAAAATCAAACTTCCATTAGCCCTTTTACTCTGCGGATTGCTCTTTTCGTCCATTACAGGATTCAATTTCAATCTGGCCGATGGATTTCACTTTCATAACTTTTGGATCAAGGGACCATTGCCAATATTTGATTTGGCTATGAAAAGTTCAGGAGAGCTATTTTTAAACTCTCAGCTTATCGGGTATCTGTTTTACATTATTTTCGGAATGATCAGCTTTGGAAAAATCAATTGGTCGGACATCAGAAGCAACATTAGTTTTATCGCTTTTGTAGCTTTCGTGGCAATGGTTATTATCGGTGATTTTTACTGCTTTTATCTGGACATCACTCATCAGTTTACCGGACAGCATTTCCGGGTGGGGTTATTGGTTTTTCTGCTTGGACTAACCGTTTTGTACCGGAATCAATTGGCTGATAAACTGAATTTGAATAAGCATTCTATCAATTAAATTTGAAATTGAGATATCGTTATGAATCATGCAAGCATAGCACCGTGTGGTGTAATTTGTGATATTTGTTTAGGGTTCCAGCGAAGTAAAAATAAATGCGTTGGCTGCAATCATACTGGAAATAAGCCCCATCATTGTAGCGTTTGCAGTATAAAAACCTGCGCTGAAAAGAAAGGCAACGAAAAGTTACTTTGCCACGATTGTGTTAAATTCCCTTGTCGGCGAATTAAAGATCTGGATAAGCGATACATCAGCAAATACGGGGAAAGTCCAATCCAAAACCTGAAAAGAATAAAAGAATCCGGAATAGATTCATTCATTGCTATTGAAAAAGAGAAATGGAAATGCAGTAATTGTGGCCATCTTTTATGCGTTCATAAAGAGGTTTGTTTACTGTGTGGCGCTAAAAATGAGTATTTCCCTAATTCAAACTGACTCAAAAATCCATCCTTATTCCGACTGCGATTTGTAATACCTACGGTACAACACTTTCTTCAGATCGCGGAAGATGACCTGGTGGGCCAGCACTTCCAGATCGTTGTAATGGGGTAATTCCTGATGAGCTTTGGCAATTTCGCGTTCGGTAATGTCAACCTGGTACAAAACGGCCATCAGGCGGCTGTAATCCCGGTCGAGGTAAACTGAAATCTGGTTAATCAGCTGCCCGTGCAACTCATTATAGGCATTTTCAACATCTCCTGAAAAGGTGATTTCAATGCCAAACATGCCAAAATCTTTCATGATTTGCTGTGCCGTTTCCTGAATAATGTCTTCCTTATTCAGAAAGAACGCGATGTTGTTGTTTTGCAGGTTGACTAAATCCATGATATCTTTTTTACCACGAAGAACACAAAGTTCAACTCTAAGTTCATGAAGAAGAATATTCAAAACCTATTCCATTACTTTGTGCCCTGTGTGAAAAACCTTGGTGTTCTTCGTGTTTTGAAAATGTGAATTACAACTGTTTAAAAAAGTCGTTTCCCTTGTCGTCAACAATAATGAAAGCCGGGAAGTTTTCGACACGGATTTTGCGGATAGCTTCCATGCCTAATTCTTCCATATCAATCACTTCGCTCGATTTGATGCTTACTTTAGCCAGAATTGCAGCCGGTCCGCCGATAGAACCGAGGTAAAAACCGCCCCATTTTTTGCAGGCATCGGTTACCTGCTGACTGCGGTTTCCTTTGGCCACCATGATTTTTGAACCACCCAGGCTCATCAGGAAATCAACATACGGATCCATACGCCCGGCAGTGGTCGGTCCGAAACTTCCGGAAGCCATTCCTTTTGGGGTTTTGGCTGGTCCGGCATAATAAACCGGATATCGTTTCAAATATTCGGGCATGGGCTGGCCGGCATCAAGCATTTCCTTCAGTTTCAGGTGTGCCATATCGCGGGCTACAATCAATGTTCCTGAAAGGTTTAGGCGGGTTTTTATCGGGTATTGCGACAATTGTTTCAGTACATCTTCCATCGGCTGATCCAAATCAATGTCAACTGCAGGCTGCATCGTTGGCGCTTGTGCCGGAAGGAATCGTTCGGGATTTCGCTCCAGTTCTTCGAGAAAGATTCCGTCTTCAGTAATTTTTGCTTTGATGTTTCGGTCAGCCGAACAGCTTACACCAAGGCCAACCGGGCACGAAGCTGCATGACGCGGCAAACGAATCACACGAACATCGTGTACAAAATATTTTCCTCCAAACTGGGCTCCCAATCCACATTCCTGTGCAATTTTTTCAATTTTCTTTTCCCATTCCAGGTCACGGAAAGCCTGTCCGCCTTCGTTACCCTCGGCAGGTAAATGATCAAGGTATCCGGCAGACGCTTTTTTAACGGTTGCCAATGTTGCTTCAGCCGATGTTCCGCCAATAACAAGTGCCAAATGGTATGGAGGACAAGCAGAAGTGCCAAGGTCCATGATCTTCTCCTTGACAAATTTGGTCAGATTTTCCTCAGTCAGTAACGACTTAGTTTGCTGATACAGATAGGTTTTATTGCCAGAACCTCCACCTTTGGTTATGAACAGGAATTCGTAGGAATTCCCTTTTTCCGAATAAATGTCAATTTGAGCCGGGAGATTGGTTCCCGTATTTTTTTCGTCGAACATATTGAATGGGACGACCTGAGAATACCTTAGGTTTCGATCCTGATAGGTATCGAAAATACCTTTTGAAAGGTATTCGGCATCATTGACTCCGGTGTAAACATCTTCGCCTTTTTTTCCCATCACGATGGCAGTTCCGGTGTCCTGACAAGTTGGTAATTCTCCTTCAGCAGAAACAACCTGGTTCATCAGCATGGTATGGGCCACAAAACGGTCGTTATCAGTAGCCTCCGGATCTTTCAGGATTAAAGCAAGCTTTTCGAGATGGGTGGCCCGAAGATAGAACGAAACATCGGCAAATGCCTCTCTGGCCAGTAATTCGAGACCTTCAGGAGCAACCTTTAATATTTTACGGCCATCGAACTCAACGGATGATACATACTCTTTGGTTAAGAGGCGATACGAGGTCGTATCTTTCTTAATCGGAAATGGTTTTTGATAAGCGAATTTTGACATTTTATAGTACTGTAAATGAGTTGATAATTGATTTCAGAATGTTCAAATTCAAAAATTCGAAACGGAAACAAATATAGTCAATCCATCAGGAATTGCGAGTCGTTATTACGACTGGCAGAAATATTCTATATTTGCCTGAAAGGTAAAGATGAATTTAAAATCAACCCCTCTACCCGGCAAATTAAATATCGCACCAATGAATTCAATCAGTCTGAAAAAAATCTTTCACAGCCGTTTTGGCGGCATCCTGTTGCTGTACATTGTTTTTATTTCCATCGCATTCATCAGCAGAACCAATTTGCTTTTTCAGTCGATTCGTGAAGTCAGCCTGAATCCGCTCAACATCATCTGGTCTTATGCTGCCGGATTATTTATGGATACGGTGGCTTATTCGTATTTCATGATTCCGTTTGTACTATTCCTGATGTTTATACCCGATCGATTCTTTAATTCGGTCATACATAAAGGATTTGCCTATGTTATTTATTTCATAACTTTTTATATTCTCATCTTCAACGGAGTTTCAGAGTACTTTTTCTGGGACGAGTTCGGGGTTCGGTACAACTTCATCGCTGTTGATTACCTGGTTTATACCACCGAGGTTTTGGGAAATATCAAAGAATCATACCCTCTGCCTTTACTGGTTTCCGGAATATTGATTGCCGATATCCTGTTAATGGGACTGGTGGTCAAAAAGAAACTTCTGGTTGCTTCGCTCAAAAGCAAAAGCATTCTGAAAAGCCGTCTTCGTACCGGGTTATTTCTACTTTTAATACCTGTTTTATCTTTTTTCCTGATAAAAAATACGACGGTTGAAATCACCAAAAACAGGTATAACAACGAGTTGGCTAAAAATGGTATCCATTCGTTGTTTGCGGCTTTTTTGAACAGTGAACTTGATTACGACGTCTTTTATGCTGTTAAGGATAATCCTGAGAATTTCAAACAACTTCGTACATTCCTAAAAAGTGAAAACAGCCAGTTCCTCAGTAATGAACCTTTTGATATAACAAGGCAGATTACAAATTCAGGAGAAGAAAAAAAATGCAATGTGGTGTTTATTACGGTCGAAAGTTTGAGCGCAGAGTTCATGGGGTTTAAACGAAATACAAAAGAAAATCCTGCCGATTTCAGTGGAAATGTAACCAACTATAAAGGAAGCATTACTCCCAATCTGGACCTCCTGGCTGACAGTTCGCTGCTTTTCACGAACCTGTATGCCATCGGAACCCGCACCATTTACGGGCTGGAAGCTGCAACATTGGGTGCGCCGCCTAAACCCGGGCAAAGTGTGATCAAACGTCCGAACAACGAAAATATGTTCTCGCTGGGACTGATTTTTAAGGAACGTGGCTACCAACTGAAATACATTTATGGCGGCTACGGGTATTTCGATAACATGAATTATTTCTTTTCGCACAATGGCTACGAAATTGTTGACCGAAGCGACTTGAAAAAGGAGGAAATCACCTTTGCCAACACCTGGGGCGTTTGCGATCAGGATTTGTTTAACCGTACCTTGAAAGAATGCGATGAATCGTTTGCCAGTGGAAAGCCATTTATGAATCACGTCATGACCACTTCCAATCACCGTCCATTTACTTATCCTGAAGGTGTAATTGATATTCCGTCACACACCACCCGTGCCGGTGGAGTGAAATACTGCGATTTCGCGATTGGTGAATTTATCCGGAAAGCAAGCGAAAAACCCTGGTTTAAAAATACGCTGTTTGTCATTATTGCCGATCATTGCGCCGGAAGCGCCGGTCAGGCCGAATTGCCGTTTAAGGAATATCAGATACCTTTTATTATTTATAATCCGGGATTGGTCCGCCCACAGCGAATAGACAAACTTTGCAGCCAGATTGATGTTGCGCCAACTTTGCTGGGGGTTATGAACTGGTCGTATAAAAGTAAATTCTTCGGGAAAGATATTACCAAAATGGCTCCTGATGAAGAACGTGCATTTATTTCGAATTACCAGAAATTAGGTTACATCAAGAATGACAGGCTCACCATTTTAAGTCCTCAACAAAAGATTACCCATTACCAGATTTATCCTGAAACCGGGGAAATAAAAACGACTCCCAATGATCCGGCAATCGAGAACGAAGCAATAATCTACTATCAATCAGCCAACTACGTTTACAAGAACAAACTCAACAAATGGAATTGAAAATGAAGACAATGAATTCAATCACCAGATTCCTGAACAGTTTGATGCTCGGTTTGGTTTTTGTATTTGCTTCATTTGGCCTCAGCGCTGAAATAAAAAAAGATACGCTGGTCAATAAGGCCTTGCGGGATACATTTAAAGTTGAAAAGGCACAGATCGTCGATTTCGATTCAGGCAATTCAATGTTGTTCTACCGTCCCAAACCTTTTCAGTTTGTGAAAAACGTGCCCTCCGATTTATACTTGTTGGGAAAAACAGCCTTCTCAAAAAAGAACCTGCCCAAATTTGGAGCACTTATAGCTGGAACAGCTTTGCTGGTGGCGGTTGATCAACCCATTCTCGATGCAGCACAACAGTTTGGACGCCATATTCATCTTTATGCAACCAATGAAGACCGCAATAACACCAAAGATATTAATATTCATATTGGAGGAACGACTATCCCATTGATGGAATTACCCAAAACTGTCAATGGCGCTTTTTATTTTATTGGCGAAGGATGGCCAAGTATTTTGCTTGCCAGTGGATTTTACGGGTATGGTCTGGCTGCCAACGATTACAGGGCACGTCAAACAGCATCTCAGTTGGCTGAAATGTTTATAACACTTGGAATTACCTGCCAATTTATTAAGCGCATCAGTGGTCGCGAAAGTCCTTTCAGAGCGATGGACGATACAGGATCAGGCATTCCGGGAGGAACCTGGCATCCATTTCCTCCGCCAAGACATTACCAAAACAACGTTTCCGCACATGATGCTTTTCCGTCTGGCCATCTCGCAACAGCGATGGCCACCGTCACCATTCTTTCGGGCAATTATCCTGACAACAAATTAATTAAACCGATTGGTTACAGTCTGATGGGACTGCTAGGCTACTCGATGCTGAATAACGGCGTTCATTGGATAAGCGATTATCCGCTGGCTATTGCCATTGGCTACACTTGCGGAAAAATCGCGCTTGCAAGAGGGCAAAAGGTCATTCAAAAAAAAGGAATGAATTACGGGGCAAGTTCATCCATAACACCGGCATATTTTAGAGAAGGAGTCATAGGTTTAAGTTACAGGGCAACCTTTTGATCGCGCTAATTTACTTTGGTAACGCCTCCTGAAACCACAAATTTCATCACTTCTGATGGGCTTTGATCAATCAACTTTACCGATTTTTCAGGAACAATATACAATTCTCCTGAAAAGTTATAGGAATGTGGAAAATATACCGCAACCATTTCATTCAGGCCAAAGTCTTCGACATGCTTCTCGGTTACAAACCCCAGTTTCCATAAATTGTTTTCCTGATTCATGCAGACAATTACCGGAACATTAAATTTTTTCTCTTTCCCCACAAAAGCCGTAAATAAATCGTTCAATGAAGTATAAATCACATTGAGCAATGGCGCCCGTTTTAAAAGTCTTCTGGTAAAAGAAATGAAAGGTCTGGCAATAATGGTTTCTCCGATAAGACCCAGCAGAGTCAAAGAGATGAATAAAACTACAATCCCAATTCCGGGGATATCAAGTTGATAATGTTCTTTTAACGGATCGCCTATCAGTCGATCGACATAATTAAACATCAGGAAAACCGTATATAAGGTCACCGCTAAAGGCCCCGAAAGCAATAACCCCTGAAGAAAATATTTAAAAAGTCGTTTCATGTTTTTTTTACGAAAGATACACTTTTTAGCAATCTCAACCGATGAGAAACAATTCGCGAGCTTTCAAAATTATTGTCGGTACGGTAAACATTCTGCCTCTCCAAATTGTAATCTATCAAAAAAGGAAACGATGAAACAATTTGGAACAGCATTGTTCATCCTGTTATCGATGATTGTCAATGCACAGAATAACAACAAGCTTAATAAAGACGCAACCATGAAATTCAATGAATTAAATGAATTTGAGAAATCTGTAATTGAGGGGAAAGGCACTGAAAGGGCATTTACCGGCATTTATTATGCACACAAGGAAAAAGGAACCTATTTGTGTAAGAAATGTAACGCACCTTTATACAATTCGGCAGACAAGTTCGATGCACATTGTGGGTGGCCGAGTTTTGACGACGAAATTAAAGGCGCAGTAAAACGAACTGTTGATGCTGACGGCCGTCGGACAGAAATAACCTGTGCCAAATGTGGGGCACATTTAGGGCATGTTTTTATGGGTGAAGGTTTTACAGCGAAAAATACGCGCCACTGTGTGAACTCTGTTTCACTCAATTTTTTACCGGAACCGAAAAAATAAAATAGGCTATCTCAAAAGTCAAAACAATCGCAAACTGGTCAGTTCAGAATGACAGGTTCAATGACTTTTTAGATAACCTATTTCTTTGTTTTTACCGAAACCAGAGATTCAGGTAAATTTCGTAAATTACTTTTGCTGAATAAGTTTTAATCCATCCAAATAATAAACCGGAACGTATCCTTCAGCGCTTTCAGCAAGTTGCTGGTTCATTTCTTCCAGCTTTTTATTTTGATTGATGCTATCGTGTTTGCCGCCGTCCACATCGTGCAATTTTGGACCATCATGACCCAATGCATGTCCGATATTGGCTGATTCACCCGCAGCCGCAGCTTTTTCCATTTCAGCCAGATCTTCTTCCTCCAGTTTTACTTCCTGAAGAATTCCGCTAACCTGAATATCGCTTCCCATTTGTTCCTGCGAAAACGAACCGATCTTTCCGGCTTCAATCCGGAGACTGATATCTTCACTACTCCCCATCACAAAACAACGGGCGCCACTTTCCTTGCAAACATGCGTAACAGTTCCTTTTACCATCACTTCTTTTCCTACCAGGTCTTTTCCCTGAGCTAACAATTCATCAACGGTTAAAACAACTACTTGGGCATTTTTTTCTTCTTTTTTCTGTTTGTTCGGATTGGAACAGGACAACAAAACTGATAAACCTAAAATGAGAATCAATGATTTTTTCATGGGATAATTATTTAAAGATTAGTATATCAGGATAAAAAAAACAAAATAATTGTCAATGGGATAATAATTCCAAGGCCTGTAAGCCAAAGTCCACGTCCTTTTAATCCATATTTACCTTTTAGCAAAAAAAGCCCGGAAATGGCAACAAAAAGTAGAAAAACAGCCATAGCATCTGATATCCATATCCAAAGATATCCGGTTTGTGCCAGGTGAATCTTATTGATCTGGAAAAAGAACGGACGTTTTTTCAGTATTTCAAGTTCAGCTTTTCCTTTCTGAGGACTATAGATTACAGTCCCTTCTTCTACAAAGACTTTAATATCGCCACTTTTAGTTACAAAATGCTTTTTGTAAACCGGATTGAATTCGAACTTGTCCAACAAAGCCATTATTTCATCTTTTGTAAGGTCAGTGCGATTTGTAACCGGAACAGTTAGTTCTTCTGAAATAAGTGAATAATGTGGATTCCAGTCCTGCCGGTGATTTAAGGCGATGCCCGAAACGGTATAGATAAATGTGATTCCAACTACAAAATAACCGAAGTCACGGTGCAACGACCGTAATGTCTTTCGAATGTTCATCCAAAATTAGTTTAGTTTGAAGATTGACAAAAGCAAAAATCGTTTGTCTGAATGAATTGATGACAAAAAACCGTTACAAAACGATAGGCCTGAACAATCAATTCAATTTATTTCAAATTTAAGTTAAATTGAACTAACTGACAAAGATTAAAATCAGTCTTTTAGCCATTTGAATCACATTTTTTTGAATTCAAATATTAATGCCTGGAAATGATCTGAAGTGAATGGGATTTCTAAACTAAAAGAATTATCGAATATCAGGAATTGCGTTCATTTTGCACAATGGAATAAACGTCTTCAAATGTTTTTGCTTCCATTAGTTCGGCACGTAGCTGTGCTGCATGTTCAAAATCGCTGGTATAAATTTTATAAAAGCGTTTCATGATATTGAGGTTCTTTTTTCTGCCCCAATTTTGCTCGTACAATCTGGTATGAAGCAGCAATTGATACAGTTTATCTGACTTTGATGATAGCTTAATCTGAGGATTAAAGAACCATGGATTGTGAAATATTCCTCTTCCGATCATTACTCCGTCAAGATTATATCTTTTGCAAAGCTCCAACCCATGCGAAACTGAAGAAACATCGCCATTCCCCAGAAATTTTGTTTCAGGATAAATACGATCCCTGATCCGTGCACCTTTTGATATTTCCTCCCAGTCAGCCAGTCCGTCAGATTGTTGTTTTTGTGTTCGCCCATGCAGAATGATTGCAGCAGGTTTGGTTTCCATCAGATGTTCTATCCAGGTTTCGGTATCATGCGTTTTGATGCCTGTTCTGGTTTTGACAGAAACCGGCAAATGAGTGGCCTCTTTGGTAGCCAATATAATTTCTTTTGCCAGATTTGGTTCATTAATCAACGCTGAACAACAACCATTTTTTACGATGTTTTTTACCGGACAACCCATATTAATATCCAAACCGTCAAACTCGTATTCCTGGCTAATTTCAAAGGCTATTTTATGAAACAATTCCGGCTTCTTTCCCCAAATCTGGGCTATCAGCCTGATGTTTTTCTGCTTTAATAGTTGCTTTTCCGATTCGCTGACAAGTAATCTCTCTCCTACCCTGGTTTTCCCCACCGGGTGATCCATTCCATCGATTGAGGTAAACTCAGTAAAAAGGATGTGAAGATATTCCGGATCAGCAAGTCCGGCGACAATTTCGCGGAAAGAAGTATCTGTTACATCTTCCATTGGCGCTAAGGCGAATATTGGTTTCTGAAGGGTCTTCCAGAAATTTTCCATTCTATATGCAGATTAATTTATTCGATTATCAGGATCGGCAAAAGTATTATTTTTTGCTAGGAGAAAGCTTTTTCGGTAAATAAGACGATTTCCAAACTTGCGCTTTGCCTGAAGCCTGTAAAGCTGTTTTTCGAATTCCGGTGCATTCTTAACAGTGCAACACTCCTGGGAACAGCATTTTTCATACTTTTCAGCACATTGGGGGCATTGAATGAACAACACGTGACAAAGATCGTTGGCGCAATTCACATGTACATCACAGGAATTTCCGCATTGATGGCAGTGTGAAATGATCTGGCCATTTACAGATTCACCTAATCGTTCATCAAACACGAAATTTTTTCCAATGAAATTTGATTCAAGATTTAGCTGTTTAATCTTTCGGGCATATTCCAGAATTCCGCCATGGAGCTGATTTACATCGCTGAAACCATGATGTTTCAAATAAGCACTTGCCTTCTCACAACGGATACCGCCCGTGCAATAAAGCAAGATTTTCTTGTCTTTCTGGTCAGCAAGCATATCCTTTACCTGGACAATTTCTTCACGAAATGTATCAACCTCCGGACGCAGAGCGCCTTTAAAATGGCCAATCTCTGATTCGTAGTGATTCCTCATATCAACTACAATATGCTTACCCGATTCAACTAAAGAATGAAATTCCTCCGCATCCAAATGATTGCCAACATTTGTAACATCAAATGCATCATCACTGAGCCCATCTGCAACTAATTTAGATTTGACTTTGATGGCAAGTTTGTAAAAAGATTTCCCGTTGTCTTCAATGGCATATTTAATCGGAATCTGATCAAATATCTTATGTCTGGAAAGCGTTTGATGAAAAGCTTCCATGTTATATTCGGGAACACTCATTTGTGCATTAATTCCTTCCCTGGCAATGTAAATCCTTCCGAAACAGTTTAATGCGGACCAGTCTTTATACAACTGATCTCTAAATTCAGCCGGAGACTCAAGTATAAAATACCGATAGAATGAAATCGTCTTCCGGGTGTAAGACTCATTCATCAAATTGGATTTTAAAACCTTTGCATCAACAATATTGTATAAACGTGTCAATTGTTTTTTGTGCAAATGTAATAAACCCAAACATATTTAAGACATTGATGTCTTAATATACAGTTTCAAGTGCAGGTTCTGTAATCAATGGTACCAATATTCATTTTCCTAAGTAAACTGCACGATATGATATTATAAAACATATGGCAAAATTTTAACTACTGAAAAACAACGTTTTACAAACCATTAAAAATGATGCATTTTTCAATATTATTAAATTCTTAAAAAATCTTAAAAAGAGTTATCAAATAACTGTTATATTAGCATCGTGATTGCAACGAAAAGAAACCTTTTCTCTTTTAACCAAATATCTATTTTCCGATCGAACTAAACTAAATTTGGAAAAAGGATTATCATTTAATGGTAATCCTTTTCTTTTTTATCCCAAACTTTTCAAGCTTCAGGAATGGCAAAAAAAAATCAACCGAAAAATTTTCCGGTTGATCATATTTTAGAATAAAAAGTATTTTTAAAATAATTACGAATTTAAATCGTCAAATTCGAGCTTGGTATAATCTTTTGAGATTCCAGCTTCTTCAAGAAGCTGCACTTCTTTGTTTTGGTAGTTATCAAGTTCGGCATGATTTTCAACATCATCCTGCTGATTTTGATCGATATAAGTAACCACCTCCTGTAACCCGTCCATAAACTTTTCGAAATCTTCCTTATACAGGAATATTTTATGCTTTTCGAAATGGAAACTTCCATCCTGTTCAAATCGCTTTTTGCTTTCAGTAATGGTAAGGTAAAACTCGTCTCTTCTTGTTGACTTTACATCGAAAAAATAGGTTCTTTTTCCTGCCCTGACAGATACTGAATATATTTCCTCCCTGAATTTGCTGTCATTTTCTAAACGATCCTCATTCTTTTCCAAATCTTCCATCGTGCTCTTATTAAGTTTATTCCGTTCTAGTTTCTTCAAAAATAGGCAAAAAATATGAGAAATAATAAAAAATGTTAACAAACACGTGAACATAAATTATACAGGATGATAAACAAATATCTACCTGAATCTATGAATAATAACCGTTATGAAAATTAATCGATCCCTATTTTATGCGCTATTTATTCGTGTTCGATGAAAATTATTTAGCCGTATAATATTTAGCTGCTTCAGGCAAAAACTGCTTAATTGCTTCAATTCTATTTTGCTCAACAGGGTGAGTGCTCAAAAATTCAGGTGTCTTTCCTGCAGAATTCGCAGCCATTCGTTCCCAAAAACCAATGGCTTCCCTGGGATCATATCCCGCAATTGCCATAAAAATCAAACCTAGTTTATCACCTTCATATTCATGCTGACGTGAATAGGGCAACATCACTCCTACCTGTGTTCCAAGACCATAGGCTGTTTGCCAAATGGCTTTTGTTTGCTCTGGCTTGGTTTTAATTGCCTCCGAAAGTGCAGTCCCTCCAAATTGAACCAACATTTGCTGACTCATCCTTTCATTTCCATGACGTGCCACAGCGTGGGCAATTTCGTGACCCATAACAACTGCAACTCCTACATCATTCTTGGTTAACGGCAAAATTCCGGAATAAAATACGACTTTGCCACCTGGCATACACCATGCATTTGGTTCTTTATTTTCAACCAGATTAAATTCCCATTTAAAATCAGCGATCCGATCCTGAAATCCATTATCCTTCAGATACTTTTCAACAGCTACCGACATTCTTGCGCCAACTCGTTTAACCACATCTGTTTGTTCTTTATTCGTGGAGACTTTATTTTCGGTTAAAAACTGGCTATAATTGGTTAAGCTCATTTCAACCATGTTCGATTCCGGTAACAGGTTTATTTGTTTTCGTCCGATAAGCGGCACAGTGCCACATGCCTGAATAATCAGAACCAGGGAAAGTAAACTGACTTTTCCCAGATTTTTGCTTAAATTGTGATTCATAAAGAAATTAGATTTTGTATTTATTTTAAAAGTAAACAAATACAATAAAAAAAGGTGCTCAATAAGCACCTTTTTTTATTGTATTAAGTTTTTTATCCGTTACGTTTGGCTGCAAGCAATGTATTCTGCAAAAGAGAAACCCTGGTCATTGGACCAACACCTCCAGGTACCGGAGTAATGTATGAGCACTTTGGTGCAACTTCATCAAATTTCACATCTCCTTTTAACCGCCAGCCTGATTTGGTTTCCGGCGCATTAACTCTGGTGGTTCCAACATCAATAACGACTGCACCTTCTTTCACCATATCGGCTTTGATAAATTCAGGAGATCCAAGGGCGGCAATCAGGATATCGGCTTCTGCGCAAACCTGATTCAGATTTTTCGTTTGGCTGTGTGCAACCGTAACCGTGGCATTAACAGCTTTCTGCGACATAAGTATACTTAGTGGTCGTCCAACAATATTGCTACGTCCGACAATGACGCAATTCTTTCCTGAAGTTGGAATTTGGTACCTTTTGAGCAATTCAATAATTCCAAATGGAGTTGCTGACAGAAATGCAGGCATGCCTAAAACCAATCGTCCGACATTTTCAGGATGAAATCCATCAACATCTTTCCTGGCATCAATAGCTTCAATTACTTTTTGTTCTGAAATATGTTTGGGAAGCGGAAGTTGCACAATAAATCCATCTAAATCAGGATCGTTGTTTAATTCTTGAACCTTCGCAATAAGCTCCAATTCCGTTACATCATTTTCAAAACGGATGAGCGATGAGCGAAAACCAACTTCTTCACAATCTTTTATCTTAAAGGCAACATAAGTTTCGCTGCCTCCGTCATGACCAACCAAAACAGCAGCCAGATGAGGAGCTCTTTTACCTGTTAAAACGATTTTTTTAACTTCTTCAGCTATTTCTTTTTTGATTTCGTCCGCTGTTCTTTTCCCGTCAATTAATATCATTGGTATAATTTATTCTATTATCGTTTTTGGCCCATGTTTCCCATCATTCGTTTCATGTTATTTCCCTGTGAAACAACACGCATCATCTTTCTGGTTTCAGCAAATTGCTTGATTAATCTGTTAACTTCCTGAATATTGGTACCTGATCCATCAGCTATTCTTTTTCTGCGTGATCCATTCAACAAACTGGGATCTTCCCGCTCTGCCAATGTCATCGAATAGATTATGGCCTCGATGTGTTTAAATGCATCATCTTCAATCTGAACATCTTTCAGGGCTTTTCCCATACCTGGTATCATGGTTGCCAGATCTTTCAGGTTTCCCATTTTTTTAATCTGCTGAATTTGCTTCAGGAAGTCGGTAAAACTGAACTGATTTTTTGCCAGTTTTTGTTGCAATTTTCTTGCTTCATCCTCATCAAATTGTTCCTGCGCTTTCTCTACCAGTGAAACGATATCGCCCATCCCCAAAATACGATCGGCCATACGTTCCGGGTGAAAATTATCAAGCGCTTCCAGTTTTTCGCCGGTTCCGACAAATTTGATTGGCTTATCAACCACTGCACGTATTGAAATGGCAGCACCACCACGGGTATCACCATCCAGTTTGGTAAGTACAACTCCATCGAAATCCAATCTGTCGTTAAACTCTTTGGCCGTATTTACAGCATCCTGTCCTGTCATTGCATCCACAACGAACAGTATTTCATGAGGTTTTACGGCATCTTTAACAGCGCTGATTTCATTCATCATTTGCTGATCAATGGCTAAGCGGCCGGCAGTATCAATAATAACGACATCGTTGCCTTGCAGTTTTGCCTGACGGATTGCCTCTAACGCTATTTTTACCGGATTAAGATTACCCTCTTCGGTATAAACCGGAACGTTAATCTGTTGTCCAAGAATTTTAAGCTGTTCGATAGCAGCAGGACGATAAACATCGCAGGCAACGAGTAATGGGTGCCGTCCTTTTTTGCTTTTCAGCATTTTGGCCAGTTTTCCCGAGAAAGTAGTTTTTCCTGATCCCTGCAAACCGGCAATGAGTATAACCGAAGGATTTCCTTTTAAGTTGATATCAACAAACTTTCCGCCCATTAATTCTGCCAACTCGTCGTGCACGATTTTCACCATCAACTGGCTCGGCTTAATCGAGTTTAAAACATCCATCCCCAACGCCTTTTTTCGGACGTTTTCAGTGAATGATTTGGCTATCTTAAAGTTAACGTCGGCATCGAGCAACGCCCTTCGAACTTCTTTAAGAGTTTCTGCAACATTAATTTCGGTTATTTTCCCTTGACCTTTCAGAAGTTTAAATGACCGCTCCAGCTTTTCATTCAGATTTTCAAACATATCTAATTAAAAGATTTTCATCTGTTTATAATTTGTTTTTAATTGTCAGATGCCTGCCTGTCGGCAGACAGGGAACTCGCCAGCGACAATCATGTGTATGAGTAAGATTACCTCTCCAGGCTCGTTACATTAAAAAAAACTTCTGCAAAAATATAAAAATATGCTAAAGCGCCCTTCAAACTTCAAATTTTAAAATTTATGAATGTTGAGGGTTACCTTTTGCCCAATATTAGAATAAACAAGTGTAAGAAGCACAGTTTTTATTTGAAAGTAGTATTATGGGAGATAATTATTCGGATTACTATGGTCTTTTGTTCAAATGTCCTTTTGATACAGAGTTGGATGTTTGTACATTAAAAAGTCTAAGACTCCGAACAACAAAAGAAAGACTGCTTTATTTTGAAGCTCTTACACTCAATGAAAGAAAGGCCTTAATAAAAAAACATCACGAGTGCCTTTTAGTCAGAGAAAAAAAAGTCCCTTTTTCACGAATCGCAATAATGTAGATGATGGGGAGCCGCCCGGCTCCCCTCTACTTTTTTTTATGCTTTTATATACTTTGAAATAAAGGGGAATCAATCGGATAAATTTGTGGGTAAAGCTATTTGTAATGATCTCAAATATTGAATCAAAAATACGAGTTTGTCACCTGAGATAATCGAATTAGTCCTCCAACCGGACGGATTGCTACTTTCCCCCACACAAAAAATAATCCAATGAAAGCAGATTCAGAAAAGAATACAAATTGTTCGTATTCTGATCTATAATTTCGCTACTCCATATGTGTGAATTATGTAATTTATTTACAAAGTAGTATAACAATTCCTAAAGAAATTAACTTCACCTTTGGCTGTATTGTTTTTAAAAAGGGACAAATTGAAATTATACATCAAGTACATGGTAAGTAACCGTTGCAAAACGGCGGTGAAGGAAGAATTGAAAAAACTTGGCTTGCATTTTATCGTGGTTGATTTGGGCGAAGTTGAAATCATGGAGAACCTTTCCGGCGACAAACGCGACCTGGTGAAAAATGCCTTGCTAAGTGCAGGATTTGAACTAATTGACGACAAGCGTTCAGTTTTGATCGAACGGATAAAAAACACCATTATAGAAATGGTACACCACACTGATGAAGTAATTAAGACGAACTTCTCGGTATTCCTAAGTGAAAAACTAAGTCATGACTATACCTACCTGTCCAACTTATTTTCTGAAGTACAGGGAACTACCATCGAACAGTTTATTATCTCTCACAAAGTTGAGCGAATAAAAGAATTGATCATCTATGGTGAAGAAAACATTACAGAAATTGCCTGGAGAATGAACTACAGCAGTGTTGCCCATTTATCCAATCAGTTTAAAAAAGCAACCGGACTTTCACCTTCGCATTTTAAGCTATTGAAAGACAAGAGGCGAAATCCAATCGAAGATTTATGAAATATAAGTGAATAACAACGGCGCAAAAATGAATATGGGTTATCCGGAAATTTGCCTCATGTCATTAATTGTTATTTGGTTGTAAGTAATCGCCTTAGGGCTACATAAAACTACAGAATGACAATTAACAACAACTGTTGACTGCCATAAAAGGCTCAACAGGTAAATAAAACAGACAGTCATTAAGATTTAAAACATGGAACGAACGAAGTCGCACAAATCACAATACGCCAGCAGTTTAATAGAAGCAATTCTGGATCCTATAATTACCATCAGCATTGATGGTAAAATAATGGATATGAATCAGGCCAAGGTGAATATAACAGGAATAGAGCGAGATAAACTAATCGGCTCTAATTTCTACGATTATTTCACCGAACCCCAGAAGGCACGCGAAGTTTACAGGGAAATATTTGCCAATGGATCAGTAACAGACTCTCCACTCACCTTTTGTCATAAAAATGGAAAGTTAACCAATGTACTATTCAATGGATCGGTTTATAAAGACACCAATGGAGATGTACTTGGTGCAGTTGTAGTTGCCAGAGACATTGCCAGTCAAAAATGGGCGCAGGAATTACAAATTGTCAACAAAGAGCTTGCTTTTCAGAATAATGAAAAGGAAAAACGGGCCAAAGAGTTGATTCTGGCAAACGAAGAACTTGTATTTCAGAACAAGGAGAAAGAGAAACGGGCAGCTGAGCTAATCGTAGCCAACAGAGAATTACGGTTTCAGAACGAAGAAAAAGAAAAACGTGCTGCAGAACTAATTATCGCTAACAAAGAACTTGCTTTTCAGAATAATGAAAAAAAGAAACGGGCGGCTGAGCTAATTATAGCCGACAAAGAACTGGTTTTTCAGACTGAAGAAAAAGATAAGCGTGCTGCGGAATTAATCATTGCTGATATTGAACTTGACTATCAGAACGAAGAAAAAATAAGACGTTCGATTGCAAATCAAGAACTTGAAGCATCCAGCTACTCCTTAAAGTTAGCTTCTCAGTATTCGCTCAGCTTGATTGAAGCGAGTCGCGACCCTCTGGTTGTAATAAGCCCTGAAGGTAAGATTACAGATATGAACGAAGCCTTGGTAAATATTACAGGAATATTCCGCAAAGAATTGAAAGGTACTGACTTCTTCGATTATTTTACCGAACCACAAAAAGCACGAGAAGTTTATCAGGAAGTGTTTGCCAAAGGATCGGTTGCTGATTCGCCGCTTACACTTCGTCATCACAATGGAAAATTAACCGATGTATTGTTTAACGGGTCAGTTTATAAAGACGACCGGGGAAATGTATCGGGTGTGGTGATTGTTGCCCGCGATGTGACTGAGCAAAAACGAATTGCTACAGAATTAACTGAAGCCATTGTGTTTGCCGAGCTGGCTGTAGGAATTGCAGAAGAAGCAAAAGTAAAAGCCGAAAGCGCTACCCTGACAGCCGAAAATGCGGTGAAGGCCAAACAGCAGTTTTTGTCGAACATGAGCCATGAAATCCGCACACCAATGAATGCGATTATCGGGTTCACCAAAGTGTTGCTTAAAACTGAGTTGTCGGCTAAACAAAAAGAATACTTACTGGCCATCAAAATGAGTGGCGATGCGTTAATCGTGTTGATTAACGACATACTCGATTTGGCCAAAGTAGATGCCGGGAAAATGACTTTCGAACAAACTCCATTCAAAATGGCTGCATCAATTTCGGCCATGCTTCATTTGTTCGAAGCAAAAATTCATGAGAAGAATTTAAAATTAGTGAAGGAGTACGATAACAATATTCCTGAAGTGCTGGTTGGCGATCCGGTGCGGTTACACCAGATTATTTTGAATTTGGTAAGCAATGCGGTAAAATTTACGTCCAAAGGCAAGATTACCGTTAGCGTAAAATTATTAAACGAAGATGAGAAGCAGGCAACTGTACAATTTTCGATATCTGATACCGGAATAGGTATACCCGAAAGTAAAATAGAAAAGATATTTGAGAACTTTCAGCAGGCTTCAAGTGGTACATCGCGCTTATACGGAGGTACCGGTTTAGGATTGGCTATTGTGAAACAACTGGTCGAACCGCAGGGAGGAACCATTACTGTAAAAAGCAAAATGGATGTAGGTTCAACATTCAGCTTTGTGTTAACTTTTCAGAAAACCCTTGACGACGCTGAATTAGAATCAGAAATTTTTGAATTAGACACCGATCTTAAAAATATAAAGGTTCTGGTTGTTGAAGATATCACCCTCAACCAGTTACTGATGAAAACCTTGCTGGATGATTTCGGGTTTGACCGGGACGTGGCCGATAATGGAAAAATTGCCATCGAAAAGATGCGACTTAATACGTATGACATTATTTTGATGGACTTGCAGATGCCCGAAATGAATGGGTTTGAAGCCACCGATTACATCCGTCATACCATGAATTCGAAAATACCAATCATTGCTTTAACTGCCGATGTCACGACGGTTGATTTGGCCAAATGCAAGGCCGTTGGCATGAACGATTACATTGCCAAACCAGTTGATGAGCGCATTTTATACAGTAAAATAATTAGCCTGGTCAAGAAAAAAAATAATGCTAAGGAAATTTCTATAAAAGAAGAGAATGTACAAGAAAAATGCATCGATCTGGACTATCTAAACCACCGCACCCATTCGCATCCTAAGTTAATGATGGAAATGATTGCAGCATACCTGGATCAAACCCCACCCTTAGTTTTAGCCATGAAACAGAGCCTGATCGACAAAGACTGGGATTTGTTGTATGCTTCAGTGCATAAAATGATTCCATCATTTTCGATCATGGGGATTAGTATCGATTTCGAAAACATGGCAAAAAAAGTTCAGGAATATGCCATTACTCAAAAACAGGCCGAAGGAATACCAAACCTGGTATCTCAGATCGAGAAAATATGTGTGCAGGCATGCACAGAATTAGAAATAGAGTTTAACCGGATAAAAAGTATGAACCAATGAAAAACGAGAAAGTGAAATTGTTCCTGGTTGATGATGATGCAGTGTATTTAAAATTGTTGGAAATTGAATTTCTGGAACATGCTGATTTTGAAATTAAAACCTTTGCAACCGGTGAACTTTGCATAGCAAACTTATCGCATCATCCCGATGTAGTTGTTTTAGATTATTACCTTGACGGCGTTGACCGCGATGCAATCAACGGAATTGATACACTGGATCAGATCAAAGCTTTCAGTCCAGATATTCCGGTGGTCATGTTATCTTCTCAGGATAAAATTGATGTGGCCATTAACTGTATGCACCATATGGCATTTGATTATGTGGTTAAAAGCGAAACTGCCTTCATGCGCCTGAAAAAAATCATTACCACAATTATGGAAACCCAAAAACTCAAGAAACAATTAAACTGGTATATGGAGCGGATGTAGCTCCGCGAAATTCCCGGATGACAAGTACCCTGCTCAAAGAAATTAATTTGTGACAAAAAGACTCAAACACCCCCTCTCGGAGTGCCAAATTCGGGTCTCAAAGTGAGAAATCAGGTTCTCGGAGCGAGGAATTAGATTCTCCGGGAGGCCCAAGTCCTCACTTGGAGAGAGGAAGTCCTCACTCTGAGAATCTCGTTCTCCGCTCATTGTCGAAAGTTTTAGTCTTTTAGAAACCCGCAAGACACTCCTGAAGCTTATTTTTAACACATCTGGTCCGGCGGTGTCGCAAATTCTTCGCAACATCATGACTTTTCTATAAACATGCAAACCCTCCGGGTTTGGGTAGAACGATCATCGCAATGGAACGACGCCGGAGGCATCACATGGATATAGAAAACATTGAACAAGGAAGAATTCGACCCCGCCGGGGTCGTGTTTTCTACATTGCAAACATTTCTATACACATGCAAACCCTCCGGGTTTAGAGGAACAACCATTGAAGGAATAGATGCCAGCGGCATCACATGTTTATAGAAAACATTGAACAAGGTGATATTCGACCCCGCCGGGGTCGTACCATCTTCGCAATATCATGGATTTTCTATACATATGCAAACCCTCCGGGTTTGTTAACGTATTAGGAAGCTTAATGATGCCTGAGGCATCGCATATTTATAGAAAACGAATGACCAATGAAATATTCGACCCCGGTGGGGTCGCACGTTCTCCGGATTACGAACCTTTCTATAAACCTGTAAATTCTCTGAATTTGAAAACAAACCAATTAAACTAACGATATGGCCGATACCTTTTCTCAAATATACATTCAGGTGGTTTTTGCCGTACAAAACCGCAATGCACTTATAAATCCCAACTGGGAAGAAGAACTTTACAAATACATAACCGGAATCGTTCAGAACAAAGGTCAAAAAATGCTTGCTATCAATGGTGCATCTAATCATATCCATTTCCTTATCGGGATGAAACCAACCTGCTGTTTATCTGATTTGGTGCGCGAAGTAAAGAAATCATCGAATACCTTCATCAAAGAAAAGAGATTTACAAGCTTCAATTTTCAATGGCAGGAAGGGTTTGGTGCATTTTCATATAGCCATTCACAATTAACCGATGTAATTCATTACATTGAAAAGCAAAAAGAACATCATAAGAAAAAGACCTTTAAAGAAGAATATTTAGCATTTTTAAATGCATTCGAAATTGAATTTAAGAATGAATATTTATTTGAATGGATTGACGATTGAATCGATGCCAACGGCATCATATGTTTATAGAAACGAAGATACGATCAATAAAATATTCGACCCCACCAGGGTCGTACGTTCCCACTATTATTGTATTTTCTATATACATGCAAACCCTCCAGGTTTGAAAAAACGATCATCAATCAAACCATGCCAGAAGCATCATATGTTTATAGAAACGAAAATACGATCAATAAAATATTCGACCCCACCAGGGTCGTACGTTCCCACTATTATTGTATTTTCTATATACATGCAAACCCTCCAGGTTTGAAAAAACGATCATCAATCAAACCATGCCAGAAGCATCATATGTTTATAGAAACGAAAATACGATCAATAGAATATTCGACCCCACCGGGGTCGCACATTCCTACTATTATTGCATTTTCTATATACATGCAAACCCTCCGGGTTTGGGAAAACGATCATCGCAATTATCGATGACAGAGCCGTTGCATGTGTATAGAAAGAAGATACCAAAGAACGATTTTCGACCCCGTCGTGGTCGCACCTTCCCCATATTGCGAACAATTCTATACACATGCATCCCCTCCGGATTTTTACAATGTGTGAAAGATGTAACTCTTATCCGGAATTGTGTAATGCTTTTTGGGCGTTGGTTAATGATCTTTGATTAGTGAAAATGGTTTCACTAATCAATGATCTTATCATGAAAAAACTAACTCCTTTTACTTTTATTTTGGCAACATGCTTTATGTTGTCTGTCATTCCCAGCCAAATCAAAGCTGCCACTGATACCGAAACAGCTAAAACTGTAATGATATCAAACGAAACAGCTGGTAAAACTGACCAGCTATCCGAAATTAAATCCATCGAATTAAACGCATTAAGGACCTCAGATAATAAGGAAGTGCTGAAAGAAACAAGTCCATTGGCCAATGAACAAGGTCGGCACAAGGGAAGATTTAACAATCGACGTAACAGAGATGTTGACGTTACAATCCAGACAGATCGCAGTTATCGGCACAATCACAGCGGAGTTTACATTGGAGCCGGAGGAGTTATAGTCCTTATCATTATCCTAATCCTAATTCTTTAACATTACGCAAACTTGCATATAATCAGAATAAATTTATTTAACTATTAAAAATTAACAATCATGGGAAATCTACTTTATGTGGTCGCAGTCATATTAATTATTTTATGGCTCGTTGGATTTGTTGGCTATGGTGCCGGAAGTATTATTCATATTTTATTGGTTATTGCCATTATAGCTATCATACTTCGGGTAATACAGGGAAGAAGTATACTTTAACAAATCTTTGTTTTCCTTATTCCACTCAACTGATTTTTTCCTTCAAATGTTTGATGGCTTTAGTTCCGGCAACCATTTAAGGGAAAACTTCAATATAAAAACAACACAAAAACAATTAAAAATGAAAACATTGGGAATAGTTTTAGCCGCAATCGGTTTAATTATGATGATTTACACCGGATTTAATTATGTGACTAAAGAAAAAGTTGTGGACCTGGGTCCGATTGAAATTAACAAGGAAACGAATCACCCCGTACAATGGTCGCCAATTATTGGTGCAGTGTTGCTCGTCGGAGGCGTTGTAATTTTTGCTACCGGCAAAAAGATCAAAGCTTAATAAGTAATGAGAATGAAATAATGTCGTATTCGCTTTTTTGTCAACCCCTAAATCCTCTAAAGGGGACTTGGCTCATTGCCAATATGTTGCGATCTTCACAGCCTAAGCCCCTTCAGGGGTTTGGGGTGAAAAAAATACGACAATAAATATTTTACAGAACTTAATAGAAAAATCACATTTGAACTAAACTTCTAAAATTCATTTATTATGCCACTATTAACTATTTTACTTGTAATCATTATTGTAGGTGTTTTACTCTGGTTGATCAATTCATTCATCCCCATGGATCGAAACATTAAAACAATTTTAAATGTTGTAGTAATAATTATCCTAATTGTATGGCTTCTCAAAGTGTTTGGAATTTTTAGCAGCCTGATGGACATTCATATATAAAAAATCATTAAGATGAATTTAAAAAGAATTTTTGGGGCTCTCCTTACTGCTCTCGGAATTGGTGGTCTTATTTATGCTGCTGTCTTATATGTCAATGGCTCAAGCGGCTCAAATGAGCTCAAACCGCTTGTTATTTATGGGTTACTTGGCCTTTTATTCTTCATTGCCGGCATTAGCCTGATCCGAACTACCAAGGACGAATCATAGAATTTCTATTCATGTAAACTAAAAGTAACAGTTCATGCCAATAAATGTAATTAGAAAAAATTTAACATTCTCGCCTGATCCTTCCCGGATAATTGCCCGATTCCTATATCTAAATGATGAAAGATCGGCAAATATCATCAGGAAAGTACTGGCTATGTCTGAAAAGGACATAAATATTGCCATGAGCCAGTTGCTGAGAGGGTATTCGAGACGACACCGGAATATTTCGAGAATATTTGAAAAACATTTTTCCCGGTTAGCCCCAATATTTGACCACATTGAAGTGAATGAAGAAGATTTGAGCCCTGCACAAAAAGCGTTGATTGGTTCCTATTTCACCATGGAATATTCTATCGAATCGGCAGCTTTTTTTAATCCTTCGGTTGTTGAAGACCCCGACCAATCGGGAGTTCGATTAGATGAAAAGAGGGTAATTTTTAGCTTTAGGGCCACCGGCGAAGGGCACATTTCCTCCATTGTTTTCCGCACCGGAATACTTGACCGAAATAATAACCTGAGCCTTGAACCGGTTGGTAAAATGCTTGCCGAAGCTGATGTAATTAAACGAAATTCCTACGACAAAAAGAAATTCCAGCAAAAATTAATCGAGATGAGTAAAGCAGAAAATGCGATTACTATTCCACCTGCTATTCTCGAAATGCCAGTTGAAGTTCCGGCAAATGCAAATGTTACCCCCCCGGTTATTGTAGACCAACCTGAGAAAATAAAGAAATCTCGTGATGTTGTTTCTTCTGCTTTTATTCTGGATGAACTTGGTGACAATTTTACGTACGGTGAATTGATGAAAAAACTTGCCGTAGCAATAAAAAATCCCTCTATCACAGAAGACCAGATTAAAATATTAAACCAGATGATGTGGCTGGCTTCGTCACATTACGAGATTAATTTTTCTATTGATTCAGCTATTTCTGAACGGGTTATTTTCCCGGTTTCGGCTACCGAACAGAAAGGTATTGAAGACGCCCGCTTCGTCAGATTCACCGATGACAATGGTGATGTAATTTATTATGCCACCTACACGGCCTACGATGGAACTTCTATCCTACCCAAATTAATTAAAACCACCGATTTTTATAATTTTAAGATATTGCCCATTAACGGCGAGCTTGCCCGCGATAAAGGAATGGCTCTGTTTCCAAGGAAGATAAAAGGAAAATACGCCATGCTGTGCCGCATTGACGGTGTAAATAATTACATCGCCTATTCTGACAGCATCAATATCTGGCGCGAAGCAAAAATGATTCAACAACCTAAATATACCTGGGATTTGGTACAAATGGGTAATGCCGGATCGCCAATTGAAACCGAAGATGGCTGGCTGGTTATCACCCATGCTGTCGGACCAATGAGGGAGTATCGGCTGGGAGCATCCCTGTTTGATCTGGAGAATCCGGAAATTGAAATTGGCAGGCTTAAAAGTCCCCTGATGTCACCAAATGAATCAGAACGGGAAGGTTATGTACCCAATGTGATCTATTCCTGTGGTTCGATAATTCATAACAAAGACGTGATTATACCCTATGCCATGTCCGATCATTCCTCCACATACGCCACGGTTAATCTTCGCGAATTGCTCGATTTATTGAAGGCTTCAGGTAAATCTTTATAAAATCAGAATATCATTCAATTACCTGCAATTAAACTCTCCTTTAAAATTACAGGCAAGTGTTGTGTTAATTTAAAATTGACGGAGCGTCATGCTGTCCCGAGGCTTCGGGACCGGCATCCATTAACAGGATTAAACCCGAAATACCTGCCAGCCGGCAGGCTGGAATTCGGGATGACCAGAACTTGAAAATGTCAAGTTATCACCACACAGATTTGATTATCGTCCTATTCATGTGTGAATGATATAAATCTTTCAAAAAATTGTGTAATATTTTTGATTGTTTAACCTTCAACTTTGCCTATATAAATGATTTCATCCTAAAATCCAGCAAAATGGAAACTTCAGAAATAAATGCGAAATTGAAAGTAGAGAAAGCGAAACTTAAACAGAAGTTCGCTAAACTGACTGACGATGATTTGTTGTTTGAAGAAGGCAGAGAAGAAGAAAAGGCCTCAAAATACCAAGCCATGTTTTTCCAATCAGAAGAGGAATTGGACAGAATAAACCCAACGCCCTAGGGCATCGCCAGAAATATACAATACCTGCGGACAATAGTTGATGGATGCTCCTTTCTGCATTTCTTATCACTGAATATCGCCGAACCACTTTTTGATGTGTGAATGATGTAACACTTCATCAGAATTGTGTAACGGTTTTCCTGACCAGATAGCTCAACTTTGTAAGGTAAAATTGTATTTACAGTCATGAATAAACAAAAATGATCGGTTAAACTAATCCGTAACTTTTTTAGCCGACGATAATGAAATCTGATTTCCATGCCGATTAAAGCATGGAACTTGAGTCAAATTATTTAAACACATTACAAAACACATCATGGGCAATCTACTTTATTTAATCGCAGTGATCCTGATTATCGCATGGGCGATCGGATTTGTTGGTTACAACGTCGGCGGAATCATACACATCCTTCTTGTTATTGCAATTATTGCCGTAATACTTAGGGTAATACAAGGAAGACGAGTTCTTTAAAGTCATTAAAAACAAACAATCATTAAAAACAGAAATTATGAACACAGGAAAATTATTATTAGGAGTATTAGCAGGCGCAGCAACAGGCGCATTGCTGGGAGTTTTATTCGCTCCACACAAAGGTTCAGTTACCCGTAAGAAAATAGTCAGAAACAGTGGCGCATTTGCTGATGGGGTAAAAGGAAAAATCAATGATTTACTGGACGATATCACCGAAAAATTTGACAAGGTAAAAGAAGAAGTTTCTGAATTTGCCGATCAAAAAATGAACAAAAATGGTGAAGTAAAAAAAGAGGTAAAAGCTACCTAGTACATCGAATTCACCAGTATTACAATCCTTGAGCCTGCTCCGTAAAGCATTAAATCTAAATATAGCGGTGCAGGCTCAATTTTTAAATTCGAACAAATACTGCCATTGAAATCATGGAAGAAAATACAAATTTAATTGAAGGACTAATTGAAAAAACGGTTGAATATGGAAAATCAAGTCTTGAATTAGCAAAACTGAAAGCGTTGGATAAAACATCGGATGCTATTTCCTCGTTTCTGGCCCATTCTGTTGTCCTGGTCGTTTTGTTTTCATTTATGCTTTTCCTCAGTTTGGGATTAGCTATGTGGACTGGAAAAATTCTGGGAGAAATTTATTTGGGATTCTTTGCTGTGGCCGGATTTTATTCTATTGCAGCAATTCTGATTTATTTCTTTATGCTTAAATGGATAAAAAAATGTGTTGGCAATACACTCATTAAACTGATGCTAAAATAAACTCCATGGAACCGATAACGAATAGTGACGAACTTAAAAAAGCCATTCAGATTTTAGAATTTGAGCAGCAGATGAGAGAGCAGCAGTTAAGAGAACAAGTCTATCTAACCGTTGAAAGCTTAAAGCCTGTAAACCTGATCAAGAGCACCTTACACGAAGTAGCCACATCGCCCTATTTCGTCGATAATATTTTAGGAGGAAGCGTTGGTTTAGCTTCCGGATACCTATCCAGAAAACTGGTTATAGGTGGATCGCATAATATAATCAGGAAGCTTATCGGCACCATTCTTCAGTTTGGCGTAACCAATGTTGTCGCTCAGCACTCCGACACGATTAAATCAATCGGTGGATTTATTTACAGACGTTTTCTCCGGAAAAAAGAAGTGAATTCAGAAAATTTGTGATAACCAAAGAAACACAACCGTTTTATCGGTTTATTGGTTCTCCAGGACGGGTAAGGATTGAATACGATTTTATCAGGTTTTAGTCACCCCGATCCCGAATACCAGATATTTCGGGCACGTCGAACCTTTAGCACCCCACTGATTTTTACAGGTGACACCATGTCACCTGCAAGACCGATTAAACCATTAATAGAAAGAATTTACAGTAAACCCAATATAATACAGGTCAAATGTTCGAAATGCAAAAATTCATTATCGTTCAGCCAATTCTTTATCGCCAAAGTTTAGGTGAAGAGAAAGGACCTGATAGCCAAATTAATCATTTATGCTAAAAAAGATGAAAAATAAAAATATTTCTCACAGAGCTGATGGTACTAACAATCATCAATTGAAGTTTTCGAACCTTGAAAAAACTACTTTTTCGTTAATTACTGAAAAGAGCAACAAGAAGGAAATGCTTCCCGTGCCAATTAATAGCCAGATAGGAGTTTTATTGGTAACCTCCTACCCTCCCCGTGAATGCGGCATTGCAACCTATTCGCAGGATTTAATAAAGGCAATTAACAACAAATTCAGTAAGTCTGTATCTATTCAGGTTTGTGCATTGGAATCAAGCGACACCAATTATTCCTATCCGGAAGAGGTAAAATATATCCTGAAAACCTCCATCTCAGCTGAATACGAAAAACTGGCCGATCAAATCAATGCTGATCCCAGTATTAAAATTGTGCTGATTCAACACGAATTCGGATTTTTTCATACTCAGAAGCAGGCCTTTCAGCAATTACTATCTGAGGTAAAAAAACCAATTGTGGTCGTTTTTCATACCGTTCTGCCTCATCCTGATGAGATGCTAAAACTACAAATTCAGCGTATTGCAGCTTTCAGCACTTCCATTGTAGTGATGACCCATACGTCATTTGATATTCTAACCAGCGAATACAAGCTGCCGGAACAAATGATAACAGTCATCGCTCACGGCACTCATCTGGTTCCTCACTTAAATGAAAAAATCCTGAAGTCGAAATTCGGCTTTGAAGGGCGCAAAGTACTCACCACATTTGGGTTGCTTAGTGCAGGAAAAAGTATTGAAACCACTATAGAAGCATTACCTGTCATTATCAGGCAAAACCCTGAAGCCTTATTTTTGGTAATCGGCAAAACCCATCCTGAAGTTGTTAACCACGAAGGAGAAATATACCGTCAAAAGCTGGAAGAAAGAGTTAATGAACTTGGGCTGCAACAACACGTCAGGTTCATAAATAAATATCTGAAATTGCCCGAATTACTGGAATATTTGCAGTTAACAGATATTTATCTGTTTACAACCAGCGATCCGAACCAGGCTGTTTCCGGTACTTTTGCTTATGCCATGAGTTGCGCCTGCCCCATCATTTCTACACCCATACCTCATGCCAGAGAAGTACTAACCGGGGATACCGGAATTATTTTTGATTTCCGGAACTCTAAACAACTGGCCGAAAGTGTTAACAGGCTGCTGAATGACGATGAGCTACGAAAACACATGAGCACCAATGCCCTGCAAAAAATAGTTGCAACAGCCTGGGAAAATTCGGCAGTTGAACATGCTATGTTGTTTGACCAGATTTCAGGAAAAAACACCACCTTGAAGTATGATCTCCCGGCTATCAAACTTGATCATTTGAAAAAAATGACAACCCATATCGGGATTATTCAGTTTTCGAAAATAAACCAACCCGATATTAGCACCGGATACACCCTGGATGATAATGCGCGCGCTTTGATTGCTATGTGCATGTACTATGATTCAACAGGTGATGAGAAGAGTATAAGTTACATCTGGGAATATCTGAATTTCATCAAACATTGCCAGCAACCTGATGGTGCCTTTTTGAATTATACCGATCAGGATAACCAGTTTACCAACCAGAACAATGAAGTCAATCTGGACGATTCCAATGGAAGAGCCGTTTGGGCTTTGGGTTATTTATTATCATTATCCGAATTTTTGCCAAAAGAAATCATTTCAATGGCCGATAAAATGATTGAGAAGACTTTCTTACACATTGACTCTATGCATTCCACAAGGGCAATGGCATTCTCGATTAAAGGATTATACTATTACCATCAGACCATGAATTCGCCCGAAAACCTGGCACTTATCAGAACTTTGGCCAATCGTTTGGTGCAGATGTTTAAGCATGAGTCGGGTAAGAATTGGGTTTGGTTCGAAAGCTACCTTACCTATGCGAACAGCATTTTGCCTGAAGCTATGCTGTATGCCTGGGTGCTTACCGGAGAAACCATTTATATCAACACTGCTAAAAGGTCATTTAATTTTCTGTTGTCGCAAATTTTCAACGAAAACGGAATTGAAGTGATTTCTAACAAAAAATGGCAGCTAAAGGGTGAACAACCTGATCGTTTTGGAGAACAACCCATTGATGTAGCCTACACCATTATGACATTGAGCCAATTTTACGATGTATTAAAAGAGGAGGATTACCGTCTGAAAATGGACATTGCCTTCAATTGGTTTTTGGGCCAGAACCGGCTGCATCAAATCATTTATAACCCGTGTACCGGCGGATGTTACGATGGATTGGAAGAATCGAATGTGAACCTCAACCAGGGTGCTGAATCGACGGTAAGCTACCTGATGGCGCGTTTAACCATCGGGGAGTATGTGCCTTCCAATATCACCAGCACACCATCGTTCATACCAAACCAGGTTTCGGCAAATCAAAAAAAACGGCGTGCTACGAACACGCAGAACAACAGGCAGGACCAGCTAACGCATAATACGCTACGCTGATATTCAGAATCATATACAAACAATACAGTTGTATCAGATGTGTGAATTGTATAATTTTTTCCAGAAATTGTGTAATACTTTTTTATCGGTCTCTTTCTACTTTTCAATGTGATTTGCCTGACAAAAAATATAAAGGCCAACCATGAAGAATTGATTAATACACCCACGATGAATATACTATTAATCTATCCGCAATACCCTGATTCTTTCTGGAGTTTTAAACATGTTATGGGTATTATTTCAAAGAAAGCAACGGTTCCTCCCCTGGGTCTGATTACTATATCGGCAATGCTACCAAAAACATGGTCAAAGAAATTGGTCGATATGAATGTTTCAGAGCTTGAGACAAGCCATTTCCTTTGGGCCGATTATGTTTTTATCAGCGCCATGTACATCCAAAAAGAATCGGTTGATAAAGTGATTGACCTTTGCCTGAAGCATGAAGTTCAGATTGTTGCTGGCGGCCCGCTTTTCACTCAGGAATACGAAAACTATCCGCAGATTGATCACTTTATTCTAAATGAAGCTGAAATTACCATGCCTTTGTTCCTGAAAGATTTAAATGCAGGAAAACGTCCCGAAAAAGTTTACCGGACTGATGAATTTGCGGATATTACGATGTCCCCTGTCCCCGATTTTCACCTATTGTCCAGAAAAGACTATGTTACCCTGAATATTCAGGTTTCACGGGGATGCCCGTTTTCATGCGATTTTTGTGAAATAACTTCGCTTTTAGGGCACAAAGTCAGAATGAAAAATACCGATCAAATTATTGGAGAGCTTGAAAAACTTTATCAGTTAAATTGGCGTGGTCCAATTCTTATTGTCGATGATAATTTTATCGGAAACAAAAATGAGGTTAAAACAAATTTGCTTCCGGCAATGAAAAACTGGATGCAAAAACACAAATATCCATTCACGTTTAACATCCAATCCTCTATTAATCTGGCTGACGATGAAGAACTGATGGCGCTGATGACCACCACTGGGTTTACCTCAACATTTGTCGGCATCGAAACTCCCGACGAAAAATCACTTCAGGAATGTAATAAAGGGCAAAACAAAAACCGTGACCTGCTTCATAGTGTAAAAAAAATTCAAAATGCAGGATTACAGGTTTCAGGAGGATTTATTGTGGGTTTTGACACGGATACCCCTTCTGTTTTTCAGAAACAAATCGATTTTATACAACAGAGCGGCATTGTTTCGGCCATGGTCGGACTTTTGAACGCCCCCAAAAACACCAAGCTTTACAAACGGCTAAAAGCTGAAAACAGGCTGATCGCTGAATCATCCGGAAACAATACCGATTCATCCATGAATTTTGTACCTGTTATGAACCATCAGGATCTGTTGGACGGGTATAAAAAAATAATTCAAAACATTTATAACACAAAACCTTATTATAAACGAATCCGGCAATTCCTGCTCAACTACCGGCAGATTAATACCGGGCCAAAGAAAATGGAATTCTCGTATCTCGCCAGTTTCTTCAAATCAGTTTTTGTAATCGGAATTGCAAACAGAGGAAGGACCGAATATTGGAAACTACTGATATGGACTCTTTTCAGGCGACCTGCCCTAATGAAGGATGCTTTGACCTTTGCTGTTTATGGCTATCATTTCAGGGCAGTATATGGTTTAAAACATAGTAATAATTAAAAACAGACAACAATGAAAACAACAAAACAATTAGGCATTTGGATGGATCATTCGATTGCTCATTTAATGAAATTAGAGAATAATATAATTGTCTCAGAAACAATTGAGGCAGAATCTATTATTCCGGAAGATGAAGATATTGAGATAAACTGGAAAGATGAACGCTCAATCCAAAACAAGGAGCAATATAATCTGTCCCATTTTTTTAAGAAGTTAATCAACGTGATTAAAGATTACGACGAGGTACTTCTGTTTGGGCCAACAGATGCCAAAATTGAATTATTTAATTTAATCGACAATATCCACCATATGGATATGATAAAAATTGCAATCAAGACTACAGATAAAATGCCGGAAGATCAGCAGCAAACATTTGTCAGGGAGTACTTTAACAAAAAAGGACAACCTTCTGAAAAAACAAAAAAACACTCATTTTTCTTCTTTTGAAGTTCTGACATTAAAAATATAACCCGGATTAATTCGATTTTAAATCGAAAAAAATGACAAAAAAATCAGTTGCCCTGATTGTAGCCCACCCCGATGATGAAACATTATGGGCGGGAGGCACATTACTAAGCCACCCTGAATGGGAGTGTTTTGTGGTATGCCTGTGTCGTGGAAGTGACCCCGATCGTAATCCAAAGTTCTATAAAGCATTGAAGTTTCTGTATGCTGAAGGAATCATGGGTCATATAGACGACGGACCGGAACAAATCCCATTAAATAATCAGTTGCTTGAAATTGCTATTCTGGAATTATTACCTCCAAAGCATTTCGACCTGATTATTACTCATTCGCCAGACGGTGAATATACCCGCCACATCAGGCATGAAGAAACTGGCCATGCAGTCACAGAACTTTGGCGATCAGGAAAAATTACAGCCAGTGAACTCTGGACTTTTGCCTATGAAGATGGCAATAAGGAATATTATCCAAAGCCCGTTGAAAGCGCTGAAGTGTTCATGGCACTTCCAAAAAATATCTGGCTGAAGAAATACAAAATGATCACCGAAATATATGGTTTTAAAGCAGATAGCTGGGAAGCTAAAACTACACCTTCAGCCGAAGCATTCCATAAATATACGGATCGGATTAAAATCATTAAACGACTTAAGAATAACGGGGCTATATTATGAAAGTACTGGTATTATACGATTATCCACCGGCACCCGGAGGACTTGCAACACAGGGCGATCTGCTTTACCGTGGACTGATTGAGTTGGGCATTGATGCCCGCCCGGTTCATTTTGATTCGGCACAGGAAAAAGAATGGTATTACCAGTGGTTTAAGCCAGATGTAGTGGTTGGTGTAGGTTATTGGGGGCACACACCACAATTGGTTCTTCACCCTCAACGGTTTGGGATTCAACCCGTACCCTGGTTAGTGGCTGATGGTTATATTGCTAACTATCAAGAGATATTGAATGATCTGCCACTCATTCTTGTCACTTCAAATTGGGTGAAGGAGATGTACGTTCGTGATGGAATTAATGGCGACAAAATTGAAGTGTTGCCTGTTGGCTGCGATACCGATTCGTTTATACCATTCAGTAAAGATGACTCAAAAATCCTGGCAGTGCGTAAATCACTGGGTATTTCTCCCGATCAGTTAATGATTTTAACAGTTGGCGGCGATGCTGCGTCGAAAGGAGCACAGGAAGTAATGCAGGCGCTTGCCATAATCGATGCCAAAGTGCCCAAATGGAAATATGTTTGTAAAGTATGGCCTCAGCCACGTACAAAAAAACAAAATCAGGCCGATTTACAAATGGCTTCAGATCTGGGAATCGATAAAAATGTGATGTACGAAACCAATACCATTTCCAGAACTTTTATGCCTTACCTGGTCGGAGCCTGTGATATTTATGCAGCTCCATCAAGGCTTGAAGGATTCGGAATGCCCCAGGTGGAAGCCGGGGCCTGCGGAAAACCTGTGATCAGCATAAAAGCCATGGGAATGCTGGATACGCTTGTTCATGGAGAGACCGCGCTTCTGGCCGAAATTGCGAAAAAAATTGTGGTAAACGAAGTCATACTTGGAGGTGAATCAGGTTTTGAAGATCAGCACCGGGTACAATTTAAAGTGCCACGCACAGTTGATTACCGGGCAAGCGTACACGACATTGCCAAATACCTGATAACGCTTATGAACGATGCTGCTTTGCGCGATAAAATGGGTAAAGCTGGCCGCGAACGGGTGGTAGAGAATTTTGATTATCGTGTTGTAGCAAAAAAGTTTGTACAAATTATCAACGATAAACTGGGAATAAGGTAAAAGGAGCCGGAAGACAGTAGACGGAAGTCCGAAGTTTCTTTCTCCCGACTACGGTCTCCGGTCTTCCAACCATAAAAAATAGAATACCATGCAATCCAGAAACTCACCGAAAATAGAGGAAGCAAAAAAAGGCGCACTTGAAGTTTTGCTTCACAATGCACACGGTCCATTTCACGGATTGCCGCGAACTGCAGGCTGGGGATACCCGGAGCCATATACCCGGGATCTGATGTTCTCTATTCTGGGCATTTCTGTTTCCGGAAATCAAAAACTTCTGGCCAGTATTCGGAAAGTGTTGGAAACATTAGCTAAAAACCAGACGGAACACGGACACATTCCTTCGTTGGTTCACGATAAAGAAGACCGTGGCGCCAGCGATACCACTCCCCTGTTTTTGCTGGGGGTTGGCATTTTCAGAAAAGTAATCGGCGAGCCTGACTTCCTTTGTGAAGCAGTTGAAAAAGCCTTGATCTGGATGGAATTTCAAAGCCCGTCAGATCGTTATCTGGTTGCACAGCAACCTACCAGCGACTGGCGCGACGAACAATGGGTTACCGGTTACGGATTGTTTGTAAATACCATCGTGTACAGTTATCTCCGGATATTGGGTAAACACAAAAGAGCAGACCAGTTCCGCCATGAAATGGGTCGGTTTACTGTTGTTGCCGGAACAACACATCATCATGTGCCTGAAGGATTGGCGGTAAAGCATAAACCCTACTTTGCTTTTTGGTCCTATAAAATATACAGTAGCGAAGGGTTCGACCTGTTGGGCAATAGTCTGGCAATCCTTTCAGGATTAGCATCGCCCACGCGTGCCGACGAAATGGTCGCATGGATTGAGCATGAGTGTAACGAAATGAGAAAACGAGGCGAATTGGCGGTTGATTTGCCGCCTAATTTCTTTCCATTTATCCAACCCGAAGATTCCGACTGGCGACCTCGTTATGAAATATTTAATAAGCCCGGAGAGTATCATAATGGCGGTATCTGGCCTTTCATCTGTGGGTTTTATGTGGCGGCCCTGGTGGCTGCAAAAAGGTATACATTGGCCAGAGAAAAACTGGTAACTCTCACACAGATAATCAAAATATCCAATAACAAAGAACTCACCTTCGGATTTAACGAATGGATAAAAGCCCAGAATGGGAATCCTATGGGACAGGACTGGCAAACCTGGAGCGCTGCCATGTATTTGTATGCGGCTCAATGTGTGGAAGAAAAAAGAACTCCATACTTTGACGAAATGAGAGTTAATTCCTATGAGAAATAGCAGAAATATCAACCAAAACAGATAACAAATGTTTATAACGAAAAAGCCCATAACGAAAAGTCTGAACCCCTTAATCCCGTTAAGGAGTCTTCAATAATTCAGAGAAATTCAACCCACTTACCTCTCGTAGCAAAATTCCCAGTTGAAAAATTTCTGAATTCAGGCTCTTCGGGATGGGCTTTATTTTGTCTGGTAAGATATCCTGTCAATCGTATTCAAAATGGATTCACATACTTATACCAGGTGGAAATGATGCAAATTATTCCCAAAATCATGTAAAACTTATCGTTATGAAAGCATTAAACTTTGCCTGGTAATACTAGCACACAGTTTCATATGAAAAGCAAGACGAATAAGAATCAAAAAGACAAACGCAATAATCAATCTGATATTGTGGCAAATCTTTCATCGGTGGAAAATGAAAGGGAAGATCCAAAACCAAACCCTGACCAACCATTTCCGACTAAACCATCTGTTCCTGCAGAGCCAGATGAAAATCCCGATCCTCCCGGCACTGAACCTGGTATACAAGAACCAGAAAAAAACGATCCGACTCGTATTGAAGAACAACCTCCAATTTTTAACAGCAAATAGTTATGGCAAAATATTCAAAAAAAGCACAGGAAAAAATAGAAGAAGTCATGCATGAATTTAAGCATGGAAAATTAAAATCGGGCAAAGGCGGCAAAGGCGGAGTTGTAAAAAACCGTAAGCAGGCTATTGCTATCGGGATAAGTGAAGCGCGTGAAGCAGGATTAAAAGTTCCGAAAGAAGAAACTTAATCAATCAGAATGTGTGAATTATATAAACTTTATCCGGAATTGTATAATCTTTTTTATGGTTTTATTCTTTAACTTTCAAACAGTTATAAAGATTGGCAAATAATTAAAAATATCATCATGGAAACAGTCATATTGGGATACTGGAATGAAAAAAAAGAAAAAATCAAGCAAAGGTTTGCAGGTATAACCGATGATGATTTGAATTTTCGCGAAGGCAAGGAAAAAGAAATGATGGAAATGCTGGAATATAAGCTTGGGGTAACAAAATTGGAACTGGCAAAAATCATCGAAGCGCTTTAACCGGAACATACAACAGAATGAACGAATCACTTTCCCCCCCACAAAAAAAAGTACATGGAAGATACTCTGATACAACCAACATCTGACTCAAATACAAATTCAGAACTTGATGAAAAACTTATGGAATCGGAAAGCCGGTACCGTCGTTTGTTCGAAGCAGCACAGGACGGAATTCTGATACTTGATTTCGAAACCGGGAATATTAAAGATGCAAATCCATTTATAGTTAAAATTATTGATTATCCGTTAGAGGAAATTCTGGGAAAGAAACTTTGGGAAATTGGGCTTTTCAGCAATAAGGAAGATTCTGAACTTGCGTTTAACGAACTGAAAAAGAATGGTTATATCCGCTTTGAAGATATGCCAATACAACGGCGAAACGGAAGAATAGCAGAGGTTGAATTCATTAGCAATGTTTATTTAGTAAACAATACCAAAGTAATTCAATGCAATATAAGGGATATTACCGACCGAAAAAAAGCTGAACGGGCCTTGTTTGTAAGTGAAAAAGAACTAACGGAACAAAACGCCAGCTACCGCAATCTGAATAAAGAATATGCCAACCTGAATAAAGAATTAAATAATAGCATTAATCGGATTCAGCATATTAACAATGTCCTGATTGTAGCCAAAAACAAGGCAGAAGAGTCTGATCATCTTAAATCGGCTTTTCTGGCGAATATGAGCCATGAAATCAGGACTCCAATGAACTCAATTCTCGGATTTTCTGAATTACTTCTTGAACCTGGACTATCAAAGAATGAACTTGAAAAATACACCCAGATTATTCAGGCAAACAGTCAACAGCTTTTGCTAATTATAAGCGACATCATTGATATTTCGAAAATCCAGGCGGGTCAATTTTCCATAAAATCAGAAATCGTTGATGTTAACTTGTTAATGAATGAGTTACTGAATACCTACAGAATAATGAGTCGGTCAAAAAAAGTAGAGTTACATTTATTGGCTGATACTCCCAATATGCTTGTTGAGCTACAAACAGACAGGGACCGGATTAGGCAAATTTTAGGTAACCTGCTGAACAATGCCATAAAATTCACCAAAAAAGGTAAAATTGAATTTGGTTACGAACTGAAGGAGAAATTCATCGAGTTTTTCGTTAGTGATACCGGCATTGGAATTGAACCGGAAAACCAATCACTTATTTTTGATGGATTCAGACAAGTTGACGCACTCCTCAAGAAATTAAATGGCGGAAACGGGCTTGGATTAACTATTTCAAAAGCTTTAGTTGAAATGCTTGGCGGAACCATTCATGTCAATTCGAAATTTGGCAAAGGTTCAAAATTTGTTTTTACAATTCCCTATACCAAAAAAATATAGTCTTTCTTCCTGAATTTATCCACAAACAATTTTAATCTACCCCCAACACGCTGCTAAAACCAGTAAATGTGAGAATGATGTAATTTTTCCAATTAATTGTGTAATGCATTCCGTTAATAAAAGCTTCAACTTTGAAACGTGTGATAACTCATTCACAACATAAATCTTAATACGATGATAAATACAAAAGTGATAAGGAAACTGGTTTATTTTACCAGTCTTGCAGGAATTGTATTATTCTTAAATAGCTGTGCTACAGGCTATGTAGCCACAGAACCTTCATACATTGAATATTCAAGACCACAACGACCGAGTGAGCGGCATATTTGGGTTAATGACGATTGGGCTTATAACCGCCAAACACATGTTTACGTGCAACGAAATGGTTATTGGGCTTCACCAAACCAGGGACGTGTTTATGTAACAGGGCAATGGCAAACAACACCAAGAGGCAAATATTGGTCAAAAGGTCGCTGGCAGAAAGAAGGACGTAAAGGAAAGCGTCACAACCGATATTAATAATTACAAAACCAAATTACATGAAGCTCTACATAAAAAATATGGTTTGCGCCCGTTGTAAAACGACTGTAAAAGCTGAACTGGATGAAATTGGAATTCAATACGATACAGTAAAGATAGGTGAAGTAACCACAGATAAAGAAATAACCTCGAAACAGCGGTTACAATTATCGGCGGCATTGCTGTTAAATGGGTTTGAACTGATAGATGACCAGAAAAATGATCTGATTGAGAGACTTAAAAAGTCGATTAGAAATCTGGAGCAATATTCGGATGAGGATTTAAAAACCAACTTTTCAGATTTCATTCGATTGAGTGTTGGTGACAGCTTTATTTCCCTTAATAAATTATTTTCTGAAATAGAAGGTGTTACCATCGAAAAATACATTATCAAACGAAAAATTGAACGAATTAAAGAAATGCTTGTTTATGAAGATTTCAGTCTTGATGAAGTTGCCGCTAAAATGCGATACAACAATACTACTTCTTTATCGAACCAGTTTAAGCGGGAAACGGGTTTGACTCCATCACATTTCCGACAACTCAGGCATGACCGAATCAGCATTCCGGTAATTAACTGATTCATTTTCAACTTCTATTTCACTATTATGAATACAAAACAACGCCATAGTTTGAACAATCCGGACACGGTTAACAAAACAGCTAACCGTATCAACGGAAGCTCAATTGTACAGGGTACTTCTGACAGAATAGAGGGCAAAGCAGCGGTTCCAGAAAGTCAGCTACTGTTGCAATTGCATGAAATGGAAGAAATCAATGATCAGTTGAAAGAACTTATCGAAGAGGGCAGAAAGAAACTAAACGAAACAATTGCGGCAGATGCCAGGTTTCTTAAACTTATTGCACACGATCTGCGAAATCCATTCTCGACCACGATAGGTATTCTGGATTTATTAAAGGAAAGTTTTAATGATTGGGATAAGACCGAAGTAGAACAACTTATCGGAACTGCGCTAAATTCGGCCCTCAGGGCGCTCAACCTCCTGGATAACCTTGTAGCATGGTCGATGCTTCAAAATACTGAAAGAACCTTTAATCCGGTTAAGATTAATTTACGAGAATTAGTCATTAATGAACTGGAGAGTTTCAATACCTCAGCTACTCTAAAGCAAATTTCGATGGACCATTCCATTGCTCCCACTTTATTCGTAACTGCCGATTTTGAAATGGTAAAAACCATATTCCGTAATCTGATCAGCAATGCCATCAAATACACACCCGAGGGCGGTAACATCTTTATTGCAGCAACCGAAGGCAAACGATTTGTAAAAATTGAAGTTCGCGACAATGGCGTTGGAATGTCTCAAACCACAAAAGAAAAGCTATTTAAAATTGATGAGTTTCATTCAATAGCAGGCACCAATAATGAAACAGGCACCGGGCTGGGACTTCTGTTTTGTAAGGATTTTATTGACTTGCATGGCGGTAAGATCCACGTTGAAAGTGAACCTGATAAGGGGAGCAAATTCAAATTTACATTACCGCATTACATTTAAAAAATACTTTCAACCATGATGAAATCAGCACCAGAAATGCTAACCAATGAGGCAGCAGAAGAAATCTCAACTTTTCTCAACATGCTTCTGGCCGATGAATATGTACTTTACACCAAAACCCGGAATGCGCACTGGAACGCCAGCGATCCGAGCTTCGTTGAATTGCATAAGTTTTTGGAGATTCAGTATGGCCTACTGGACGTAATGATTGATGACATTGCCTGGCGTATCCGTTCACTCGGGCATTTTGCTTCGGGTACAATGAAAAATTTCCTGAGTGTCACCCAGATGAGCGAAGATCACCAGGATTTTGGCAATTCAACAGAAATTATTCAAACCCTGGTTGCCGATCACAAAACGATTATTCGTATCATACGGAATAAAATCATTTTTACTTCCGACAAATACAACGACCATGCTACAACAGATTTTGTAACCGGCTTAATGGAACAGCACGAAAAGATGGCCTGGATGCTCAGTGCATTCTTATCTAAGCCTGATTTTAGTGCAACGAATCATATCCGCACAATTTCCGGACAGTTGGTCAATAATTACCAGTAATTTCTACAGATGGGAAACACTGTAAGAATGGTAAGTCAAAGGAATAAATCAAAAAAACCAGGACTTCACAGCAAGTTTTTAGAATTAAAAGAAGTTACTTCAGATGAGAAAACTGTGTCAGTCAATTTGGTGTATGAAAATGCTGAATCATTGGTCTTGGTTGAAGAAGTTAAAACAGCCATTTATCAGCTAATTTTCCTGTCAGACCTGTTTCCGAATCTGGATATACCGGATTACATCAGCAAAAAAGTCAATCGCGATTTTTTTTACCTGAACCAACTCTTTTTGGGGAGGACCGGCATATCCATTAAAAATTACATCATTAAACAGAAAATTGAGCTCGTTAAAGAAATGCTGATTTATGACGACCTTGATCTGACCCAAATTGTCAGCAAACTACTCTATCGGAACGTAGCACATTTAGTCGACGAATTTACAAAAGAGACAGGTGTATCACCCGATTTTTACAGGTTGCTCCGAAATACAAGCTCCGGCAAAACCCAAAATGTGAGAATTGTGTAAATTTTTACAGAAATTATGTAATACCTTCGCCATTAACGGGTTGTATATTTAAACATTAATCTTCTGTGGATTAATGTAAATCAAAAATTATGAACACCGCAACCAGAATTTCTGAGCAAAACAATAAGGTCGTCGTGACTTTTCTAAATCTCCTGCTGGCCGATGAATATGTACTTTATACCAAGACCAGAACAGCACACTGGAATGTTGATGGGGCAAACTATTTTGAAACACATGTGTTTCTGGAAAACCAGTTTAATGAAATAGACTTCATTATTGATGATTTGGCAGAACAGATCCGATCACATGGACATTTTGCATTGGGCTCTCTGAAAGATTTCCTGAGTATCGCACAAATGGGCGAAGACAATTATGATTTTGCTAATTCAGGAAAAGTTTTTGAAACACTGCTAAACGATCACGAAACGATAATCCGAATTATTCAGCACGAGATATTTTCCATTTCAGTGAATCTGAAAGACATTGAAACAGCCAATTTCGTGGCCGGAATAATGGAACGACACAAAAAAATGGCACGATTGCTATCGATGTTCTTAGCCGAACCTGATTACAAAATGAATACATCTGTTCTTTCAAGTATAAACCAACTTGCCGAAAGGCAGGATTAAAGAAATAATATGGAAATCTCAACAACAACATTGGAGGAAACCTGGAATGAGGAAAAAGAAAAACTCCGTGACGAAATAGCTTCATTGAAAAAGGAAATGGCTCTTTATAAAAAAGAAAGAAAATCGGAATGGAAGGTATTTAAAAATAAATTCCATGATGAAATGGATAAGGTTGAGCAGTCCCTGAAAAACTTAAAAGCACTTCACAAAAAGAAAAAATCAGCTGAATAATCAATATGGATATAGTTGGTTTTATATCGGAACCAGGTGATTAACTCAATCTGGCAAAAAATTATGAATACAAAAATTATTTCGAACGGAATCTGGTCGATCCTGTTTGTGTTTTTGCTGACAGCCTGCGAAACAGATCGACGATTGATGTATGTAAACCATGAGACGGGTTTAGAGAGTTTGGGGCCAATTCTTTTTGGTTTAGCAATAGGACTTCTGCTTGGTTTTTTGTTTGGGCTTATGTATGCCAAATCAAGAAGGCGCAGGAGAATAAGATGATTTTTTACTTTGGGGTTGTTTAAATTTCCCGGAGGGAAAATGTATGGGTAGAAAGATTACAATTTATCTGCTCATTTTTATTGTTTTTAATTACCAATCCTGTTTGGTTAATCAGATTGGTACTATCAGGTCCCATTGTTCCATATCAACTGAAAATGACACATTATTCTGGCGTGGCAATTCAGAATAGGGGGCTGATAGCTTAAAACTCATACCATTATTAAGGTCAAATATGATATTATTTCGCTTAATTTGTATAAGAACAACATTTAGAAATACGATATCTGCCATTTCTGAAAAATATACCTCAAAATGAAGCCCGAAAAATTAAAAACTACAAGAACAACAAAAGAAAAACCTTCCGATCCTGACACTGACTTATTCCCCATAGTTGGTATTGGCGCGTCGGCCGGAGGTTTAGAAGCTTTTGAACAGTTTTTGGTTAACGTGCCGGAGAACAGCGGGATGGCCTATATCGTTATTCAACATTTGGATCCCACACAAAAAGGCATGTTGCCTGAGTTACTCCAACGGGTTTCCAAAATACCGGTTCTTCAGGCAAAAGATATGATGACTGTTAAGCCAAACTTCGTTTATGTTATTCCGCCAAATAAAAGCATGTCTATACTAAAGGGTTCGCTTTATCTGTTTGAGCCGATGGAAGTAAGGGGACTTCGGCTGCCGATTGATTTCTTTTTGCGATCACTTGCCATCGACCAGCATGAACGCAGCGTTGGCGTCATTTTATCGGGAATGGGCTCCGATGGCAGCATTGGGCTGCATGCCATTAAAGAGAATAATGGAATAGTGATGGTACAGGACCCAGCTACAGCCAAATTCGACAGTATGCCCCGCAATGCCATCGATTCGGTGTTAGCAGATATTATTGCACCGGTCAACGATTTACCGGCCAAACTCATCGATCTTATTAAGAACACTCCTATCTTACAAACCGATCAGGAAATTGAGATAAAAGATAAAAGTGCGCTCGAAAAAATTATTATTCTGCTTCGAACCCAGACCGGAAACGATTTTTCGCTCTATAAGAAAAACACGTTATACCGCCGCATCGAAAGGCGCATGGGCATTCATAAAATTGACAAGATTATTTCTTATGTCCATTTTTTGCAGGAAAACCCCGCTGAAGTCGAAATCCTGTTCAAAGAATTGCTGATTGGTGTTACCAACTTTTTTCGGGATGCCCAGGCATGGGAAAAACTAAAGGAATCCATATTGCCTGGTATCCTGACCCACGCAAAAGATGGGACAATATTCCGGGCCTGGATTCCCGGATGTTCTACCGGTGAAGAAGCCTACTCTTTGGCTATTGTGTTTAAGGAAGCCCTTGAAAAAGTCAATAAAAAGGGTGGAATTACCTTACAGATATTCGCTACCGATCTCGACGAAAATGCCATAGAAACAGCCCGCAAAGGCCAGTTTCAAAACAACATCGTAACCGATGTATCGCAAACCCGGCTGAGCCGTTTTTTTATTAAAACCGATGAAGGTTATCGGATCAATACTGAAATTCGGGAAATGATTGTGTTTGCACAGCATAACATTATTATGCACCCGCCCTTTACCAAAATTGACATTATTACCTGTCGTAACCTGCTGATATACCTCGACAGCGAGTTGCAAAAAAAGCTGCTTGGCTTGTTTTATTACAGCCTTAATCCGGATGGAATTATGCTGCTTGGCAGCTCTGAATCACTTGGAACACAAAGTCCTCTTTTTAATGCCATTGAATCAAAGCTGAAAATATATCAACGCTCGAATACCACCATAATACCTGAACTATTCGATTTTCCCTCATCATTTTCACGAGCTAAAATGAGTAATACCGAAAACCAAATGCCTGTTAAATTACCTTCAAATATCCAAACACCTGCTGAACAATTGTTGTTGCAGCATTTTTCGCCACCTGCTGTTTTAGTCAACGAAAATGGCGACATTATTTACATCAACGGACGCACAGGTAAATACCTGGAACCGGCTGTTGGAAAGGCAAACATGAACATCTTCGCCATGCTGCGTGAGGGTTTGCGAAACGAATTTCCGCTGGCCTTTCGCAGGGTACTTAAAGCTAAAGGCAAAGAACAACTGCACCACGTCAAAGTAGGTACGAATGGCAATTCACAAACTTTGGATGTCACCATTCAATGGATTGACAAGCCTGAGTCGTTGAAGGGCATGGTGATGATTGTTTTCACTGATGTGCATGAAATTTACAGTTATAAGCCCAGAACTGGCCGGAAGACCATAGAGAGCATCAAACAATCGGAGTTGGAGAAAGAATTGCAGCACACCCGTGAAGCCATGCAGAGCACATTGGAAGAAATGCAGACTTCGCAGGAAGAACTGAAATCGACCAATGAGGAACTGCAATCGACCAACGAAGAACTGCAATCGACCAACGAAGAACTGACTACATCGAAGGAAGAAATGCAAAGTCTAAACGAAGAATTGCAAACAGTGAACGCTGAATTGCAGTCGAAAGTTGACGATTTTTCGAGGGTCAACAACGACATGAAAAACCTGCTCAACAGTACCGATATTGCCACCTTGTTTCTCGACAAAGAATTGAATATCCGTCGCTACACCAATCAGACGACCAAAATTTTCAAACTCATAAAAAGCGATATTGGCCGCCCGTTTACCGATCAGGTTTCGGACCTTGATTATCCTGACCTGGCCGATGATGCCCTGGAAGTACTTCGCACGCTCGTTTTTATCCAAAAACAAATATCGACCAAAGACGGGCGATGGTTTTCCATTCGAATTATGCCTTACCGCACCTACGACGACCGGATTGATGGCCTGGTCATCACGTTTATCAACATCTCCGATCTCAAACAGATGGAAGTGAAATTACATGAAGCCGAAAAGCTGAATCATTTACTTTTGAATACCGGATCAGAAATAATCATTAAACTTTCAACCGAGCTGAAAATACTGGAGTTTAACGCTAAAGCAGAACTGTTTTTTGGAAAAAAGAAAGCGGATGTGACCAATCAAAATTTTATCCTGCTATTCACTCCGGAACACGGGCAAAAAAAGATTGAAAATGAACTGAATAAACTCCTTCACGAAGCTCATGATGGCAAACTTAACATGCCGGTGAAAAGTACAGGGGGCAATAAACAAAATATCGAATGGACCGTAAGCATATTGTACGATCAGCAGAAGATATCTAACGGAATGATGATTACCACTAAAGGATAAAGTTATGCAGAACGAAGAATCGGATTTAACAGATGCCCAATTGCTGAGGCAAAAAGCGGAACTAAAATTGAAAGCGGAACTAAAAACTCCTACGTTTATGGATGTTGATGCATCAAGGCTTTTGCACGAGCTGCAGGTACACCAAATTGAATTGGAAATGCAGAACGAAGAGTTGCGTCAAGCCTACGAAACGACAGAAGCAGCCCTCAAAAAATACACGATGTTATACGATCTGGCCCCAATGGGCTATTATACGCTCGATAGCAATGGTGGTATTTGTGAATTAAACTTTACAGGTGCAGATCTGCTGGGCGACAAACGTTTTCGCCTGGTAAACAGCAACTTTAAACTGTATATTTCTGAGGATTCGAGGGCTGTATTTAATGATTTTTTCAGAAAGGTTTATTCCAGCCAAGCCAAAGAATCGTGCGAGGTGATGCTTGGGTACGACAGTAAGCCATTATGCCAGGTTTATATGGAAGGTATTGTAACCGACGATGACCAAAAATGCCTGCTTTCGGTAATCGATATTTCTGCTTTCAAAAGGAGGCGCATTGATTAAATTTCACTTGCGCTAATTTATTTACTAAAAATGAGTATATTTAATTGGACTATCTAAAGGCAGATAGTCTATAAAAAATTAATCCTAAAATATAAAGGCAGGATGAAGCTCCACATTAGAAATATGGTCAGTAATCGCTGCAAGATAATTGTCAGATCAGAACTTGAAAAGCTTGGGATACATTTCATTTTTTTAGAACTGGGCGAAGTTGAGATCATGGAAAACCTGACGCTTGAACAACAGGCGCTGCTTAATGACGGGCTGAAAGAATCGGGACTTTCATTAATCGATGACCGGAAGAGTATCCTGATTGAGCGAATAAAGAATATAATTATCGAGTTGGTTCATTATTCGGAAGAACAACTCAAAATAAATTTTTCTGATTACTTAAGCGAAAAACTTAATTACGATTACACCTACCTGGCCAATCTATTTAAAGAAACTCAGGGTACAACCATCGAACATTTTTTGCTCAGCCATAAAATTGAGCGCGTAAAAGAATTTCTGGTTTACGACGAAATGAATATCACCGAAATATCTTACCGGATGAACTACAGCAGTGTAGCCCATCTGTCGAATCAATTTAAAAAAATTACCGGATTAACTCCATCAAACTATAAGCATCTCAAGCTTAAGCGCAACCCAATCGAAAATATATAAACGAGATCGGTGCCATTCCGTCCTAAAGAAGGTTTAATAGAACAAGCCCAACGGGCTTTCTGCCAACTGGCGGATGAATAACCATGAGCCAGACGAAGAAGCGGCAATGAGGTTTATAGAAAATGCCGTTTGATGCCGGAGGCATCGTATGTTTATAGAAAATATTGAGCAAAAAGAAATCCGACCCCGTCGGGGTCGCACGTTTTTCGCTGTATTTGATATTTCCAGAAACATACAAATCCTCCGGATTTAAAAATGAACCCCAAAAACTAACGATATGGCCGATACCTTTTCTCAAATCTACATCCAGGTGGTTTTTGCTGTACAAAACCGCAATGCTCTTATAAATCCCAAATGGGAAGAAGAACTTTACAAATACATAACCGGAATCGTTCAAAACAAAGGGCAAAAAATGCTGGCCATTAATGGTACCTCGAATCATATCCATTTCTTTATAGGAATGAAACCAACCTGCTGTTTATCTGATTTGGTGCGCGAAATAAAGAAATCATCGAATACCTTCATCAAGGAAAAGAGATTTACGAACTTCAATTTTCAATGACAGGAAGGGTTGGCGCATTTTCATATAGTCATTCGCAATTAACCGATGATTTAGCATTTTTTAAAGCATTTGAAATTGAATTTAAGGATGAATATTTATTTGAATGGATTGATGATTGAATTGATGCCGGAGGCATCGTATGTTTATAGAAAATATTGAGCAAAAAGAGATTCGACCCCAGTGGGGTCGCACTTTCTCTGGATCATGAGCGTTTCTATAAACATGCAAACCCTCCGGGTTTAAAAAACCATTTTTAAACAAACACCGTACCCATGGTAATGTAAACCCAACACAGTTCAACCATGCAAATCATTCAACCACATTCGTGGCTGGCGATGGTACCAATCATTTCATTCCATGCATTTCATACATGGCTATTTACATTCAATCGCTCAGCGATTTAACTGCCAAATGCGCGTTACAGCATGCCGTTGAGAACGACCAAGTAACCGCATTGTGATTTGTGAATCACAAGCAAAGTCACCCACTTACTACAGTATATGAAAATAGCCTATAACCCAATAAACTAGCCGGATTAGTAGAATGTGTGAATGATGTAATTCTTAACCGAAATTGTGTAACAAGTTAAAATTCACGATCAACTACCTTTAATTCATTAATTTATTAACTATTTAAAAAGCAAAAAAATGAAAAAGACAATCTTTATTGCAATCATGATGATTTTCACATTGAGCGCAACAACAACATTTGCAAAAAAGTCTGATTTGAAATCCGTTGCTCCTGCAGTAACAGAGAATAAATTATCAGCTGAAGAATTAAACCGCCTGAATACCCGTGTTGAAGAAATTCGAAAAATGGATAAATCAGACATGACGGTTACCGAAAAGCGTGAGCTAAGAAAAGAAGCAAAAGGTATTAAAGAAAATGTTAAAAGAGACGGTGGCGGATATGTTTACATTGGCGGCGGTACCCTTCTTTTGGTACTCTTAATTATCCTTTTACTCTAATCTGTTGATTATAAGAATTACCTGGAATAGGGTTATGAATCTTCATAACCCTATTCCAATATTTGCCAAAAATCATTAAAAAAAATAAAATTATGAGCGCAGGAAAAGAATACTTCGCGATAAAAAATTTGTATAAACTTTTTGTAGTACTATTTGTAATGCTTAGTTATTCCTGTGCCACCCAGCATCCTGTATCAGCACAACGGGGATATGTGGACAGCCAAGTGTTTTACGATGAACTAAGCCCTTATGGTGAATGGGTTGACTATCCCAATTACGGTTATGTATGGCTTCCTGATGTAGATCAGGATTTTTCACCCTATTCAACTTCAGGATATTGGGTGATGACCGATTATGGCTGGACATGGGTTTCGGATTATCCCTGGGGTTGGGCTCCATTTCATTATGGACGTTGGGATTACGATGATTACTATGGATGGTTTTGGGTTCCCGATAACGAATGGGGTCCTTCGTGGGTTACCTGGAGAACCGGAAACGGCTACTATGGATGGACGCCAATGAGGCCCGGAATCAGCATTAACCTGAGTTTTGGCAATGATTACCGCGATCTGGACCGATGGAATTTTGTCCGCGACAGGGACTTTGGACGAAGAGATATGTACCGCTATTATGCCGACAGAAATGAATACAACACCATAATCGTTAATTCGACGGTGATTAATAACACCTATATCGATCGAAGCCGAAACACAACCTATATTTCGGGACCTGACAGAAATGATGTTCAACGTGTTACCGGAAGAAGAGTCAGCAATTATACCATAAGAGATAATGACAGACCCGGACAGGTTTTGAAAAACAGTCAGTTACAAATCTACCGTCCACAGATTCAAAGAACAAACGATCAAGGTCGTCAGCCTGCTCCTTCCAGAATAACCAACCTTAGAGATGTAAAACCCTCAAGAGAAAGAAATACTTCAGATCGACAAAACAGGATTTCTCCGACAGAAAACAATCGCAGGGAGCAGCAACAATCGCAACCCCAAAGACAAGTTGAGCGTCAGAGACAGACACAACAAGGTCAACAGCAAATAGAAAGGCGAAATCAGGAGCAGAATAAACAACAGCAACAACAAGAAAGGCAAGTTGAACGTCAGAGACAGTCACAACAAGGTCAACAGCAAATAGAAAGACGAAATCAGGAACAGAATAAACAACAGCAACAGCAAGAAAAGCAAGTTGAGCGTCAGAGACAATCGCAGGAAAATCAGCAGCAAATAGAAAGGCGAAATCAGGAGCAGAATAAACAACAGCAGCTGCAACAAAGGCAAGTTGAACGCCAGAGACAACCGCAACAAGCCCAACCTGCACAACAACAGCAACAGCAACAGCAGAAACAAAATGTTACTGAATCAACTGGTAATAAAAGGCAGGAAAGGCAACAAAAAGCAGCTGCTGCCCGAGAGAATAAAAAGAAGGAACAGAACAAAGAGCGAAACAGATAAATAGGATGAATCTGTACACAGTCGAATCAATACTCCAAATAATCAGGTAGTATTGATTTTACTGTGTCAGAACTAAACCGGAAATGGTTTTACCTCATACAACTCATTGGAATAGAACAAATAATCCGGTAATATGTGGAATAGATTGAGGACACTTATCCCAAAATATGCATTAGCTCAATTGCTGCTCGGTTGCCTGATGAATATCGGATTATTAACAAAGCTCTCGGCACAGCAATACTTTCAGCAGGAAGTTAATTTCAGGATTAATGTAACGCTAAACGATCAGCTTCACGAATTAAATGCATTCGAAACAGTTGAATATATTAACAATTCACCTGATACCCTCCGGCATCTTTTTTTTCATCTTTGGCCAAACGGCTATTCCAATAACGACACCGAATTAGCCAAACAATTATTCAGTATCAATGGAAAGCAAAAGCTGTTCAACGATCCTGAATTGAGAGGATATATGGATTCATTAAACTTTAAGGTAGATGGACAGCCTGTTCAATGGAATGTATTGTCCGGCCAACCCGACATTTGTACCATTATTCTGAACAAGCCTCTCCTACCCGGCTATTCCATACAAATAACTACCCCCTTTCATGTCAAAATTCCCAAAGGAGTAACTTCCAGATTGGGTCATATTGGCGAATCCTATCAAATATCTCAGTGGTTTCCGAAACCGGCCGTTTACGACCAAACAGGCTGGCATCAAATGTCAAATCAGGATCAGGGTGAGTTTTATTCCGAATTCGGAAGTTTCGACGTAAGCATAACACTGCCTGATAATTATATTGTAGCTTCAACCGGAAACCTGCAAAATCAGGAAGAATCCCAAAGGCTTGATCAGCTTGCGACCGACACTTCCTGGATCAAAAACATAAACTCAGAAGAAGCTGATTTCCCAACCTCTTCGCGGAAAATGAAAACGCTCCGATATACTGAAAATCAGATTCATGATTTTGCCTGGTTTGCCGATAAACGGTTCCATGTGTTGAAAGGAAAAGTGAAACTTCCCGAATCCGGAAAGGAAGTCACCACATGGGCGATGTTTACCAATCAGCAGGCTGAATTTTGGGTAGCTGCCATTCCTTATGTGAACAGTGCAATCAGTTCCTTTTCACGTTGGAACGGTGATTATCCGTATCAAAGTTTCACTGCCGTTCAAAGTGCATTAAGCGCAGGCGATGGAATGGAATATCCCGGTATTACAGTGGTTGGCACGGTAAAGGATGCTTATGATCTTGATGAAGTAATTGCACACGAGATTGCTCACTCCTGGTTTTACAGTGCTTTGGGATCGAACGAGCGACGATACCCGTTTATGGATGAAGGCATCACGAGTACCTGCGAACAGCGGTACATGCACGAAAGATATCCGCAGAAAAAACTTTGGGAAACCAATGTAAGGGACCTGAAACTGGCCAGATTCTTTCACATCGACCAAATGCCTGTTAAACTGATGAGCGAATTGGAATGGCTTTCACAGGCCAGAGATAACATGGAGCAATCCATTAATCTTCATGCTGACGACTATAATACTTCGAATTACAGTCTGATGATTTACAATAAAGCCGGAATGGGTTTTAATTATCTGCGGGCTTATTTGGGAGATTCAATTTATGATTTAGCGATGCACGAATATTACCGGCAATGGAAATTTAAACATCCACAACCCGATGATCTTCAACGAATATTTGAATCTAGCACAAGTAAAGATTTAAGCTGGTTTTTCAATGATTTCATTGCGACGACCAAACGAATGGACTACAAGGTGGTGGGCTTCGCAAATCAAAAACTGCTGGTCAGAAACAAAGGCGAACTGATTTCACCCCTGGTTATCTCAGGAACGACCGGCGATTCCATTTTTTTCGAAAAATGGGTAGATGGTTTCGATGGGCAAAAATGGATTGCTGTTCCACCCGGGAATTATACTGAACTGAAAATCGACCCTCAACATGTTACTCCTGAAATCTTCAGGTTGAATAACAACATCCGAACTTCAGGAATCTGGCCGAAAGCTGATCCGGTTCATCCCCAACTCTATTTTTCGTTGGAAGATCCGGATAGAAGACATCTGATGGGTGTTCCAACAATAAACTGGACCCGGGAAAACGGGTTTATGGTTGGGGCGATCATCCACAACGGATTCCTTACTCCCAAGCCGCTGGAATATTTTGTGATGCCTTTCTGGTCATTTCATAATTCCGATCTGGCTGGATTCGGGAGAATCTCATACAACATTATACCTTATGCGAAACTGATCCGTAAAGCAAAGATTTCACTGGAAGGAACCCAGTTTGGCGCTCCGGGCAATCAAAACTACCAAAAAATAAAGGCGGGTTTAGATCTTTACTTCAGGTCAGGTCAGATGAACAATTCCATCATGCAGAAAGCATACGGAAACTTCATTACGGCATCCAATCTTTTTCAGATTACACATCAGGAAAAAGCAATCATGAGTAACTATCTGCAGTTTGGCTACCAGTTGGAAAAACCCGGCAACATCAATCCATTTGCACTGTTAGTTTCATCCGAATCAGGCCAGTCATTTTTAAAAACATCGGCAGAGTTTAATTACCGGTTTAGTTATTACGGAAAGAAAAAAGGTTTGGATATTCGGTTTTTTGCTGGCACCATGCTAAAAAATGATCCGGCTGTTCCTTTTTATTCACTTGCTGCCGGTGGACGAGGCGGATCGGAACAATACCTTTACGAAGGTACTTTTCCCGATCGTTTCAGTACTTTCCCGACAACGTTCTGGTCCAGGCAAATGAGCTTGTCTGAAGGTGGCTTGGTATCTCCTGTAAACGGCCAGTTAGGCTATAGCAGATGGCTTGTTTCATTGTCGTTAACCAGCAATCTGCCAGGGAAAATTAGTCGGATTCCGATAAAACCCTTTGTTAACCTGCTGCTGAACGATCATGGTACCGGAAACGATCACAACTCACCATTCTTTTATGAAGCAGGAATAAAGGCAGGTCTATGGAATTTTTTCGAGATTTACATTCCCGTGCTGGTTTCTGAAAACATTAAAACCATCACCGGATCATTCAAAGACCGGATACGACTGGTTTTTACCCTCAATACATTTAGTCAGGTCAAATTGAATTCAGGAATAGGATTTGAAATCAGGTAAACATGTGAATCATGTAAATGAGATCACGAATTGTATAACACTTCACGAAGAGAAAGCACTCACCTTTGTTTTGTGATACTATATTCACACCTGGACCGCCAGAAGCGGAAAACAAAACAATATCGACAAAATGATTAAATCCAGAAAAGTATTTATCCTTTTAACTGTGCTAACATCTGTAATTTTGCTGATCGCTGGTAGTTGTAATAAAGATGACTCAAACCAAAATAAAACTTACAGCCTGATGGTAAAAGATGTCTTGGGTGTATCCGGCACTGTTACTTTCACCGAATCCGGCAGCATTTCAACGACCATCGATATCTCGTTAGTCAATGCTCCTTCAGGAACCCATCCGGCGAACCTGTATATGAACTCGGTAGTTGAAAATGGAGCCGTTGTTTTTGCACTTAATCCTGTTGACGCAACCGGGAAAAGCTCAACAGTAGTCAAAACAATGTCTTACAGTCAGCTGGTTGCTTACGACGGATGTATTAAAGTATTTAAAAGCAGTACCGAACCCGAAGTTATTCTTGCTCAGGGCGACATTGGTGGAAATGTTTTAACAACCACCAACAAAACGTATATACTCACTAAGATGGGTGTATTTGGTGTTTCAGGAACTGCATTATTTGAAAAGAGGGAAAATGGGAATACGCTTGTAACTCTTTCGCTTACAGGCACTATCCCAGGTGATTCATACCCCGCAACAATTAATCTTGGTTCAATCACCTCAGTTGGTGGCGGTCCTGTAGTTAAGTCATTAAACAATGTGAATGGAACAACTGGTAAAAGCTATACAAATATCCGGAAACTTGATGGCGGAACAAATATCACGTACGATAATTGGTTGGTTTATGATGGCTATTTGAATGTTTATAAAGAAACGGTAAGTTTAAGTAATATCATTTGTAGCGGTAATATTGGCTCAAATTAAGAGTTGGTTATTGCCACTTTATTTAATCTGCTCCCGAAAGTATCAAAAGGTACTTTCGGGAGTTTTTGTTGTGACCCCTAACACTTCAGTGTCTTTTGTTTAATCCTTTGTATGTTGATGCACAGAAGATATTTACCATACAGTAAAAGCAAATCAGGTATTCATTCAGGATGAAAATGCGGAAATATCCTATTTCCGCTGATCATAAGGTAGCACTTGAGTTGACCCCAAATGTGTGAAACATGTAATCTTTTGCAAAAGTTTTGTAATACAAACTACAATAGCACTGTATAATTTAGGATAGTTATTAAAATGACAATTCATTAAATTAATATCTTATGAAAAACATTCTTTTTCTTTTGCTTATCGCTTGTCTGGCAGGTGGATGCGCGATGAATCTGGTAACGGGTCGTAACCAACTGAGCCTTGTTCAGGAATCTGAATTGCAGCTAATGGCTACCAGTCAGTACAATACATTTTTGTCAGAAAATAAAACTTTAAGCAACAGCAACAGCAGTGCGGCAATGGTCAATCGTGTTGGTGCTGGTATTGCGAATGCAGTCACAAAATATTATAACAACAAGGGACAGAGATCGGTGCTGGAGGGATATAAATGGGAATTTAATACCGTTGAGAATAAAGCCGTTAATGCCTGGTGTATGCCTGGTGGAAAAGTGGTTGTTTATACAGGTCTATTGCCTGTAACCCAAAACGAAACTGCGCTTGCCATTGTAATGGGGCATGAAATTGCCCACGCCATTGCTAAACATGGCAGCGAAAGAATGAGCAGGGCGATGGTTCAGCAATTGGGAGGAACCGCTTTGGAAGTCGCTTTAGCAAAAAAACCACAACAGACCAAAGACCTGTTTATGACCTCGTATGGCATTGGAAGCCAGGTTGGGGCCATGTTGCCATGGTCGAGACAGCAAGAAACGGAAGCCGATCAGTTCGGATTAATATTCGCGGCTATGGCAGGATATGATCCCCGTGAAGCCATTCCGTTCTGGCAACGAATGTCGGCAGCGGGCGGGGCAAAACAACCCGAATTTTTAAGTACCCACCCGTCTGACAATACAAGAATGAAAAAGCTAAATCAATTTATGCCTGAAGCCTTAAAATATTACACCGGGGGCAAATAATCAGAAATCAATATGGAACAGATAAAAAAGGATCATTCTCACCGAAACAAAATGGACAATTATTCCAGACTTATTGCTCCATTACTTTTGTCAATGGTATCATTGATGGTAAGTTCGTGTACTGCAATTGCCGAAATTTTTAAAGCCGGAATGGGCTTCGGCATCTTTCTGGTTCTGGCAGTACTCTTAGTTATCGTATTTATTATCATGCGTTTACGAAAATAATAACAACTTACGAAAATGAATAATTTATTCAGAGGATTAATATCAGGATACGGAGCTTCGAAATTGGGTGGTGGCTGCCTAAGCACCATTGTAGTTTTTGTGATTATCTGGCTTATACTTGGACAATGCAGCTAGTGTTGTCAATCGGGAGATGAGACATTGGGAAATCTGTGAATAATGTAAATCTTTTTTTAAGTTGTGTAACACTTTCCAGTTCAATTTCGTTCTTCTTTACTTACAGTAATTTATGAGAAAATGGCGGCTCTAATTATTGGCGCGTTCTCATGAATCTCTCCCCGATTCCCGGGGGTTGCTTCATTAGTGTAAACGGAATTAAGACCATGAAAAATCGAATAGGATTTCTCTTCATACTTTTATTTAATTTCTTGTATGTTGATTCGCAGGAAGTTATTACCCCAACTATTAAAGACAACATTGGGTTTAGTGCAGGTGAGAACCTTACTTATCAAATCCGTTATGGTATTATGGTTGGTGGAAATACAACTCTTTCGCTCACTGAGGATAATTACAACGATAAGGTGGTCTTTCATGCAGTGGCCACTGCCCAAACAACCGGAATGGCAGATGTTATTTTTGGTGTTACAGATATTTACGAAAGTTGGTTCGACAAGAAATCCAACCTGTCATATAAGCAGATTCGCAACATCAAAGAAGGTAAATACATCATGTACAACGAGGTTACCTATAATCGAAAAAACAATACGGTTAATTCAAAACTCTCAGGAATACACAGCGTTCCTGATAAAATACTGGATTTATCTACCTCCCTTTATTACATCCGAAGGATTGATTTTTCGAAAGTGAAAAAAGGTGAAATAGTTCTTGTGAACATCTTTTTTGCCGATGAAATATTTCCATTTTATTTGAGGTACCAGGGAAAAGAAACCATCAGAACCAAATTCGGGAAAATAAATTGCCTCAAAATTTCTCCTGTGGTTGAAGTGGGGCGTATGTTTAAAACCCCAAACGATCTAAGCATCTGGCTTACTGATGATTTAAATTGCATTCCAGTTCAGGTTCGAATGGATATCCGTGTGGTTGGGGCTGTCCATTTAAAACTAATAAAATTTGAGAATACATTAAATCCATTGACGTTTTCAGAACTAAAAAAAGATTCTATATGAGAGCGATCACAAAAACTGCAAAAGATTTTCCGGTGGTTTGTGTGGGAGGTTCAGCCGGCGGTCTAGACTCCTATATCCGGTTACTTCAAAATCTGCCGACAGATACGGGAGCTGCTATTGTCATTGTTAATCACCTGAGAAAGGTAGCCACACTGCTTCACGAGATTTTGCCGCGCTACACCAATATGCCTGTTAGACTAATTACAGAAAAATTGGATATCGAACCCAATCATGTTTTTATCATCCCTGAAAAGCGCGATTTGCATATTCTTGAAGGAGAATTCCGTCTGAAGCCTATTTCAAAACCCTGGGGATGGCCGGATGTGATAACCGTTTTCATGAAATCATTGACACAGAACTGGGACGGTAAATTAATTGCTGTTATTGTCTCTGGCTATGATGGCGATGGGGCTGATGCACTTTGCGGAATAAAAGAAGTGGGTGGAATAACCATTGCGCAAAAACCTGACACAGCTGCCATTCCCGATATGCCTGAGAGCGCAATAGCAAGTGGATGTATCGATTTTGTACTTTCACCCGAGGAAATTGCCAAAGAAATTATACGAATTGCCAAGAAGGAGAAGTAGTAAAAATTTATGATTTGTCCCTTTTTTGCCTTCTGCTCTCCTTTCGTGTAACCTGAGTCTTGGTAACACTACTTTTAATACCCGAAATGATGGATTTGGCACAATAATTAAAAAAGCTTTTTTCCGGATCTCTTTCAAAACTAATAACTCCCTGTCTCAACTCTTCACCCGGCAAGGGGTTCGAATTCATTATTTTCATGTTGGCAATGATAGATATCACACGCTCTTTTACGGCAATGGTATCGTCCGTCCGTTTATTCTTAACTGCAACATTCAATCCATCATAACGCAGGTTCATTTGTCCGGAAGAATTGGTGTTGTTCGCCGAAAAGTTAAAATTCATCGCCTCTATTTTCCCCGTTGTCGCGTATATAAATGCATTTTTCTCCAACATTGGGTTCAGTTCCATAACTTCTATTCCTGAGAGTTTACCATTTACGGCAAATGTATTCTGACTGTCGAACAGCCTGCCTTTCATTTGAACAGTCATTTTGGCTTTGCCCATTAAAAGAGCTTCTGCATTAAATCCGATAAAAGCTTTTTCAGTTTTGTAAATAGTGTCGTTGGTAATATTGAAAATCAGTGCATTCAATTCATTAAACCTGATAACTCCCGCCTCGCTTGCTTTCTCCGCGTGCTCGGCATAAGATATGTTTCCGCCTGAGATGCCGATTGAATCAATGTTTATCTTGCCCTGATAGTTGTAAATCATATCCTGAAATGCAGGTTTTTTCACGTGATTGAATTCTTTACGCTTATCGCGATAAATGTCCATATCCAGTTTCCCGATTTCGATGTATGAACTTGACAGGTTTCCCGATTTTATAAAATCACTGACAGAAAAATCGTGAAACATTATTTGGCTGAGACCAGCGTCGATCCGATCAATTTCAAATTTATGCCTGGCTGTAAACTCAGATTCGGTATAATTCGGTTGAATCGAAAAACTATCGACTGTCAGTTTATTTGAAGTGGCAGAATAGTTGATACCATTTGCGGTATGCGTATACATGCTGTCTGCCGAAACAGCAGAGAGTTCATGCGCATTGAAATCAAATTGCTTAATGATGCTAGTCGATAAAGTATCCAGCTTCTCAAGCTGTAGATGGTATACTTTCAAAACACCATCTTTTACGGAATATGATAGTGCTGATGTGGTGTTTTTAATGTCCAGATTTGTTTTGTCAAAAAATACACTGTCAATCCGGATATTAAACTTCGAAACTTTAACCGGCCTTACCTTCTCCGGAAATGGGATTTGGCCTTTGATGGTGCTCTTAAAAATGGTTATCTCACGAATGTCGATGTCTTTTTTAAAGATGTACTTGGCCAGACTAATTCCTTCCAACCTGATCGATGCTATTTCTCCCGTTAAATCCAAAGTATCTTTCCACTCTGGTTTTGTGCTTATGGTAATGTTTTTCAACTCCAGTCCTGATCTCCAAATCGAGAAATTCACCTTGCTTATTTCAACGTTATAATTTTTACTACTTTCATTAATTGCAGTTTGTATCTTTTTGCCGATCCAGGGCTCAACCACAATTTTAGTAAGCAACATCAGCAATAGCGTAAAAGCACCGATTCCAAATAAAATTTTCAAAAATAATTTCTGCTTCATGATTCAAATAATCAAGCGAGGCTGATGAATTCATCTCAAATTCAAATATGCCACAACCCGGTTTCAAAACCATTACATAATTCCGGAGGAGATTTACATCATTCACACTTGTCTGTTCAAACACTAAAATGTGTGAATGTTACAACTCTTTAATAAAGTTGTGTAATATTCTGTGAAAGCAGCCTGATTACCTTTAGTGCTTGTATAATTCGTACAACCCTGCACCGCCAGATGCGGCAAATTCAATAATCAGACAGATGCAAAAAGATAAATTAGATAAACTAGCAACAGAAAGAAGTTTCCCTTGTGTTACCATTTCAATGAACACGAACAGAACTTATCCTGATAATCAAAAAGATTCCATCGAACTGAAAAAACTCATGAAAGAAGCACATGATCATGTGGTTAATGAGTTTGGCCAACATGAGGTTACCAATTTGCTTGAAAAAATTGATTGTCTGGATGAGGTAATCGACCTCAGTAATAATCTGGATAGTTTGCACATTTTTCTCTCCGGGACCACATCAGAAATCGTAAAATCCTCATGGCCAACGTTGAAAAGTACAGTTTCGGTAGCTGAGAATTTTGTGATCAAACCCTTAATCAAGGTTTTTAACCGCAGTGAAGATTATCTTATCCTGATACTTTCCCAGTCTGAAGTTCGGTTGTTACATGCCGTTAACGACATAACCATAGGAGAAATTAAGAGTGAAGATTTCTCTTACGATAAAGATTTAAATTTTTTGACTGATCAGGATAAATCAAAAGATGGCAAACAGGCTGACAATCGTCTCCGTGAATTTTTCAACCAGATTGATAAAGCAGTAGTGAAAGTTCACAATAAAACCGAGATGAATGTTGTAGTGATTTGCAGCGATAATAACTGGAGCAAACTGATGCAGGTTGCCGACAAACCGTCCATTTATTACGGAAATGTCAGCATCAATTTCAACGATACCGAAAATCAGCCTATCGCAGCAAAGGCCTTTAAAATAGTGAATGAAACTCAGGAAAAGAACAGGTCAAAAGCTATTCAGGAAATGAAAGAAGCTGCGGGTCATGGAAAGATGATTACCGATTTATCACATATTCTCTATGCCATAAAAGCAGGCAGAGGCGAATTATTAATCACACATGATGATTATCATCAGGCAGTTATAATGACCGGAGAGAATTCATTCGATTTGGTAACCGATGTTACCCAGCCCGGTGTAATTGATGATATTACCAGCGAAATGGCCTGGGAAGTGATTGCAAAAAAAGGCCGGGCCATATTTACCAATCAGGAAGAATTTAAAGCGATAGGAAATATCGCGCTGAAAGTGCGTTATTAGAAGATGGAAGTCGGAAGACCGAAGTTTTCCGACTCCGGCCTTCAGACTCCGGCCTCCTATAAATCTTTAACAAACTCTGAGAGTCTGTTTATATTTGATTTATTTAACATGTATTAAAATTCAACCCCTTCAGGGTTGCTGGATTGTGTCATTCATTTTCCGTGGGTTAACACCGTTCGACTGAGCTCACGCCGAAGCCCACGGTTATTAAAATCACACCCTTTCAGGGTTTTGAAGAGACAAAAGTCCGAAGGACTTGAATTTGAAAACCGGAGGCAAATGAACCAACTAGTATGAGAACCCCGAAGTGCCCGCCTGCCGCGGGCAGGGGTTCAATATAAATTTAAACAGTTTCTGTAAAAATGTGGTTTACCAAATCAAACGAAGAAGTATTTAAAGAATTGGATGTTGATCCGTCCCGGGGGCTTTCTGAACAAGAGGTTAAAGTCAGATTGGAAAAATATGGCCCGAATAAACTTCTGGCAAAAAAGAAAAAAAACCTCTTACAACTCTTCGTTGCGCAACTTCGCGAATGGCTCATTTATATTTTGTTTGCAGCAGTTGTCATCACTTTGTTTATGGGCGAGAATGTTGATGCGATAATCATCCTGCTCGTAATTATTATTAATGCTGTGCTGGGTGTAATTCAGGAGGTGAAAGCCGGAAAGGCGATTGAAGCGCTTCAGAAGATGTCGCACCCTAAAGCACTGGTTCGTCGAAACGGTGAGGTCAAAGAAATTCATTCAGATCAAATTGTGCCGGGCGACATTCTTATCCTTGATGCCGGACGCTTCATTGCTGCCGATCTTCGCTTATTCGAGTCGGCCAACCTTCAAATCGAGGAATCGGCCCTGACAGGCGAATCTGTCCCATCAGAAAAAGATGCCTCACAGATTTTCACCGACCCAAAAACGCCTCTTGGAGATCGTGCAAACATTGCCTTTATGACAACTCTTGTAACCAATGGCAGAGGTGTTGGTGTTGCAATTGAAACCGGGATGAATACCGAAGTTGGTCAGATTGCGAACATCATTAATTCCGAAGAAAAATCGAAAACTCCATTGGAAATGCGCCTTGATCAGCTAGGTAAAACACTTGGAAAGATTGCTATCGGAATCTGCATTTTTATTTTCGTGATTGCCATGCTCCAGGGCCGCGAACTGGTTGAAATGTTCCTGATGTCGGTTTCTTTGGCTGTAGCGGCTATCCCTGAAGGACTTGCAGCCATTGTAGCAGTGGTTCTCTCGATCGGTGTAACAAGCATGTCGAAGAAAAATGCCATCATCAAAAAATTACCTGCGGTAGAGACGCTCGGTTCGGTCAACATCATCTGCTCCGACAAAACCGGAACCTTAACACAAAACAAGATGACGGTAATCCGTTATTTTAACATGGAAGGTGAAATATCTGTTGAACATGGAAAAGAAAACACGGCTACGGAGGACGTTAAATTACTTGCTAAAGCGATGATTCTATGCTCAGATGCAACTTTTGAGAAGGGTAAAAGTACAGGCGACCCAACCGAAATTGCTTTACTGATGTTAGGCGATGATCTTGGAATTGACCGAAAAGCTGTAATGGCCGAAAACAAACGTGTCGGTGAATATTCATTCGATTCTGGCCGTAAGTTAATGTCAACTGTTAACGAGGAAAATGGAAAGTTTACCGTTTACACCAAAGGCGCAATAGGGAACCTCATCCAGATTTCTACCCATGTATTGGAAAAAGGAAAAATAGTTCCGATTAACGATGCTCACAAATTGAGTTACCACCATGCAACGGAAGTCATGTCGAACAATGCGCTCCGCACACTGGGTGTGGCTTATAAGCCGGTAAATTCAGCTATTGAATCGTCTGAGATGGAAAAAAATCTGGTTCTTGCAGGGCTTGTCGGAATAATAGACCCTCCCCGATTGGAAGTCAAAGAATCCATTCAGATAGCGAAACTGGCCGGAATTACGACTATCATGATTACCGGCGACCATAAGAATACAGCTTTCGCCATTGCCAATGAACTTGGCATTGCTGAAAACATGGATCAAACCATTACCGGTCAAGATATTGATGGTTTTTCTGAAGTTGAATTTACCGAAAAGGTTATCAATTATCGGGTTTTTGCCCGCGTTTCGCCCGAGCATAAGGTACAGATTGTACATGCCCTGAAATCACATGGAAATGTAGTATCCATGACCGGTGATGGAGTGAATGATGCCCCTTCGTTAAATGCAGCGGATATTGGCGTTGCTATGGGAATAACAGGAACCGATGTGGCCAAAGGAGCCTCAGATATGATTCTGACGGATGATAACTTTGCCACTATTGTTTCAGCAATCGAACATGGCCGGAACATTTACAACAACATTAAAAAGTCGGTCATCTTTTTGCTTACCTGTAACCTGGGCGAAGTAATTACCATGTTTGTTTCACTTCTGATTGGCTGGGAAGCCCCGCTGATAGCTATACAGCTTTTGTGGATAAATCTGGTCACCGATTCGTTCCCGGCTATTGCATTGGGCATGGATCCCGGAAGTCCGGATGTAATGAAAGAAAAACCGCGCAATTCGAAAGAGAATTTCTTTGCCGGCGGCGCGGGTATGCATGTTATTCTTGGCGGTATTCTGATTGGTACTTTATCTATTCTCGCCTTTTGGTTCGGATATTACGAACATGGTTACAGTCCTTTTGATCATTCAGTTCCGCAAGAAACAGTGGAGTATGCACGGACGATGGCTTTTTTAGTTCTGGTGATGTGTCAGTTGTTTTATTCGTTAGCTGTCAGGAGCAGTTCAAAATCGATTTTTCAGATTGGCATTTTTACCAATAAATACCTTATTGGGGCCATTGTTTTGGGTGTGATGCTTCAATTGGCTGTAATTGGTATTCCAGCCATGCAACGCGCATTTCATTTGCAAATGCTCGACCTTGTCGGTTGGCTAATTGCCATTTCTCTGGGTTTGGTTCCGTTGCTGGGTAACGAGATATTAAAAATATTTATTCGAGCACGGAAGCATACGAATGTGTGAATGATGTAATTCTTTTTAAAAGTTGTGTAATAGTTTTCTGAAGATCGATGTACAACTTAGTCAATGAAAGATTTAACGCCTGATCAGGCAACAGCAAGTCATTAATAAAACTGAAAATAATTATGAAAGTATTAATCGTACTTACCTCCCATAGTGATTTGGGAAATACCGGCGAGAAAACCGGTTTCTGGATTGAAGAATTTGCAGCACCCTATTACGTTTTAGCCGATGCAGGGGCCGAATTATCAATAGCTTCTCCAAAAGGCGGCCAACCACCAGTTGACCCTAAAAGTGAATTGCCGGATGCACAAACCCCAGCCACAGAAAGATTTTATCGCGATAATGAAGTGATAGATAAAGTTGCTCATTCCTTCAGGTTAAGCGAGGTAAATCAAGTAGATTACGATGCAGTTTTTTATCCGGGAGGTCATGGACCTTTGTGGGATCTGACAAATGATGAACACTCCATTCATTTAATCGAGGATTTTTACCGTCATCAAAAACCAATTGCCTTTGTATGTCATGCGCCTGCCGCTTTAATAAAAGTTAAAGATGAAAATGGTGAACCTTTGGTAAAAGGAAAAGAGGTAACAGGCTTTTCAGATTCTGAAGAAGAGGCAGTTAATTTGACTTCAATAGTTCCCTTTTTATTAGAAGACGAACTAAAAAAACTGGGTGCAAAATATAGCCAGGGAGATAACTGGTGTTCTTTTGTGAAAAAAGATGGGTTATTAATCACCGGGCAAAATCCGGCATCATCATCAGAAGCAGCCAGACTACTACTAAGTACAATCAACGAAAAAAAATAATCCCGACTATGAATGAAAATGCAAACCGGATAACATTACAACAAATTGCACGAAGAGCAATGATATCAAGAGGATTAGAACCGGATTTTCCGACTGCACTGCTTGCCGAGTTAAAGGAAATAACTGTACCGGCAACTTATAAACCTGAAATGGCCAAAGATTTGAGTGGCCTTCGATGGTGTTCAGTGGATAATCCCGATTCATTGGATCTCGACCAGCTAACGTATGCCGAACAATTGCCTGACAATAAGGTCCGGTTGCTGGTTGCCATTGCTGATGTGGATGCATTGGTTGCCAAACAATCCAACATTGACCGTCATGCCAGGCAAAATACAGCCTCTATTTACACGATAGCTGAGCTATTTCCTATGCTTCCGGAGAAATTATCAACCGACTTTACGTCTATGCGATTGGGTGAAGACCGCTGCGCTGTAGTGGTTGAAATGGTTATAGATGAAGATGGAGCCGTGCAACAATCAGATGTTTATTGTGCCACCGTATTCAATTATGCAAAACTTCAGTATGAGAGTCTGGGAGCATGGCTCGAAGGGAATGATTCTATTCCGTTAGAAGTCAGGAAGATTGAAGGTCTGGATGATAACATACACTTACAGGACAGAATTGCACAAAAGATGAAGGACTTACGCTATGAACATGGCGCTTTGGAATTTGAAACCATTGAAGCCAAGCCTGTGTTTGACGGTGATGCGTTAAGCGAAATGAAGGCAGAATTAAAAAACAGGGCCAAAAGTTTGATTGAAGATTTTATGATTGCTGTCAATGGAGCCACAGCCCGTTATCTGGAAGCCAAAAATTTTCCTTCACTGCGAAGAGTAGTCCGTACTCCGAAGCGATGGGACCGGATCGTTGAACTGGCTTCAGAACATGGATTTTCACTGCCCGAAAAGCCTGACTCCAAAACTCTTTCGGCATACCTGAAGTTTATCAAACAAAACGATCCGGAGCACTTTGTTGAAATGTCGATTAGTGTGCTTAAACTTTTAGGGTCGGGTGAATATGTTGTGGAAATACCCGGTTCAGTCTCCGAAGGTCATTTTGGTCTTGCTGTAAAAGATTATACCCACTCCACCGCTCCAAACCGGCGTTACCCCGATCTGGTTACCCAACGTTTACTCAAATCGGCCATAGCTGGTCTCCCTGTTCCTTATTCGGTTGAAGAACTGGAAGAAATTGCGCATCACTGCACTGTAAAGGAAGATGATGTAAGGAAGGTGGAGCGACAGGTCGAAAAGTCGGCCATGGCGATGCTTATGAAACCCAGAATTGGCGAAGTATTCGATGCCATCGTAACCGGGGCATCGCCCAAAGGAACATGGGTACGGCTTTATCATCCGCACGCCGAAGGGAAACTGGTGAGCGGATTTAATGGGTTGAAAGTGGGAAATAAACTAAAAGTCAGACTGACAGAAATAGATGTAGAAGAGGGTTTCATCGATTTCGAAAGAGTGAACTGATCGGTATAGAATTGAATTTTAAACTCAGAATCGTTTAAAAAGAAGACATAATGTGTGAATGTTTTAACTCTTTACAAAAGTTTTATAACACTTTATGGCGCAAACCCGTTTAAATTAGTATATTCTAAATTCATGCATTATGACAAAAGAAAAAAGGGACAGACCTGACCCATTGGGTTGGGAGTCAGACAAAAATGGAGATAATCTGCCTGGATACCCTGTTTATCCGGAAAGTGAAGATATATACAATAACTATCTGGAAGAGAAAGATATAAATCCTGAAGACATTCGAAGCAGAAAAGAATTGACTGAAAAATACAAAATTGAAAGAAGTTCCGAAGTCGATTTAAATGCTGAATATCCGGTTGATGATTTAGATATTCCGGGATCAGAACTGGATGATGACATGGAAATGATAGGCAGCGAAGATGAAGAGAACAACTATTACAGTTTGGGTGGAGATGATCATGATGATCTGGAAGAAGACCGGTGAGATTAGAAAATAGTAAAAAGTCATTAGTCATTGGAAAAAGTTGTTAAAACCATTTCCTAATGACCAATGACTAATGACTTTTATCTGGTAGATCTCGTTTTTAGTCCTACAATTTTTGAACAAGATTATTATGAAATAAAACTCAACAACATCAAAAAAATAAGACAAAATGAAAAAAGTACTGATTGCTCTGGATTATGATCCAAGTTCATTAAAAGTTGCAGAAGAAGGATATACAATAGCAAAAGCCATGGGAGCTGAAATCATCCTCTTGCACGTTATAGAAGAACCGGTTTATTATTCCTCCTCAGAATATTCACCAATTATGGGGTTTAACGATTATGTGGGTCTGAGTGCGTTTCAATTAGACAGTATTCATGGCTTACAAAAAGCGGCCTTGCATTTTCTCGATAAAATAAAACTTCATCTTGATGACGAAACCATTAATACTACAGTAAAGAATGGAGAAACTGCCGAGGCAATTGTAAGTACTGCAAAAGATTTGAAAACAGATATGATCGTAGTTGGCTCACACAGTCGGAAATGGCTAGAGAATATAGTCTTGGGAAGTGTCGCAGAAGATGTTCTCAAAAACACTCCAATACCTCTTTTCATCATCCCAACCAAGAAAAGAGATTAATTCGATACCATACAGAGAAACTGTTTAAAATCCGAAATGGCATTTAAAGATCAAAAAGTATAAAACTTAAACAGTTTCTGAATTCATTAAAATAGCTTTAGAGATGAAATCACAAGATCTGATAAGTATTGCAAAATCAATGGTTGCCAACCACAAAGGGATACTGGCTATGGACGAGAGTTTTCCTACCTGCAATAAACGTTTTGCCAAATTAGGAATTCCTCAGACCGTAGAAGCCCGTCGGGCTTATAGGGAAATGATTGTTACAACCCCCGGTCTCGGAGAGTTTATCAGTGGAGCAATACTGTTTGACGAAACTATCCGTCAAAAAACCAAAGATGGTATTCCTATGATTAAGGTTCTCATTGATGCCGGAATCATACCCGGAATCAAAGTTGATGCTGGGGCAAAGGACATGGCTGGTCATCCCGGGGAGAAAATTTCCGAAGGACTCGATGGATTACGCGAGCGGTTGATTGAATATTACCAGATGGGAGCACGTTTTGCCAAATGGCGGGCAGTCATAAATATTGACAATGATATTCCTTCACGGTCCTGCATCGAAGCCAATGCATTAACATTGGCCCGATATGCGGCATTGTGCCAGGAAGCCGGATTAGTTCCGATTGTTGAACCGGAAGTGCTTATGGATGGCGGTCACACGATGGAGCGATGTTTTGAGGTAACTGAAGAAGTTTTACACACCGTTTTTAACCAGCTTTACATTCAAGGAGTACTCCTAGAAGGAATAATCTTAAAACCCAATATGGTACTTCCGGGATTAGCCTGTTCAAAACAAGAAACGGATGATGCAATTGCGGATGCAACTATGAAATGTTTTTCGAGAGTTGTACCTGCTGCTGTACCGGGAATTACATTTTTGTCGGGCGGACAAACAGCTGAACTCGCTTCGGCCCGTTTAAATGCCATGAATATCAGGTTCAAGTCGAAAATCCCCTGGGAAATCTCTTTTTCTTATGGCCGGGCCCTTCAGCAACCGGCACTGGAGATCTGGCTAGGCCAGGAAACCAATGTGCCGAAGGCACAGCAGGCACTGCATCATCGGGCCAAATGCAACTTTGCGGCTCGCCGTGGCGAATATACTTCGACTATGGAAAAAGCCTGATCTTTTCTAAAAACGGCAATGTGTGAATGATGTAACTCTTTTCAATAATTCTGTAAAACATCAAATCTAGCCCGCTCCTAACTTAGTCCTTTCATTATTCATTCATAAAACTCATACCAATGAAAGGGAACAAAGAATTACTCGACGTTTTGAACTCGCTTTTGGCAGATGAACTTACTGCTATAAACCAATATATGGTACATTCTGAAATGTGCGAAAACTGGGGCTACGGAAAACTACACATGGCTATCAGGAAACAGGCAATGGACGAAATGCACCATGCAGAATGGTTAATAGAACGAATCCTGTTCTTTGATGGTGTACCAACAGTTTCAAAACTCAATGCGATGAAGATTGGAAAAACTGTTTCAGAAATGATAAACAACGACAATGGCGATGAACTCGATGCAGTACTTGCTTATAACAACGCCATTAAACTTGCACGTGAGGTTGGCGATCAGGGTACTGTCGATTTGCTGACTAAAATACTTACAATGGAAGAAGGCCATGTTGATTGGGCAGAAATACAACGCTCACAAATCCAGCAAATGGGAATTGAGAATTATCTGGTCAATCAGGTTGAAAATCAGGCAGGTTAATACCCGGATTTAATAAAGATAGAATTCCCCTGATAAAGTTGAACAGTAAAAGTGAAAGAAGGTGCAAGAAATTTATTTGCGCCTTCTATTCAGCACGTTCTTTTAAGCATACAAATAACAGATAACGATGAAACAGCATCTGGTTAAAATAAAATCAATCAAGCACATCACTCATGATGTTTTGCAAATTGTGACCGAAAAGCCACAAGAGTATTCGTTTAACCCAGGTCAGGCCACTGAAATTGCCATAAACAGAACTGGCTGGGATGATAAAAAACGGCCATTCACCTTCACATCTCTGCCCGAAAACGATTTCCTCGAATTTACGATCAAAACTTATCCGTCACATAAAGGAGTTACCAATGAACTTCTGCAATTGGGAAAGGATGATGAATTGATTCTGCACGATGTTTTTGGTGCAATTGTCTACAAAGGTGAGGGAGTATTTATTGCAGGAGGTGCAGGTGTTACACCGTTTATTTGCATCTTCAGATACCTTCAATCGAAAAATGAAATAGGTAATAATAAACTCATTTTTGCCAATAAAACCACTGATGATATCATCCTGGCGCTGGAGTTTAAAAAGTTATTATCCGGAAATTTCATCAATATTTTATCCGATGAAAAAACAGAAGAATATGCCCAAGGACAAATAACGGAAGATTTTCTGAAGGCCAATATTACTGACACGGATAAGCAGTTTTATGTGTGTGGACCTCCGGCGATGATGGTTGCCATAGAAGAGCAATTATCTCACCTTGGAATTGATAAAAAAGCAATTACAGTAGAAGAAATTTAATAAAAATAAAACCATGCGATACCTGGGTACCAATATCGAAATGACGGTAAATAAACTCAGCGTCAGTTATACCGATGAAGGACCTGACGAAGCACCTGTAATCATCCTGATTCACGGATTTCCATTTAATAAGTCAATGTGGAACAAGCAGGTAGAAATGCTGATAGAGAACTTTCGTGTAATTGCATACGATATTCGCGGATTTGGAAATTCAGGTGCCGGTCTTGTCGATTTCTCGATTGAGCTTTTCGCAGACGACCTGATCGGTCTGATGGATGCCCTGAAGATTGAAAAAGCTATGTTATGTGGCTTGTCTATGGGCGGGTACATTGCCTTAAATGCAATTGAAAATTTTCCGAAGCGATTTAACGCTCTTGTATTATGTGACACCACCTGCATGGCCGACACACCGGAAGGGATACAAAAACGGATGTTGGCTGTTGATAATATTACTAAATATGGCATTGAACCGTATGCCAATGAAACTATAAAAAATCTGTTTGCTCCTGAATCGTTTGTAACGAGTAAAGAAAAAATTGCTGCGATTAAGGAGATGATCATGAAAACTTCGGCACAATCACTTTCCGGAACATTGATTGCTTTATCCAAACGTAAAGAAACCTGCACTAAACTTGCCGAAATAATGGTTCCCGTGCTTATTGTTGTCGGGAAAGAGGATAAAATTACTCCCCCTGAGGCAGCACTGCTGATGCAGAAAAAAATCAAAGGTTCAATACTGAGTATCATTGAACATGCCGGCCATTTAAGCAACATCGAGAATAGCTTTGATTTCAACAATCAACTTTTGAAATTTGTTTCTTCAATTCATCAGCAATCAGACCAACATACAAAAAGGGACCGATTGGTTACCGAGGTATTAAATTCGAGGAAAATCACCAACGATGAAAAAATGCTGTTGGATTTAAATTCCAAAATACTGAAAATTACCATGACCATTAAGGATGATTATCCGGAGTTGTCGAAATATTTAGACGAAATGCCGGTAACTATTCCATCAGAAAAAGATCCGGAGGTAACATTAAACCTACTGAAAGGATATTATGAATCGCTTCATTCATTATTGAATAAATACAAAACAGAATATCCAAAAATTGAAGAATAGGTAACGAATTTTGCCTGAAAAAATTTCAGAAATAAATCAATTAAGTTGTGAGAGCTATTAAATGTTGTATCTGAAAAATCAGTCGCCGCGATGCGGCTAAAAAAATGAGATGTTCATTTATCCTGCCATACTATCAGTGTTTTGCACCTTAACCCTTTTGAAAAACGCGTAGCAGTGAAAGTATGGTATAAAAGTTGATTAAACGTTATACACAAAGCCGCGGAGCGGCGACATAAAGTTTAGTCAATTAGGGATAATACAATCATCAAAATACGACATTATATTCATTTTCAGTAATCTGTAAAAAAGCAAAGTCATGAAAACAAAAATTATCACTATTTATTTATTCGCAACACTTTTCATCCTTGTTTTTACAGGATGCAAAAATGAAGGAGAACAGGGACCGGCAGGACTTGACGGACTGGATGCAACAGTTTATTATTCCCAATGGATTACTCCATCGGCCTGGTTGGGAACTTCCGGCGATTGGTATTTCGATGTTAATGCTCCCGACTTAACCGAGGATGTTGTAGAGAATGGAGCCATTCTGGCCTACGTTTGGCTGGCTGGCGATTTGTATGATGCAACTTCAGTGAGACCCCTGCCCGCTTATGCTTTAGATGCCAACTGGAGTTTTTTAATTCACGAATACGGAAGTATTCAGTTTACTTCCGACATGATTTCAAGACCACTTACTACAGGCAATAAATTCAGATTTATCGCCATCCCTGGTAACATCGAAACATTAAAGTCGGCCTCATTAAAAAACATTGGCGGGGCAGATCTAAAAAGCATGTCCTATAAAGATGTTTGTAAATTGTTCAATATCCCTGAATAACTGCAAATTCCGAAGATAATGGAACTATAAATTCAACATCTCAAAGCACAAAATAAAACTACATCTTCGACGTTTAAAATCAGACTCTGTTTGAATTTGTTGTTTTTTCTTAAGCAGCCGGGACTGATCTGGACTTTGCAAAAGCTTATTCTGCAAGCATGTCCTCTACATTGATTGGATAACAGGTTTGAAGAAACAATCATAAGCTGAGTTCAAAAACTTTTTAAATCTCTGCAACAAAAAATCCTTCAAGTACAGATTACTTCAATTCGAGGCAGGCTCAATTTGCGAACATTGTCTGACTTTTAATTGTTTCCATGTATTAATGTAAAATACAGAAGATGAAACTCTACATCAAATACGATATAAACACAACATGTAAAAAAGTATTGGAGGAGCAGTTAGAAAAGGAACAATTGGCTTTTTCGCTGATAAGCTTTGGCGAGATAGAATTACTGGAATCGCTTTCGGGCGACCAGCTTAAACGTTTGAATGAAAGCCTTGGCAATTATGGAATTGAAATACTTGAATCTCCAAAAAGTATACTTGTTCAGAAAATAAAGGATGCCATTATAGAAATGGTATACATGGACGAGAAATTACCGACCTTTAAAGTTTCAGACTATTTAGCTGAAAAACTGAAATACAGTTATGGTTATCTTTTTAACCTTTTCCAGGAAGTGACGTATACGTCGATTGTAAATTTTATAATACTTCAAAAAACTGAACGCGCAAAAGAACTTTTAGCTACCAATGAATTTTCAATTACTGAAATAGCTTGGAAATTAAATTACAGCAGTGTTGCACATTTTAGCAATCAGTTTAAAAATGAAACAGGAATTACCCCAACAACCTTCCTACGGATTATGAATAAAAGACGAAAAATGGAAGAAGAAATAAAACAACTATAATCTTTAAGGAAATGGAGATACAAAACGACGTAATGCATATTTTACTTGCTGATGACGATGAAGACGATCGTCTTTTCTTTAGAGACGCCTTTGAAGAAATTAAAATAAAAACCAAGGTTGAAACAGTGAATGATGGAGTTGAATTGATGAATTATCTTACTCAGCCTAACATTAAGTTACCACATATTCTTTTTCTGGACCTGAACATGCCCCGTAAAGGAGGAATCGATTGTTTACTGGAATTAAAACGCATGGATCAAGTAAAAAACATTGCGGTAGTTATTTATTCCACTTCGGCATCCGAAGAAGATATTGAAGAAACGTTTGTTTTGGGCGCAAACGTTTATTTAAAAAAACCAAACGATTTTAGCACACTGAAAAAAACATTAGAGGCAGTAATCACAACGAATTGGCAGTACCACACATCAGGTTTAAACAGAGATAACTTTATTCTTAGTATCTAATTATAAAAAAAAATGAGCCTATGAGCGGAAGAGCCATCTTTACAACTGCTTTTTTACTTAAAGGTAGTTTTATAGTAGCCTTATTTATACTGATATTTACCTCCTCGGTTTCTTACAAACATACGGTTGTTATCGCTGAATCTACCGAACTACTGGTTCGTTCATATAAGATTCAGATCCAGTTAGAGCAATTGGTATCTTACGTTAAAGATGCGGAAACAGGTGAACGTGGATACATCATTACCCGGGATTCTGATTTTCTTCAACCTTATAACACTGCCCGCGACAAAATTAAAGGGACCTTATTTGCATTACAATACTTAACCTCCCAGAATTTACGACAACAGCATAATTTAGATTCACTCCTTCTTCTCGTCAACCTAAGACTTGCACTCCTGAAATCTTCATTAGAGATTAGTTCTGCAGAAAATTTAAACAAGAGGTGGCTGGAGGAAAATATGACCAAAGGGAGAAAAACGATGGACATCATTCGAAGTCAGATTAATAAAATGATTGATTTGGAGGTGTCAAATTTTAATGAACATCAAAAAAAATACAATCGCGAAATTTCCATTACTCCCATATTCACATTATTTCTTTTTACGGTCACCTTAATCTTTCTGATTTTTTCATACCTGAAAATCAATCAGGATTTAGAAATTCAAAAACGGACCAATGAAAAATTGCTCATTTCCATTGAGTCAATAAAACATGCCGAAATAATTGGGGAATTTGGCACTTCACAATGGAATTTAAAAACGAATAAACGTTATTATTCCGACAATTTATATGCATTGTTAGGTTGCGAACCACAATCATTTGAAGCCACTGTTGAGAATTTTTTAAAATTTGTTCACCCTGATGACAGGCATATTGTTACCAATGGAGTAAAAGAAGTGACCGATAATAATCCTTTCCCTGTTGAATACAGAATTATTCGCAAAGACGGAGAAATACGTTTTTTTAAGTCGATCGGTAAATTCATAACAGACAATGGAAATAGTAAACTTTATATCGGGATTTCCCGTGACATTACTCAACAACACTTAACAGAACAGGCGCTGGTTGAAAGAAACAGAGAGTTAGAGCACAGTGTCAATGAACTGGAATCTTTTAACCGGGTTGCAAGTCACGATTTGCAGGAACCTTTGCGAAAGATACAAACATTCATATCACGCATTTCAGAGAAAGAATTGTCTGCAATGTCTGAAACAAGTAAAGAGTATTTTGCAAGAATAAAAACTTCAGCAAGCAGAATGCGAACGCTTATCGATGACTTACTTTTATTTTCGCGGGCCAATAAAATTGAGAAAGTATTTGAGAAAACCGATTTTAACCAAATACTCGAAAGCGTACGTCAGGAATTGTCTCAAACCATTGAAGAAAAAAATGCTGTTATAAGATCCGCCAGTTTACCAACGCTCAACGTCATCCCCTTTCAAATTCAGCAATTGTTTATAAACCTGATTGGCAATTCATTAAAATACAGCAACCCTGATGTCCCTCCTGAAATTAAAATTGAGTGCGAAATAATGTCAGCCGGGACAAGCCCAATATTAGAAGGCAATGCTTCTACCAATTATTATAAAATTTCGGTGACCGATAACGGCCTGGGATTTGAACAAAAGTATGCTGATCATATCTTCGTTCTTTTCCACCGGTTGCACAATAAAAGCGAATACCCCGGCACAGGAATCGGACTTGCTATTTGTAAAAAAATTGTTGAAAATCACAATGGATTTATCACCGCTAAGGGGATACCCGGTATTGGTTCCACTTTCACTATTTTTCTTCCGGCGTAAAATCTGAGCAAACAATCCGAGAACTATTAGGTATTGTATTTTTTAAACTATTCACTCTGTTACCGCGCTATTTCATAGCGTGGTAAAGAAGTTGCTGGTAATGCCACACGATACAATCGTGCGGGAGCTTGGCAGCGGGAAAAATCACCATCCAAGGCAATGTCATTTAGTTAAGCCCAAAGGGCTTGAATTTAAATAACCTCCGGTGTAAACCGGAAGGAAAAAGCGTCTGGAATTCAAGAACCCTGAAAGAGTTCAACCCTTGCAGGGTTGTGTTTTTCTTTTATTCTTTCCGTGGGTTTTCACCCACGGTTATTCAAATTACATCCTTTCAGGATATTTAAAACAAGGACTATACCTTAAGTATATAACATTGCCCTTCAGTGTTGGGGTATTTTTTTGATTTTGGGTTTAATTTCAAATTTCAAACAGTCCTTAAATATGGGATTGATATAAATGTTTCGGAGAATGATGTAATGCTTTTGGTAACGGACGGGTATAACTTTGACTTGTTATTTGAATAACTATAACATTAAAAGAGAAGGGAGAAGGACAACAAGGGTTGAGTCTTCATTTAAACAATCTTAAAAATAAATGCCATGGGCAATCTACTTTATATCATTGCAGTCATTTTAGTCATTCTTTGGGCAATTGGATTCTTTGCCTACAGCTTAGGGGCAGTTATCCATATTCTGCTGGTTCTTGCCATAATATCCATTCTTTTAAGAATTATTCGGGGAGATAACAGTGTTTAACCCTTAATCCGATTTTTTTTACACCTGCAGTACTGTTGAGTCTTGCAGATATTCAGCCGGTAAGCCGAAGTTTTGTGTGAATTATGCAATTTTTTCAAAAAGTTTTGTAACACTTATCCAAATCCTTAAACCGAACTTAGTTAAATCTAAATTTAATAGTTAAACAATGGAAACAATTAAAGAAAAAAAACATGCCGGCAAGGCCAGAGCTGAATTTATTAAAGTAGAAACCAATGTGAAACTTCACATTACAGATGCGGGTGAAGGTAAACCCATTGTTTTAATACATGGTTGGCCGTTAAGCGACGAAATGTACGAGTACCAGTACAACGACCTGGTCAATAAAAATTTTCGTGCCATTGGCATCACGCTAAGGGGTTATGGCCAATCAGATAAACCCTATGGAGAATACAATTACGATGTACATGCACTGGATATTAAACGGGTTTTGGATAAACTGGATATTCAGGATGCTATGTTGGTAGGTTTTTCAATGGGGGGCGCAATTGCTGTCCGATTTGTTGCTGCATACAACGAAACACAGGTATCTAAAATGGTTTTGGCCGGAGCGGCTGTCCCGATTTGGACACAGCGCGAAGATTTTCCCTACAATCTGCCACAGAGTGCGGTTGACGACCTTATTAAATTAAACTACAAAGATAGGCCAAAGCTTTTAGCTGATTTTGCAAAGATCTTTTCGGCTACCGAGACCTCGTTAAATGATGGAATAGGCAATTGGTTGTACGGAATTGGATTAAGTGCATCCTCGCATGCAATGGCTGAATGCTTAGTGGCATTACGCGACATAGACCTGAGAGATGATATGGTGAAAATTACCATTCCAACATTGATTTTGCATGGCAAGAACGACAAAATCTGTTCGTTCGATCTGGCTGAACAGATGAAAGCCGGAATTTCTGATTCAAAATTGGTTGTTTTTGAAAAGAGCGGACATAGTTTGTTCCTGGAAGAAACAAAAAAGTTTAATTCGGAGCTTATCAAATTTGCAGAGAAATAAGTGAAAAGAATAAATGTCGCATATAAAATTGTTTTAACATCTTGACTCACCCCATCGCATCTACGATGCTCCGGAGGCTGTTTCAAAAGTCAGAACATTAGCGAATCTGGTCACCCCGAATTTATTTCGGGGTCTGATATTCAATGCGATGGGATCCTGAAACAAGTTCAGGATGACGGGGTCAATGACTTATGAAACAGCCTCAGGAGGACCGAGACTTCGGTCTTCGGGGGGAGTGAAAATATATTACGACAATGAAATGTTTCTTTTACTTAGTGACTGTTTAAATTTCCCTGAGGGAAAATAGATGGGTAGAAAAATTGCCAATTCCCTCCTCATTTTGTCCCGTACGGGACAAAAAATCATCCAAAAATCATACTTTTTCTACCCACATTTTGTTCCTAACGCCTGCCTGACGGTAGGCAGGGAACGATAGAATAAAATTTAAACATAGGACTAAAATACCTGTAAATATCTTGCCAATAAGGGATTAAGGTTATTCTCTTTGGATAATTGAATCTCTGATAAGGTTAAAAAGTGCATGATAAGGTTTTAAAACCTTATTTTTTTTTGAATCAAACCTTAGTAGAAATGGGATACAAAAGTCCATCTAACCTTATTCACTTTTTGTATTTGAATTGTTATCGATTCGCTTTTATACCGAGTTCAGGTTTCGAAGAATGAAATAACGAAATGATAGGTTATTTGGTGTTCTGTAATTAGCAACGGCATTTATGCCGTTGCATCAATTGATATCAAAAATGGGCTTTAGCCTAAAATGATGATCATTAGAGCTAAAGCCTCCGTTCGTTTACATTTTTACGATTGAACAAGAACCAATAACCCGATAAATCCATTTGTATCACTTAACGAAATTAGTTGTTCTATTGATCAAAACGCATAGTTCGCAGCGAATTTCGACCATTTCGTTTTTTATTCCAAAAACGTTGAAATACTTCTATTTAACTTTCCTAACTTGTAGGGTAATTAGATCAATTCCAGTGCATTTATTTTTATTTGAAGGGTAAAAACTTCTGTTTAACGATCATTTGATCGGGTTTAGAAACAATAAAGTTGTTGAGAGTTGTCATTTGGAAAACTTCAGCATGCGTTGGGAAAGTTTGAGCTTTCATCGGGAAAGTTCGAGAGCCCGTTTGGAAGAAATGAAAACCCTTCAGGAAGGTAAAATTGAGCTTCAGAATGTTTTGAATGAGCATTTAGGAAACTTAAATGTCCATTTGGAAAACTTGAGAAGGCATTTGGGAATCGCCAGTGTGCATCTGGAAGATTTGAATGTCCATTTGGGAAGTTGCAAAGTGCATTTGGACGATTTCAGAACGAATAAAGGTAAAGTTAATCTATAAATAAGGAGTTGATTCCGGTATTTATTAACCTTTAAACAACAAACACATGACAAAACAAGACGAAAACAAATTGGTAATGATGAAAGCCCTGCTAAGCTTTCTGAAACTTAATCGTGCGATCTGGGAAAATTCAGTTCCTTTTACCGCGGCGGTGATCGAATTGGAGAACCTGATTGTCTCCATTGAAACAACCCGGCAAAGTACCGATGTTGATCAATCGGGACTGGTGGCCGAGAAAAAGACACTTAAAACCAGCCTGGTGAACAAGATCTTCGCCATCTCTTCGCAGGTGTATGCCATGGCCGGTAAAACAAAAGACCAGATTTTACAGGTTAAAGTAAGTTTTACCAGATCGGAACTGGAAGGACAGCGCGATGGTGAACTGCCCACAACGGCTAAAACGGTTTATGACCTGGCCAACGCCAAACTGGCCGATTTGGTTACCTATGATGTTACCGCTGCCGCATTGGATTCGCTCAGTGAGCTGACTGAACGTTACAAAAACAGTTTGTCCTCACCGCGTATTTCGGTATCGGAACGTAAGGCCAACAACGCCAAGCTGAAAGGGCTTTTTACCGATGCCAAGGTTCTGTTAAACGAACAGCTTAAACGGCAGATGGTTCGTTACGAGAATTCGAATCCCGATTTTTATGCCGGTTACCTCAATGCTTCCAAAGTAGTTGATTATGGCATCAGGCACGAAAAGCCTGAAGCAGTAATAAGCCAATAGAAAGGTTTTGAACCCTATCTGGATTTGAGCATTACCGTACTTATAGCGATTGATCGGATGACTTCGAGTCATCCGATCAATTGGTGATCCACCCCTCCCCTTCCCGAAATCATTCATTTTCAATTGTATTCTTGTTAAAGAACATAAATAAAGTTAACACTGAATAACAATAATTAGTTAGAATAGTCTTAGTTTTGGTGGGGAAGAAAGCGAATGGAAAAGTTTGAAACGTACGGTAATCTTTCCGCTATTTACTGGTTACAAGCTATTTTAAAGCATTATAACTCATGGACAAAGACGACATTTTATTTAATGCAATTGAATCCTTTGCTAAATCTATAAGCAAAGAAACATTTGGATTAGTTTATTATAGACCAGATAAAGAATCCATAGCGACGAATTGTATCACAAATGTTATTCATTATGTAGAAAAGCATGGTGGTTCTGCTATTTATGGTTGGTACTTTGGTCATAGAGAATCTGCAAAATTTGGAAATTATCTTATTGCAACTCATCATGCTGTATGGCGTGCTCCAGAAGGAATTTTAATTGATATTACACCATTTCATGAAGAACTAAAACACCAACCTTTAACTAATCAACGAAGTGTTATATTTCAAGTTGACACAAATGCAAAACCAATTAAACAAGGTAAATTATTAATCCCAAGACCTTTAAAATATTATGCAATTGGAAAAAGTAAGGAACTAGATGAATATATGGACACGCTGAGAGCAGAAGAAGCCAAACATTATAGAGACAATTTTGGAATAGTTTTAAAGTATAAAAAATAAATTTTGCTTAATATAAATTTAGACAGAGCATTTTGGATTATCAAATAATTAGATTTCATTCAAAACCATTTACTCTCCAAAAGAAGTATGAATCTTACCATTCAAATAGTAAATATTGGAATGAATTAAGTTCATTATGCACTACTTATTTGAAACTTAAAGAGCTTAATGAAACCCAAAACTTCGTTAGTCGAGAAAAAATTGATAATATAATTATTGATGGTATCAATGACCTAAAAATCATTTTTAATTGTGGATTATCAAACTTCCCATTTCAAATAGGCAGCGGAAAATTCATTGAAACAGAATTACTAAAACCATGTGGAGAAAAACAAGGACAGAGAATTATCCCTCAATACTATTTAGTTTCTAAAAAATACATTCTCTTAGAATATCGTTCGGAGAACAATTCAGAATATTTGAAAGTTGCTGATTTTAAAAGACTTGAAGCTCTTCAAAATAACAAAAGAGTAAAACTATATGATATCGAAATACAGGACTCAAAAATTAAAATAATTGAAGAAGAATAAAAACAGCTTGTAAACATCAGCTCTACGTGAAGCTTATAACCTTAGAGACAAGTGTTTGGCGATGTCACAAATAGACAGAAATATTAAAGAACAATTATATGGCAATAAGAAATTATATAACACAAAATGAACACGATGCAGTAATCAAAGCTGCATATGATAACTTAGATAAAGTGAATCATAACGTTTATATCAATCCAAATCAGCAGAAAAATACCAGTGTCAATGGACACTATCCAGACATAATCATTACTGCTGTAAATGACAATACTGTAAAATTTACAATTGAAGTTGAAACAGCGGACAGTGTAAATAGTGCAGAGGTTCATCAGTGGAGGACTTATTCTCAATTGGGAGGTACATTTTATCTACTTGTTCCATTTGCATCCAAAAGTGTCGCAGAAATATTATGCAGACAAAACAGCATAAAAGCAAGACTTGGAACTTATCGGTTTCAGAATGGAAGTTACATCATAAACTACGAATAGAGCTATGATGGAACAAATTATTCAATTCTTATCAAAAAGCTATCCCTATTTACTTGGAGGTATTGGTGGGGCAGGTCTGACAATATCATATGGTAGTTGGTCTAAACGAACCAAGATAATGCAATGCCATTATGTTGATGATGATATAATCTCAAAATTGCCTGTCTTAACTGAGACAGGTGAGCAGCATAACAACATTTATACTAAGGAATTTCGATTGAAAAATACAACTGGTATGGACATCTCTTCATTCAGAATTATTTTTGAATTTGATGCAGATGCGAAACTTATCAAACAGGATAACTTCTGTAAAACCGGGAAAAATGAGATCAAACCTAAAAATAAGAAACCAAACGAAAGCATTTACCTTATTAAAAATTTTAATCGAAATGACGTAATATGCTTTAATTTCGACATCGCAAATATTACCAATGACCATTATAACGTGACAGAAGCGGACTGTTTAGGGTTTAAAATTGTTGTTAAAGACAAAAGAAAACCAACAATAAAAAGAAAATCCAAAGTTGTAACAAAAGACAAAATCTACTAATGTGAAAAGAACGCCTAACCGGCAAAATCAGTTATCCGAGCGGCAGCAGTGTTTTTCGGTGTACATCTTTTCCGTTCAAGCTGCTTTTCGGCTTGGCAGAAAATCGCTTACAATTTGACATTGGGTGTAGCTTCTTACGTTTTTCACAACCCATTGGTGACCCTACATGAACTAAAAAGCTAACAAGAAAAATGGAAGATAAATACATAGTGGCAAAAGTAGAAAGGAGTAAACATGTTGAAGCAATTCTACAATCAGATTCCCCTAAAAAAGTTGTTGTGGCAGGTCCAGGAACAGGTAAAACATATTTGTTTAAGGAAATTCTCAAGAATAAAAAGAATACGATAACTCTGACTTTTATCAATGCACTAGTTGAAGACCTATCACTTGAGTTGTATGGCATATCAGAAGTTAGGACCCTTCATGGATTCGCACGCAGCATACTTGGAAATATTTTGAAAAATGAAATAAAGATTCATCCGAAACTATCTAGGTATATTCAGGAGGATGCTCAAATTTTATTGGGGCAAGATATTGACTTTAATAAAATATTTCATGAGAGAGATGATAAAAATGATAGTCTCAATTTTTATGAAAATAGACGGAAGTATTACGAATATTATGGGTACACTGATGTAATATATGCTGCTGTCAAATGTTTTGAAACTAAAAATTCAACGATTCCAGCATACGAACAAATTTTAGTTGATGAATTTCAAGACTTCAATCTGCTTGAAGTATCGCTTATTGATTTGTTAGCTACGAAAAGTCCTATTCTTCTTGCAGGCGATGATGATCAAGCACTTTATCAATTTAAACAAGCAAGTGCTCAACATATTAGAGACAGGCATGGCGAAGGAATGCCTGAATATAAACCCTTTAATTTACCTTTTTGCTCAAGATGCCCACGTGTTATAATTGAAGCAACAACCGATCTAATTACAAACGCTCAAGAGAATGGATTTTTAAAGGGTAGAATCAAAAAACCCTATTCCTATTTTATTGACAAGGATAAAGACAAGGTTAGCGACAATTATCCTGCAATTGCACATTCACACTATTTTGAAAAACAATTTTCTTGGTTTATTGAAAAGTATATATCTGATATGGCATTGAGTATTAAGGACAAATTCTCTGTTCTAATTATTTCTCCTTACCAGAAGAAATCCAAAGAAATTGTTGATTTATTACGAAAAAAAGGATTCTCTAATATTGAATTTACAGAAAAACTTGATGAAGATTCATTAACTCTTTTAGATGGTTTCAATTTATTGTGTGAGGATTTGAATGATAATCTTGGATGGAGGATTATTGCTCGATTTGTTTTGAGCAATGAAGATTTTGTTTCAATAATAAAAAATTCTGCTTCGGATTCTAACAAGAAAATATATGAACTTCTTCCTCGTGATTGCATTAAGGAAGTAAATGAAATTACAAAAGCATTGAAAGCTATAATCGCAGGGAAACAAGAATCTCCAGAAATGCTCTCCAAAATATTTAAACGGTTTAATATTGGACCTTACCAAACCGCAACAGAATTTTTAAAGCTACAAGTAAATTCATTGGAGCAACGTTCAGGAATTCCAGCATTAAGAAAAATTCCAATTAAGGCAACAACTATTCAAAGTTCGAAAGGACTTGCTGCTGATGTAGTATTTATAACACATTTTGATGACAGATATTTCATTAAAGACAAGGAAAAGAAGGATATTTCTGATCAAGAAATTTGTAACTTTCTCGTTGCTCTTACCAGAGCAAAAAAGAAAGTATTCTTGCTTTCTTCAGTAAATGAAATTCCAGTTTTTCTAAATTGGATTTCAAAGGACAGAATTGAACGAGTGAAATAATTGCCCAGCTAGTGCTGTTTTGCAATCAGCACTTTGTAGAAAGGGATTTGTAATCCAGATGACCAATGAACATTCTGTTCGGGCTGCTTAAAGGTTTGACTGGAAATAGTAAGGAATCTGACTTTGGGTGTAGCTTCCTACGTTATAGCCAATGTTAAAAGTGACATCACAAAAATAGACAACATACAAAAATGAAAAAATCAAGACTCTTATTCGGACTGTTAATTGTTCTGTCGACAATCTCAAGTAGTTGTGACCACAAAGAACGTAATGTAGTATTGTCGAAATCTGTTGTTTCGATGGAGAATATCAAAGCGTCAGATGCAAATAATGATGGTAATGTAAATTTCAATTCAAACAATGTTCAAATTACTGTTCCAGTTGACAAAAAGAAAATTATCAAAGACGGAAATATGTCAATAAAGTCGATTGATATTGCTGAAAGCAAAAAAGGCATTGACGAATTAGTAAAAAAACACAATGCCTATTACGACTCAGAAGAACTCCAAAACAATGATAGTAGAATATCTTATGACCTTAAAATAAGAATACCTTCAGAGAATTTTGAAAAATTCATTTCTCAAATTGAGCAAGGTAAAGACGAAATTAGTAACAAAAGTATTCACTCAAGAGATGTTACAGCTGAATTTGTTGATACTGAAGCAAGGTTAAATAACAAACGAGAATATTTAAAACGCTACAAAGACCTTCTCTCGAAAGCCGCTTCAGTTAAAGACATCCTTGCAATAGAGGAAAATATTAGGACACTTCAAGAAGAAATTGAAAGTAAAGAAGGACTGCTAAAATATTTAAGCGACCAAGTTGCATACAGCACGCTAGACATAAGCCTTTACAAGGAAAATGAATACATTTATAAAGCAAAACAAAAAGATAAATTTATTGAAAGAATTAAAAGATCATTAAGCGACGGTTGGACTTCGATAGTTGACTTTTTACTTTGGATATTAACCATTTGGCCATTTATTATATTGATTCTTGCAGCTACTTATATTTTCAGATCGAGAATTAAGAAACGTAAGGTTAAACAGCAAGAAAATGCATGATAACACAAGCGATAACTTCAGCTACCCGTCCTTAAGATTTATATGGATTTATTAACAAGAAGTATGCATCTTTCCGTTCGGGCCGCCTTTTGCGGCCAGGCAGGAAATAGTAAGAAATATGACTTTGGGTGTAGCTTCTTAGGTTATGTTGCATTATTTAATACACGAACTATGAGACAATTATTAATTTTGGTTTTATTGTTAGCTTTATTTTTTTCTTCTTGTAAAAATGAAGAACCATGCAATTATAATATTGAAACTTGGGCATCTGATACAACTTTATATATATCATATGAAATAGATGGAGAAACTTATAAATATTACCAAGCCGGTTCTGATGGTACGATATGGTCTTCTAATACAATGGATTATAATGAAACAAAAAAAATAGATTTATATTCTCAACCAGTAGGTTTTGGTAAAATTCCTAATAAAGAAGATGTTAATTTGAATATTTATATTCGAATTATATTTTGGAATTATGTTGTTTATAACAAGAATTCTATTCCAAGTTACTTATTGCGATCGGAAACTATTGATGCACATAAAAGTTATTGTCATCCTCCAGATCCAGTCTATGACCTAAGTTATGAATTTTCAATTAGTGATACGGTTTTTATGACTGGAATAAGTATTGAACCATTTGGAGGTTCATACTCAACTGAAAATGTAATGAAGTACTATAATTTTAATTTGGATTCTATACAGGATTTTTTTAAAAATTCCAATTTTACTATTTCGAGTATGGTACCAGTTTGTAATAACTATTATTTAGTTGAAGGTACTTTTGAAACTAAAATTATGTATCGATACCGACCGTTTGATATAAAAAATATTGAGAATGGACAATTTAGATTTCTAATAAAATAATAAAGTAACATAACACGGGACCGTTAACGCCAATTGTAGCCGCAACTTGAAACGGTATCGCGTTTGAAAAAAATGAATGTCCTCGCTAGTGCTGATTTGCAATCAGCACTTTGTAGAAAGGGATTTGTAATCCAGGTGACCAATGATCATTTCGCTCAGGCAACTTTTAGGCTTGGTTGGAAATAGTAAGGAATCTGACTCTGGGTGAAGCTTCCAACCGTTATCGCTCATTTAAAAAACAAAAGATATGAACCAAGTAAAATTTCCGGGAGTATTAGACAGAGTAAAGGCAATTGTGACTGACTCTATTGTTATGATTCTTTTTATGATTATTATAACATATACTTTTTCACTTTTTGATAATGTTCCGGATAACGCGAAAATTGCAGCTTTTGTATTTATTTTTATTCTTTATGACCCGATTTTCACAAGTATTTTTGGTGGAACGCTTGGACATATGTTGATTGGCATCAGAGTAAAAAGAGAATCGGATGAGACGAGGAATATTCTGTTTCCTTTAGCTATACTGAGATTCATTGTGAAAGCTTCATTAGGTTTGATATCGCTACTCACCGTTACAGGAAATAAAAAAGGAAAAGCAATCCATGACTATTTAGTTGGCTCTGTAGTAATATATGCAACTCATACTGAAAATAAAAACGAACCCGCACTGCCCATCGTTTGAGCGTTAGAGGTAACGAGAGGTTGTGAAAGGGAACAAGAAGGCAAAACTGATATCTGTTTATCGGAATTAATATAAACCAAGTAAATCAAATGCCTTATGAAATCAACATTATTCGTTCTGATTGTTATGGCATTCTTTGCATGTAATCGTGCAACTAAGCCATTGACCGGTGAAGCTAAAGAAGAAAACATCACAGCGGCCAAAAATGTAACCAGCACCATATATCAGGCTGCTGAAAATATGGATTCTGTCAGGTTGACATCCACATTTCTTGATTCTCCGGATTTTATTTCGCTCATCAATGGCGAATACGCCAATTATGAGCAGACAGTAAAAAAATACCCCTCGCTCATGAGCGAATTCAAATCTCAAAAAGCAACCATTCTAACCGAAAAGTATACCGTAGTGGATGCTTCAACAATTGTATATACATCAAAATCAAAATGGGAATGCAAACTCAAGAACGACAGCATTGCCGTATACGATAATTGTGGTTTGCAGCTTGTACTGAAAAAATCGGATAACAATTGGAAAGTGCTAAGCTGGACAGAGGTTTACTGAATGTAAATATATTTGTCATCTTTTGAAATCCAGGCAGCTAACAATTTGTAAATGGCATTGGGGTTACAGAGGTATGCGTTGTCCCTGCTCTTTTATTGACCTTCATTTGTCCGGCGGACGATGACGCTCTTCGAAATACTCAATAACAATTAACAATTTATTTTAGGCGTCATAAAAAACTTAAAACAACTATTATCCGGAGGATTAAAAATGGAACAAAATCAAATCGAAAAATTAGGAAGAAGACAATTTCTTTCTAAGAGTTTTCTGGTCGGAACTTCATGCAGTCTTGGCTGTTGTGCCTTATTCCCTAATATTGGTTTTGCCAATGAATCTCAACAAATAATGTCTTTCCAGGAAAGAATTAACAAAAACACCGGAATGACTTATAATCAAGTTTTTACTTTTGCATACCGTGATGCAATTCTGCCTCAGCTTGTTGAACTTTCAAATGTAATAGGTCGCAACAAATTTATTGAGATGCTTAAAAATGCAACAGACAATGTCTGTTCACAAGCAGAATACGAGAAAAAATTAAGCTCTAACATGCCAGATGAATTTTGGAGCAATGTTCTTGATATACAAGTATTAGAGAATACCGCCAAAACCCGAATCTACAAAATAACTAATTGCTTATGGGCTAAAATATTTCGTGAGGCAAAAGCTGAAGATATTGGGTATGCATTAGTTTGTTACGGAGATTATGCTATTGCAAAAACAAACAATGAAACGCTTGATCGTGACAAAACGCTGATGCAAGGCCATGACTGTTGTTTACTTAAGTGGACTAAAAACTCTTAGCTATTCCCACCCTACCCCCCGCACTGCCCCTCGTTTGTAACGAGGGGTTGTTGGTAATACGTTTGTAAAGTAGCATCATGTTAAAGGCGTTTTGGCAAAAACTATAAATTTGGTATTTTAATCCTAAAAATGAGCGCAGAGAATTACTTCATAAAAGATCAGAATTCTGTTTATTATCTAACATTTACCATTGTAGATTGGGTTGATATTTTTACCCGTAAGGAGTACAAAATAGTAATTGTAGATTCTTTGAATTTTTGCGTCGAAAACAAAGGCCTTGAAGTATATGCATGGTGTTTAATGTCAAATCATTTGCATTTGGTTTGCAGGGCCAATGAAGGGAACAGAATTAATGATGTTGTTCGCGATTTTAAGAAATACACCGCTAAAACAATCCTGAATTTAATTAAAACAGAACCAGAAAGCCGAAGAGACTGGATGCTTTATCGATTTGAATATGCCGGCAAATTTGATAACCGAATATCGAAATACCGCTTTTGGCAAGACACGAATCATGCCATCGAACTTGACAAAACCGAATTGCTTGAACAGAAAATAGATTACATCCATAATAATCCTGTTCGGGCTATGATTGTTGGTAAACAGGAAGACTATCTTTATAGTTCGGCTCGCGATTATACAGGAGAAAGTGGATTGGTTAAAGTTCAAATGACTTAATACAGTTACTAGTTTCAAACTCAAATCCATTTACCCCTCGTTACAAACGAGGGGCAGTCCAAGAGGGGTTGACCGTAAAACAAATTACAGATTGACACCAGTAAAGCATTAAAAAACGACCAGCATGTGACAGTAGAAAATAATAAGATTGCCAAAATGAATACAAAAAATTGGTTACAGGTCCTGAACTTTATTTTAGTTTCATCCCTTTTAACAGCATGTAACTTCAAGAGTTCAGAACAGATTCAAATAGGATTTGAGAATAACACTTCTGATTTGACTGATTCCTTGAAGACTATTAATAGTTTCAGCAAAAAGGATAATTTTTTCGTGTTAAATTATGTGGGCAATTATGATGATAAGATTCAATGGTTGCAGGATTATTTTAATCAACACGCCGGAGTAGATTTTAAACCCAATCCTTCAGGATGTAGTGTATTTTATGCGACAAATGATTCAAATAAAAACTATTTAGGACAGAATGTCGATTTACCCGCATGTAATGTTTTGTTTGCAAAATACAGTTCAAACGAAAAATACAGATCCATTGCATTTTCCAGGATTGAAGATATGCAAGGATTTAATAAAGAAACAAATCCTTCCAATTTGACAAATGCACAAAAGACAAGTATTTTATTTTTTCCATTTTATGCTGTAGGTGGTATTAATGAACATGGAGTTGCTGTAGGAATTGCTGGAATTCCCTCACAAATGATTAAAGAAACTGAAAATAGAAAGCCAATTTTTGTAACCAATTTAATACGACAGATTTTGGATAATTGCAAAACGGTTGATGACGCAGTTCAATTATCCCACGATTACTATTTTTATGACCATTCTTTAACAACAAATTCACACCATTTATTAATTGGAGATTCAACTGGTTGTTCGGTGATAATTGAGTATAAAAATGGGAAAATGGAATATGTTTACCGAAATCAAAATTTCCAGTTATTTACCAACAATTATATAATTGATAATTCAACAGACAATTTAAATCAGTGCTGGCGATATAAATCCATCAATAAACAATTAAGTAAGCGAAATTCTGGGTTTGACATCCAGGATTATCTTAAAATATTAGATAAGGCAAAAAATAATACCAATTGGTCAGTTGTTTATGACTTAAAAAACAAACAAGCTATTTTTACGATATATGGAAATCTTTCAAAGCAGTATAAGTTTGGATTCGAATGATTATAAATTAACACTGAACTGTCCCTCTTTTGAGCGTTAGTGGTAACAATGGGCAGTGAAGAGTTTTAAACTCAAAACCATTTACCCCTCGTTACAAACGAGGGGCAGTGAAGATAAATGCCTTTGCTAATTAAAGAACACCAAATAACCGATCAATCCGTTAACTGTAAGGCAGATTTTGTTGTTTCGTTGGCAGGAAATCAGTAAATCGAAAGGCGAAACGTTATCTGCATCCAATTGGTGGAATAAATAAGCGTAGATTATAACCATGAAAAAGTATTTAGGATTCATCTTACTGGGGTTTTGCTTTACTAATCCTGTTTCCGGACAAACGAATAACTCATCAAACCGTTATCTGGAGGCCTATAAGCAATATTTAAGCGCTGCCTGTCCGTTAAAACCGGATGGGATTAAACATTTCGTGTATTTTGCCCGCGACCGGGAACTTATTCACGGACATTCGTTCTTAAAAATACAACGATTCGCGGGAGCTCAGATCATGTATCCCTGGGAACAGTTGGAACCGGAAAAGGGGAAATATGATTTTTCAATGATCAGGGAAGATTATGACTATCTTTTGTTACACGGGAAGAAATTATTTATCCAGTTGCAGGATGCAACCTTTAATCCAAAATATGTTGGAATACCCGCGTATCTTTTGACGGAGGAATTTGACGGAGGATCAATCCCTCAGCTTAATGAACAGGGAAAGACCGTTGGTTGGGTGGCTAAACGATGGAATCCAAAGGTTCAGGAGCGTTTTGCCCTGCTGCTTAAAGCACTGGGAAATGAATTTGATGGTAAAGTGGAAGGAATTAACTTACAGGAAAGTGCCATTGATGGTGATAAAAATAACATGGATTCTACGTTTACAACTGATCGCTATGCTGAAAGCTTAAAAATCAACATGCTCGCTCTTAAAAAAGGCTTTCCACAATCAACCACTATGCAATATGCCAACTTTATGCCGGGCGAATGGCTTCCCAGTGACGATAAAGGCTATTTGAGATCAATTTATCAATTCGGACAGGAAATTGGTGTTGGCCTGGGAGCTCCCGATTTGATGTTTAAACGAAAGGGCCAGCTTAATCATACCATAGCTATGATGCACGAAGGCCAGTTTACAGTTCCTCTTGGCATTGCCATACAAGATGGTAATTATATCGGGGAAACAGGAAATAACACTATTGTCAGTGTCCGGGAAAATTTGGTACCGGTACTTCATGCTTTTGCCAAGGATTTTCTTAAAGTCAACTATATGTTTTGGGTTTACCAGGAACCTTATTTCAGTGAGGATGTGATTCCTTGTTTTGCCCCCAATTATCCTGAAAAGTAGTGTTTAACCTCCTGGCGCGGAGTTCCGCCTGAAAGGATTATAACCAGGTTGGCAATCCATTTGGGAGGGAGGACATCAAATAACCGATCATCCCGTTAAACTACAAGGCTGGTGTTGTTGTTTCATTCACCAGACATTTGTCCGCAATACTTTAAACCTGAAATGATGAAAACATATTTATTCCTGTTCCTGATTTTGATTTTCACTGCCTGTTCTACTAAAATGGTCAGAACCAAATCCGGCTTACACTATCGGATACTGGAAAAAGGTTCAGGGATTAAAGCTAACGCAGGCGATGAAGTTTTTATCTACGAAACCACCAGCTACAGAAACGGAACCGTTTTATACACCAACTACAATTCCCAAAGGCCTGTCAAAGTTTTAATCGGCGGAAATCAGGCCACCGAGGCTGTTGATGAAGGCTTGAGAGGAATGAAGGTTGGAGAAGTTCGGGAATTGATTGCTCCGCCCTATCTGGTCAAACGAAAAAGTTATCCGGACAATGTTTCTCCCGATTCGACTTTGGTGATCAAAATGAAACTGGACAAAATCGTCAGGAAATAATCTGCACTGCCCGGTCGAACCCTCGTTCGATGGATAGCGGTATCAGGCCGTTAATGGTTTTGTGTTTGTTACTCCTCTCTAAACAGGAGTTGTAAACCCTAAATAATCAGCTACCCTCAGTATATGTGAAGAATGTTAACGATAGTTGTAACGGGCAACAAAAAAGACATTCGTAAATTTATGACGACCATGAAAACAAACAGCAATGATGACCAATCAAAAGATTCTGCCTACGATTTGAATTCACCACAATTCTACCATGGCACCAAGGCCAATCTGAAGCAGGGAGACCTGATTGAACCCGGCTTTAATTCAAACTACGGTAAGAGAAAGCTGGCGGCCTATGTTTATCTGACGGCCACCCTGGATGCTGCTGTTTGGGGAGCTGAACTTGCCCTGGGCGAAGGACCCGGCAGAATTTATTTCGTAGAGCCGACTGGCCCCATTGAAGATGATCCTAATTTGACGGACAAGAAGTTCCCCGGAAATCCAACAAAGTCATACCGATCGAGGAGTCCGCTTAGGGTTTTAGGAGAAGTCACAGATTGGCAAGGACACTCCCCGGAACAACTCAAGGTTATGAAAGAGCACCTTGAACAACTTAAGCAACTGGGTATTGAGGCAATTGAGGACTAAATAAAGCTGCAAAAACAGAAAATAGCTGTTTCGGATTTTTATATCTTTACATATCAGCGTTTAAAGAATCGCAGGGTCAAACCCGAATGGTGAAATAACCGTCAACCCGATAAATCCATAAAAATTACAGAACCAATAAAAACAGATCTATGAAAACAAAAGCAGTTTTAGTCATCATGTTGTTCATTGGACTTAACCAGCTTAATTACGGGCAGGTTACAGATGGAGAAAAGAAACTTCGCAGCGTGGATACTGACACTGTTCAAGGCTGGAAAAAAGGTGGAGTATTCGGACTCAATGTTGCACAAACTTCATTAACGAACTGGGCTGCCGGTGGTCAGAATTCGTTTGCTGTAAATGGATTGTTTAGTGTTTTTGCCAATTACAAAAGAGACAAAACGGTTTGGGATAATTCGCTTGATATGGGCTATGGTCTTTTAAAACAAGGCAAAAATTCAGATTATATGAAAACAGACGATAAGTTTGATTTCCTGTCAAAATATGGTCGAAAAGCTTTTGATCATTTCTATTATGCCGCATTGTTTAATTTTAAGACACAAATGACCGTCGGTAAGGATTATGCCAAAGACACCGCCAAAATATCAAATTTTCTTGCCCCTGCTTATATCATCGGTGCCATTGGTATGGATTACAAACCCAATAATTATTTCAGTGCATTTGTTGCACCCATAACTGGCAAGATAACACTGGTAAATGACCAGGATTTAGCAAACAAGGGTGCATTTGGTGTTGAACCGGCGGTTTATAACAACACGGGGGTTTTGATACAAAAAGGTGAAAAATCAAAAAGCGAATTTGGTGGATACATCAGGATTATATACAGCAAGAATGATTTTAAAAATGAAATTCTTAAGAATGTTTCGTTTACCACCAAAGTCGATTTTTTTTCAAACTATTTGCATAACCCTCAAAATATAGATGTAAGCTGGGAAACACAGCTAGCCTTGCAAGTAAACAAATACATCACTGTAAACATTAATACCCACCTGTTATATGATGATGATATTAAAATCGCAATAGATAATAATGGCGATGGTGTTACCGACGAATCTGGTCCACGGGTTCAGTTTAAAGAAATTGTGGGTGTAGGTTTTTCGTATAAATTTTAATTCAGCAATAAGAATGAAATAATAACGAGTTTTAATGTGTATTTACAAGACCTTGCAGGAAAATAATATCGAACAAAAAATAATTTCGCATGGCAGAAAACAAAACAAAAGCGACCTCCGCAAGCGTTGAGGACTTTATCAACAGCATTAAGGATGAACAACAGCGAAAAGACAGCCTGGTACTTTTGGCGATGATGAAAAACGCCAGTGGAGAAGAACCAAAAATGTGGGGCAGTTCTCTCATCGGTTTTGGTCAGATAAGAATTAAAAGCCCTAAGACAACCAGGGAAGTGGATTGGTTACGGATCGGATTCTCTCCCCGTAAAGCCAATCTTTCCTTATACATCAGCGGAAATGTAAACCATCAGCACGCTGAAGCTCTTAAAAAGCTGGGCAAACACAAAACTGGCGTTGGCTGTCTTTACATCAATAAGTTGGAGGATGTTGATCTGAATATTCTGAAAGAAATGATAGAAGCATCCTTAACCATGGATCACTTTTCCTGATCAGGCAACTGGTGTTGAGTGGTAATAGTGATCATGCGATATTATTTACCTGAGTTCGATATAAAATTGAAGAACATCAAGTTAATAAGGTTATATAGACTTGTGCATGAAATTTCTACGAAGGTTTGGTCAAAAAGAATAAGGTTTTAAATCCTTATCTGTCCTAAATGGAATTTTGAAAAGAGGGTATTGCATGACAGTCAATTTCCCCTTTTCAAAATTTCATTAGATTAAAGATTATATAACTACAGAGATTAAATAAGATAACCCCTCAGGCGATTTGCCTCCGTAAAGGGTTTGAAAGATAGCGGCAATTTGATATCGCCTCACGAATCAATGCATTTCATGGGTTTCTACCGTTGAATATTCATTATACACAGTCCTTATGGCTGGCTGTGCATCCGGAATACCAATCTTCTGCATAATAGGGGTAAGAATCTTTCCAAACTTTTCGAATGCTTCCAAAGATTCCCATACATCCATTACCTGACAGTTTCTGCCCTGAAAAGAGGCAACATGGTAGATGAGTCCTGATGGATGTGATTGTCCCACCCGGCGCAGTTCATCCCAAACCTGGTCATACTGTTTCTCAGTCACTCCTGAGAGGTTAAACTGAATGAGTTGCTTTTTCATTTGATTAGAATTTAATTACCCTACTCTTCTGGCTTTTCGGTTACGCCCCCGCTATATGAACCCAGGCGGGCGGGCTGTTTTTTAAAGTGGGTTCCAGTCTCCACTCCAATTATAAATCAGCACTAAACACAAAGGTCAACCGTTAAGTTGACCTTTGGAATTTTTTGCTTTTACAGGTACATTTACGAAGTCGATCGATAGTGGGTTACCCACTTGGGGCTTTCACAAACTCCAGAATGGTTGACTTACTTTTTGAATTTCAATCAGCTTATTAAGTTAATAAAGAACTAAATACCGGAAAGACACACCGTTTACGTTTTTATTTCAAGCTTGCCGTCAAGGCAGAATTAACAGTTGTTCAACTTAAGGATCAGCTCGCTTTTAACGATTATTAACTATTCCATTAATCAGATTTCAGGAAATGCGTGAAATTTATCTTCCGGAGGACGCTTATTTTAATCCTTTTGAACAATCCGACCTGAAAAGGTGTGAATCATGTAACATCTTTCCGAAATTGTGTAATACAATTTACCTTCATTTGTTCCACATTTACTGAACATTACGCGCTTCATTTCAGTTATAAAACGAAAAACCTATGTACGAACAAAAACAATCAGGAATAAGTCCACAATCTTTGGTAAATCTTTTCGAAAGCGAAGACGAAAAGGTACGCACCAGGGCCAGAAAATCTTTAGTGACCATTGGAAAACAAGCAGTTCCGTACTTGTTACCGGTGCTGGAAAATTCCAAAATATACAAAGCCCGTTGGGAAGCAGCCAAAGCACTCAGTGAAATTAACGATCTGAAATCAATACCTGTATTGGTCAAAGCGCTGGAGGATCCGGAAAGTGATGTGGCCTGGCTGGCAGCAAAAACTTTGGAAAAATTCAGGAAAGCAGCCTGGCCTGTATTGTTGCGTGCATTAGTTGAACATGGATCGGAATCGGTATCGTTGCAACATGGCGCCCATCATGTCTTTCGCAAGCAAAAAATGGAGGGATATAACGATTTGCTGGATATACTTCGGACATCACTCGAAAAAGGAGCTGTTCCTGAAAGTATTTCACCGGCGGCCTATAACATTCTGGAGCGGATGAAGAAAACAAGCGGACCAAAAGAAACAAGCAAGCCCGCGTGATCTGTACGTTGATATATGAATTGGATGAAAACCATATAGACACATAGAACACAATAGAAAAATAAAAAGGGTTTATAACAGATAAGGTGGGTATTTATAAGGTAATAAGGTTCTGTTTTTATGTTGACAATTTCTACTTAGGTTAGAATTAGAAAATAAGGTTTCAAGAATCTTTCATTGACTAATTTTTAAACCTCAGTAGAATATATCGAGCCGTACAAACCTAAACCTTATGAATCTGCTATGGGGCTCAAAAATATTTACCCATACAAATCATCATCGAGCCAATAAAAAACTATTATGCACAATGTGTCTATGTGGTTCATTAACAACTCGCAGAACTTTGAGTGAAAAATTAACGCATGAAAAATGAAGATGACTCCTGTTTTTAAAACAATTTTAAAGACTTTCGGCTGGATGGTCATCCTCATTGTGTCTTTATTCGTTCTGGTTGCTGTCCTTATCCGGATTCCTTCTGTTCAAAACAAGATCGTTCATTATGCAACTTCATTAGTCAGCAATAAAACCCACACCAAAGTTGAACTGAAAAAAGTCAGCATCTCATTTCCGAAATCGGTAGTTATTGAAGGTCTATATCTGGAAGATCAGAATCAGGACACCTTACTTTATGCCGGAAAAGCAAGAGTAAACATGGCTCTTTACAGCTTATTATCCGGCAAAATCAATATCAATTCATTTGCTTTGGAAGATGCAACAGTCCGGTTGCACAGCACCAAAACAGATCAGCTGTTCAATTACAATTTCCTGTTGACTGCCTTCAGTGACACAACGAATTCTGCCATTACAGATGCTCAAACTGAATCAAAATGGACATTTAGTTTAGATCATGTAAACCTGAAAAACATCCGTTTTCGTTACAACGATCAATATGCCGGGATCGATGTATCCGCAACACTAAAAAATTCGGAATTCAGTGTGGATGGAATCGATCTGCAAAAATCCGATTATCAAATTGATGAATTATTTCTGGAAGGCCTAACGACCAAAGTGATAAGAACATCATCCGGAAATACTCCGGAAAGTCATTCGGATAATATTTTGCCAAAAATAAGAGCCCAAAAAATTCAGATGTACAATTCCACCGTCAGTTACGCCGATTCAGTCAGCAACCTGTCGGTTGTATCTGTTATCGACGAATCGGAACTGGAAGATTTTTCCATCGATTTACAAACGGAGCTTTTAAATGCCGGATCAGTCAACCTCCGGAAAAGCCAGATTCAATACCACAACTTCGCTTCCGAAATGCCTTTAGATTCAGTTCTTTCGGCATCAGAAAATAACTGGAAGGTTTCAATCAACCGCATTGAAATGACAGACAACACATTTGTTTATCAAATCGGGAATAAACCTGAACTGAAAGGTGCGTTTGATCCAGATAATCTAACCTACAGCAAATTAATACTTGAAGCTGCAGATTTTCAGTATTCATCCGATCTGACCAAAGTTTCGGTCAAAAACTTCAGTGCAACCGATCAAAACAATTTTGAAATCACCCACATTGAGGGCGATTTCGCAATGAACGAACATTCCATTACCACCAATAAACTGAAAGCCAGCACCCCCTACTCTACTCTTGATGCCAATTTCAACATCCAATATGCCGCATTGACCAATTTGTTGGATTCGATGCAATTTAATACGCTGAGTTTGAACCTCCGAAATCTGAGCTTCAGAAACTCTGACGTTCTTTATTTCAGGCCCGAACTCGCGGCACAACCTTTCTTCCGGAATAGCCTGAATGTGACTACCGCTTCAGGAAATGTAAACGGACCAATGAATAATCTGACCGGTAAAAATCTGGTCGTCAAAACCGGAAGCAATACAACTTTTGAAACCGATTTCATCATCAAAGGATTGCCTGATTACGAAACTGCATTTTACGATTTCCCTAACCTGAACATCATTTCAGGAAAAAAAGATTTGGTCATGATGGGCGGCTCCTATCTTCCTGACAGCATTGACCTTCCGGAAAATATCAACATGCAGGTGGTTTTTAAAGGGCAGCCAAAATCGTTTGAATCGACCGCAAACATGACCAGCAGTTTTGGTGATGCCAATTTGGTTGCATCGGTTGATCCAACTGAAAATTTCAGCAGTAAAATAAGCCTGAGCAAGTTGGATGTTGGTCGTTTCCTGAAAGATACTCTACTATATGGCCCTGTATCGTTAACCGCAGAAGCCAATGGAAAAGGATTGGATATGAAAACGATTCAGGCAAAAATTAAAGCTGATGCTTCAGAACTTGAACTGAATCAATACACCTATCACAACCTAAAGCTGGATGGAACCGTTTCGGGCAAACAATTTGAAGGGAAAATTAATCTGGATGATGAAAACGCTGTATTCGAAGTGAATGGATTGGTTAACTTAAACCCCGATCAGGAACAATATAAAATCAAGTTGAATGTGCTGGGAGCTGATCTTCGAAAGCTTCACCTAACCAAAGAAGATATACGGATAGCTTTTGTTGCAGCAACCGATTTAAAAGGCGGAACCTTTGATCATATGAATGGGACGGCAGGAATCACACAGATTGTAATTGTTCGTCAGGGGAAAAAATATCAACTCGATTCTTTTTTAACCGCTTCGGTGAACCTGCCCAATAAAACTGAGATCAGCGTTAACAGTGCCCTTGTCGATATCAAGTATGCCGGAACGGCCTCACCGACTGCCTTACCTGCGCTGCTTAGTCAATTCATTAATAACTACTTTCCGGTTTCAGGTTCAAATCAGTCTGTCCCGAAAAACGCTGCCTCCAATTTTAATTTCGAGATCCAATTGCACAATCATCCCATTCTTTCTGAAGTGCTTTTGCCCCAGCTCACCGAATTTGAGCCGGGAATCATTACCGGAAGTTTTGACAGTGATAAAAACGAATTAAAACTAAATGCCATCATAAATAAAATCGTTTACGGATCGACTGAAATCAAGGACTTTGCCATCAATTTAAATTCGGACAAATCTGAATTGAATTACCAGATTTCGAGCAGGGAAATTTCAAACTCACAGGTTAATCTCGACAATTTTTTGCTGGAAGGGAAACTGGCCGACAACAAAATAGCTGCGAATATCTCTTCAACCGACGGCAAAAATAAGAAGCTGCTCATCCGTTCTCAGATTACCAAAGTGAATGGAAACTATAAGCTGGCCATAGACCCGAAAGAATTTTACCTGATGAATAACTTCTGGGACATTGCAGCCGATAACTTTATTGAATTCGGGAAGCCTGGATTGAAGATTCACCATCTGTTTATGAATCATGCCGGAAGTCAGATCAACATCGCTTCAGTAAACGACCGGTTCAATGACGACCTGAACATTGCCATCAAAAACTTCAGGCTCGATGACATTTCCCGTATTGTTGAAAAAGATACCAGTTTGGTGAAAGGGAATCTGGATGGAAACCTGTTGCTTAAACGGGTCAACAATGCCTATGGCTTAATTGCTGACGCCAAAATCAGTAATCTGTTTGTTCACGAAGTTCCTATCGGCAATTTAACCCTGAAAGCAGCAAATACTTCTACGGAGAAGTTTAACATTGACCTGAATTTATCAGGAACGGATAACAATCTAACGGCCAGTGGTTATTTTATTCCGAATAGCAACGAAAATTCGATCAGCATAAAAACCGAGATACAATCGCTTTCGATGAAAACCGTCGAAGCTTTTTCAATGGGTCAAATCAGCGAGGCAGCCGGAACACTTAACGGAAACCTATTGGCTGAAGGAAATACAGGAGCACCCACCATTTCAGGCGAACTGGTTTTCAATAATGCTTTCCTGAAACCTGCTTTTTTGAATAACCGTCTGGAATTAAAACACGAAACCATTCTTTTTAAAAATGACGGAATCTATTTTAAATCGTTTACGCTTTTAGATTCAAAGCAGAATACCGCCACTTTGGATGGTTCGGTTCTGATGAAACAATTTTCTGATTTTAGTTTTGATTTGCAGGCCAACACAAAGGACTTTTTACTTTTCAATACTACCGCCAAGGACAACAAAGAATTCTTTGGACGGATGGTTATTGACAGCAAGCTAAACGTATCCGGCCCATTGAAACTTCCGGTCGTGAACGGAAAGGTGAAAATGAAAAAAGGTTCCAACTTTACCTTTTCTGTTCCTGAAGACCGCTTATCTACCGATAAAGGTGAAGATGTGGTTGAATTTGAAGATCGGGTTCATCTCAATCCGATTTTGACGAATGCAATCAAAAAAGGGAATCGGAATTCAGGCATTATGGGCTTTGAACTGGCTTCCATTATTGAAATCGATAAACAGGCCACACTTCGCTTATTGATTGATCCGGCTTCAACCGACTCGTTGGTTGTTCGGGGTGAAGCTGCCTTAAGTTTTACCATGGACCAAAGCGGAAAGATGAGCCTTACAGGGGCATACAACCTGAACGAAGGCAGTTATCTCGTGTCGCTGGAATCCATCATCAAAAAGAAATTTGACATCGATGCCGGAAGTACTATCATCTGGAATGGCGATCCGTTGGATGCCCAAATATCCATCAATGCCCGATATTCTGTCCGTGCTTCACCATACGATTTGGTGGCCGATCAGATGTCGGGCTTAAGCGATATCGACAAAGGCGGTTATAAACAGCGCTATCCGTTTCTGGTCATGTTGAAACTGCGCGGAAAAATTCTAAATCCTGAAATTAGTTTCGAAATACAATTGGCTCCTGAAGACAAAGGAATTCTGGGCGGCGCGGTGAATCAGAAACTGAGCATGTTAAACGAAGATCCATCGGCCTTAAACAAGCAGGTTTTTGCCTTATTGGTATTAAACCGGTTTATCCAGGAAAATCCGTTTCAAACCGAAACGGGTGGAACTTCAACGATTATTCGGTCAACGGTAAGCAAATTTTTATCCTCTCAAATCAACCGGTTGAGCAATAAAGTATTGCCCGGAATTGATCTGAATTTTGATATTCAGTCGTATGACGATTACCAGACCGGACAGGCAAAAGGACGCACCCAGGTTGAAATTGGGGTCAAGAAGCAGCTTTTTAATGAGCGGTTGTCGGTTCAGTTGGGAGGATCGGTTGATGTGGAAGGAGACCGGGCCCGGCAAAACTCGGCAAGCGATATTACCGGCGATGTTACCGTGGAGTACAAACTGACCGAAGATGGCCGTTTCCGGATGAAAGGATTCAGGCATAACCAATACGAAGGAGTTATTGAAGGTCAGTTGGTTGAAACCGGCGCAGGTATTGTGTTTGTACGTGATTTCAATAGCTGGAAGAGATTGTTTAAACCATACAAAAGGAAAGAACAGCCAGTGATTGCCCCTGTACAGAAACAGTGAAAGACAATTTAAATCAATTATTGCAAATGAAATGGAGGAAACAAAATTGAACCCGCTTCGGGGTTCCAGATATTATCGGAGCAGTTGCCTCCGGTTTCACCGTAGGTTATTCAGATTTAAGACCTTCGGACTTCTGTTCATTAAAAAATCCTGCAAGGATTTAATTTGAATAACCGCGGGTGTAACCCGTGGACAATAGAATAAAAGAAAAAGAACCCCGAAGCGGGTTCAACTAAAAAATATTCCAAGCTTTTACCAGCTTTATTTATGAAACACTTAATATACATATTCCTGATCCTGATTATTCTGCTTTTGGCAGCATGTACCGGTACGAGGCATTTGCCGCATGGTGAAAAGCTTTATACCGGTGCCGAAATTAAACTGGAATCAGGAGAGAAAATGGATCGGCAATTTGTAAAATCTACGGTACAAGTAGCTGTGCGTCCGAAGCCGAATAAAGGTTATTTAGGTATTCACCCAAAATTATGGAAGTATAATATGGCCGGGGAAAATCCTCAATCGAGATTCAAAAAATGGCTGCAACGAACTGGTGAACCACCAGTATTATTGAGCAGTGTAAAGCCCGGTGCCACTTCAGCAATCATTGATGCCAAACTCTTTAATATTGGTATTTTCAAAAGTTTTACCGAATCAAAGATCGTTGAAAAGAAACGTACGGCCAAGGTCATTTACACCAGTCATATTCATAAGCCATACTTGGTTAAAGATCTGACTTATGCGATTTCGAATGATAGTATAAGTCGCATAATCCTGACTGAAAAAGACAAATCGCTGATTAAATCCGGCGAAGAGTATAATTTGGATATGCTCAAGAATGAACGAATCCGGATTGACGGTTTGCTGAAAAATAACGGTTACTTTTATTTCAATCCCGATTATTTGCTGTTTAAAGCCGACACGTCAAACATCAATCGCACGGTATCATTCAAGCTCACTTTAAAAGATAGCATTCCGAACAATGCCTTAACTGTTTTTCGAATCAACAAGGTGTATATCAATCAGAACTATTCATTAAATGAAAGGCGTGCAGACTCAACAAAAGACACCCTAATTTATGAAAATATTGTGTTCGTGGGGAAAGAAAAACGGATGGCGATCAGACCCAAAGTGCTTTCAAAATCAATTTATTTACGAAAAAACGAAATCTTTTCGCGACAGAATCATGTCATCACCTTAAACCGCTTGATGTCGATGGGTAATTTCAAACTGGTGCAAATCAACTTTTCTGAAAGCAAAGCAGATCCGGGATTATTAGATGTTAATATTCTGATGACACCCATGCCCAAACGCACTTTCAGGGCTGAAATGGATGTGGTCTCCAAATCGAATAACTACACCGGACCGCGAATGAATTTAAGCATTCTGAATAGAAACGCCTTTAATGGAGCCGAATTGCTGAACCTTAACCTCGCCGGATCGTTTGAAACGCAATTGAGTGGAACCAACAAAAATCAATTCTCCTATTCCTATAATCCACAACTGGAATTGACCTTTCCAAGCTTTCTGGTTCCTTTTACTATCAAGCGAACAAGTAGTATCTATATTCCCAAAACACGCGTTTTGCTTTCTTACAACTATATGAAAAGGGTCAATTATTTCGATATGCGCACCTTCCAGTTTATTTATGGCTTTAAGTGGAAAGAGAATATCCGGAAAGAACACGAACTGAATCCAATCGATGTAAGTTATACTTCTCTTAGCAACAAATCAATAGCGTTTAACGAATTACTGGCATCAAACCCGTACCTGAAAAAGAGCTATGAGGAACGATTTATTGCCGGAGGAAGCTATTCGTTTAATTACAACGAACAGGTTACACCCGGAAAAAAGACGCAGTATTACGCCCATCTTGCCTCAGAACTTGCTGGTACAGTTTTTTCACTGGCGAAACGAATTGGCGGTGAAAAAGTATCAGCAACCAATCCTTCCAAAATAGCGGGTTCAATTTATTCGCAATATGCCAAAATAAGCATCGATGCACGGGGTTTTTACAATTTCAGGGATAAGAATAAACTGGCTTTACGTTTTTTTGCCGGAGTAGCCAAGCCTTTCGGAAATTCATCCGTTTTGCCTTATACCAAACAATTTTTTAGCGGCGGGCCAAACAGCATCCGTGCTTTTCAGATTAATTCGGTTGGACCTGGCACTTATTACCAAAATACCGATCAGGCAGGCTTCCTGCAATTGGGAGGCGACATAAAACTGGAAACAAATGCGGAGTACCGCTTTGGTATTTATCGTTATTTTAAGGGAGCTTTGTTTGTTGATGCCGGAAATGTATGGTTGCTTAAATCAAACCCGTCGGAAATTGGAACCCCGTTTGTTGCTTCCAAATTCATGAATGATTTAGCTGTCGGTACAGGTATAGGATTAAGAGTTGATGTTTCATTTTTCATTTTAAGGTTCGATTTGGCTTTCCCGCTTCGGAAACCCTGGCTCAAAGACAACCACCGCTGGGTGGCCAATCAAATCAACTTCACAAGTAAGGCCTGGAGAAACGATAATTTGGTTTTGAATGTGGCCATCGGGTATCCGTTCTGACATTTCACCTGTAAATCATGTAACTATTTGCTGAAATTGTGTAAGACTTTCAGTCGGTAGAAAGCCCATTTTTGGCTCCAATTCAAAAATTTGAAATCACTCTATGGAAAATATTTTAGGATATTCATTATCCGTATTCATCGCCTATTTTGCGATTATGAACCCCATTGTTAACATCCCTATTTTCGTAAAGCTGACAGAAGGGCTCGAAGAGAAGAAAAAAGAGCAAATTTCCAGAAAAGCCAGTATTCTTGCCTTTGTTATAATTGCGGCCTCCATCTTAATCGGCAAATATATATTCCAGATATTTGGGTTAACCATTCCGGCTTTCAAGATTTTTGGCGGTATCATTATCTTTTACATCGGATTCGAAATGCTTCAGACTAAAAGGCCGCTTGTTCAGCTACCAAAAAAAGCAGAATTCGATGATGGAGTTACCGTATCTCCTTTGGCAATCCCTGTTCTTGCAGGTCCTGAAACCATTGTTACAGCTATGAATTTTGTTGTAAACGCTAACTTCTTGCATATTCTTGTGAGTGTTAGTATACTTGGATTATTGCTATTCTTAACCTATCTGGGATTTACGCACAGCAGCAAAATTGTCAGTACCTTAGGCAAAAACAACTTCGTAATTGTAGGTAAAATCATGGGAATTATTTTGGGCGTACTTGGCGCTAATATGCTCATTGAAGGAATCAAACTGGCTTTTAATGTTTAATGTAAACTCCAGTACCAAACCTGTGAATCATGTAACTTTTTACTTAAATTGTGTAAAATTTTCAGGGATTAACAGGCTCATCTTTGTTATAAATAAAACCATTTTATATGAGTCAAATGAAGAAAACCGGTAGAATACTAGCCTTATTTATCATCAGTTGTTTTGTTGTTGCGGGTTTTGCTCAGCAGCCTGCCCAAAAGATAAAAACTGAGGTAAAAACCGATTCGCTGGTACAGAAATTTTATGCCATTAACCACCAACCGCTGTATTGGTTTTCAACACGAAAAGACACCAAAAGAGCTAACGAATGGCTTACTGCGATTGAAACGGCCAAAGAATCAGGTCTGGTTTCGAAAAAACTGATGACCGGTCAGATTCGTACTTCGATGCTTCCCAAAAATTTGAGAAATAAGATTTTAAAAGCGAATACCGACAAACAGATTACCGGGTTGGTCCTAAATTTCATTAAAGAGCTTCAGGAAGTCAAAGTTCATTTTGATTACGATGAAGTTAGCGCTTCCCGACCTGATTCCGTTTACATATATCAACTGATGAACTCAAAAGATAAAGGCCCGGTTTCACAATTCATTTCGAAACTCGATTGTCAGGATCCGGATTATCAGGTTCTGAAAAAATTTCTGAAAGATTCCATTACCGATAAGAACTCATTGAAATATAAATCAGTAGTTCAATCGATGAATATTCTGAAGTATCTCTCTGCAAATCGTCAACCGGAATATATCGTGGCAAATATTCCAGAAACCCAGGTGAGGTATTATCAAAATGGCAAGCTAAAATTACAGATGAAATCGGTAGTTGGCAAGAAGAAAAACCCCACTCCGACCATTGCTTCGCACATCACCAATATTGTTACTTTCCCATTCTGGAATGTACCGTTTTCAATAGCGTCCAAAGAACTATTACCTAAAGTTCAAAAAGACGAAAGTTACCTGGAACGAAATAATTTTGAGGTAGTTGACGGAAAGGGAAACGTAATTGATGATTCGGACCTGAACTGGGACAGCTATACCGAAAAGAACTTTCCCTATTTCTTTCGCGAGTCAACCGGGCCCAACAATTCGCTGGGAGTTTTAAAGTTTAACCTGGGAAATCCATTCAGCATCTATTTACACGACACCAACTCGAAAAGTGGCTTTGCAAAAGATTCGCGGTTTTTGAGTCATGGTTGCGTTCGTTTGGAAAAACCTATTGAGCTTGCTGATTTGCTGACCCGGGGAAAGGTGAATGTGTGGGAATTAAAAACCGGGCAGAAAGATACCGAATCAAAAATCCTCAAATTGGATCAGAAAATACCGGTCTTTATTATTTATATGCCGGTAGTGGTTGATGGTCAAAAAGTTACTTTCCTGAAAGACGTTTACGGGTTAATACAGTAATCTATTTGTAGTCGTATTTTTTTACCCCAAACCGCGTTCGACTGAGCTTACGCCGAAGTCTGAAGGGGCTTATGCTGTGAAGATCCGAATCGATTAACAATGAGACAAGTCCGCTTTAGGGGATTTAGAGGTAATTGTAAATAGACGTGATTCTCTTTGATCTCATTACCTAGTTCAGTAATGATGAACTGCAGATGTATTTATTATCGGGATTATAAATAAACAGGCAAGTGCCTCCTTTAATTTTTTCAATAATCGGTTTATTCATATCGGGCGGAAGGGCCGGACAACCCAGGCTTCTGCCTAATCTGCCAAATTTCTTGATAAAATTTTCGGTAGCATAATCAGCCGCATGAATGATAATTGCACGTTTAACAGCGCGGTCGTTAATTCCCTTCTCAACACCATTGATCATCAGTGCAAATCCGGTATGCGAACCAACAAATGGCTTTTCGGTGATATAAAACCCCAGGCTGCTTTTTAATGAGCCTTCCTCGTTAGAAAACGATCTGGCATACTCGCCTCCTGTATTTCTACCATGAGCCACATAGGTATTAAATAAAAGCTTCTTGTTTTTTAAATCAATTACATACAAGCGCTTCTTGTTACTCGACTGTGAGTAGTCGGCAATGGTAACTATCGTTGCATTATTCAATTTCCCTTCAGTATCAAGCTTCTTTAAACCCTTGATTGCCATATTAAACACATCTCTATCCAAACCGGTGTCAGCTAAGTTTATTGCTGTGTATACGTCTTCATTCACTGCCTCGTCTGAAATAAATTCATTGACACGGGCATTGTTGACAATGGGTATCAGTAGGAAAAACAGATAGAATATTATTTTTCTCATTTGAGCAAAGTTACTCTAATATTCAAGAAAGGCAAATTCAACGATTTCCAGATTAACCCTATAAAAACTAATTTTATTAATTTATTGAAAATAAATGAATTATCCGATATTAAAGCGTATCTTGCACGAATATTTATTTTTATTAAAATTATCATGAATAAAGGAACAGTAAAATTTTTCAACGAATCCAAAGGATTCGGGTTTATTAAAGACAGTGGATCAGATAAAGAGTACTTTGTACACGTATCTGGTTTAAACGACCAAGTCAGAGAAAATGACGAAGTAACCTTTGACCTTCAAGAAGGTAATAAAGGATTAAATGCCGTAAATGTTAAACTAGCTTAGTTTATCCTCATATTAAGACATTTATTATTTAAAAAGCCGTTCCAATTCAATTTGGGACGGCTTTTTTTATGCCTTCAAGCTACTGATTTTAAATGTTATACAATTTCATTTCTCTTATTTATTTGAACGGAATATCGATTTGGAATTATTTTTTGTCCATGTATGTGAGCATATACTTTAGTAAATTCTGCACCAAAATAGAGTATGATTGCTGAATAATAGACCCAAACAAGGATAATAATAATTGAACCGGCAGCGCCATAAATAGAAGCCACATTATATCGTCCAAGGTAGAACCCGATGGCAAATTTACCGATCATGAAAAGAAAGGCTGTGAACGATGCCCCAACGATGCAATCGCGGAACGCTATTTTTCCATCAGGCAATGTTTTAAAAATAATGGTAAATAATAGTGTTATTATACCGAAAACCAGAAACAGATTGATCACATAAAACAGGAAAACGATATCTTCAGGAAAGATTAATGCCAAACGTTCGCTAAGAATATCAACGAGGGAATTTGCAATTAAACTAACCAACATTAGAAATCCGACTGAGCCAATCATAGAAAATGACATGAGACGGTTATACAAATATTTAATCATTCCACGTTTGGGTTTTGCTTCAATGCCCCAAATGTAATTGATGGAGTCCTGAATTTCGGCAAATACTCCGGAAGCGCCTATTAATAAAATGATTACACCGAATATAGCAGCATACGTATTGCTGTTCGATAGTTTAATGTTTTTAATTATCTCCTGAATTTGAGCGGCAGCGTCACTTCCAACCAGACCGCTGATCTGACCGAATATCTGACCTTTTACGGCCTCGTCGCCAAAAAATATTCCGATCAGTGAAATGATGATAATAAGTAAAGGTGGCAGAGAGAAAATCGTGTAATAAGACAAAGCCGCACTTAACTTCATGGCATTATCGTCAATAAATCCTTTGAAAGATTGTGTAAAAAGAAAACCTATTTTTTTTGCTGTAGTTTTAAGTTGAATCATAGTTAAATGAAGTTTAGGATTCTTATCTATAGATTACTGGTCCTGGTTTCCCGATTTCAAAATCCCGAAAACCGAAATCAGCAGTACTGAACGAGTTCATCTTAAATACATTCTTCCCAACATCAGGAATGATAGGGTAAAAAGAAAGTGAGATTTGAAATGTATTAAAAACCAGGTTTTCGTTTTTAATTAAAACGCCGATCCCAATTTTTGAGTACACTTTACTTTTTCTAAAACCATTTATTTCATCGCCAAGCAGACCAACTGAATACGACAGAAAAGGTCCAAAACGAAATCCGATAAAATTCCACGGGGCGTATGCCTGGGTTTGTAATGTCAATAACAATCGACTTGCTCCCTGCAAGGCGGTTGAGTGAAATCCATCCAATCCATATCCATCATTGAGGGTTAGACTATCTGAATCAAATCGGTTGAAGCCTATGGTGACCTGTGGTTTTACAAATTGCCTGAGTTTCCATTTGCCAATCTCCATTAATCCGGTAAAATAATTTATACCAGCCGTAAAAACACCTTCCTCAACGCGGGAAGCGCGAATAAAGGTTCCGTATTCGAAATTAGAACTCAGGTATCCCCACGAATAATAGCTTCCCATTGAAACGCGTGCGCCCAAATAAACCCTACCGGTCTGGCTTTTCTCCTGATAACCGCCGGTAACGCTGAAAACCTTACCAACAGGCACATCTTCAGTTATACCAAACTTGAAAATGTATTTATCCTGAACATACTTTCGGGTCGAAATACCCATACTTGCCAGATAAAAATTTTCATCGGTAAACCGGTGTTGCGTGTCAAATAATAGGATAGGCTTTTCAATATAATGGACTCGCAAAAAGCGTATGGTTGAAATAAAATTAGTTGTCCGGATATATTCTGTATTGCCTTTCCACAATTGGATGGCATTACCGACCCAATAATCCTGAGAATTAAACTTATAGCGAAGCATCTCAAGGTGCAGATTATCGGTACGTGCGGAATCGTTAAAAAACTGCTGTGTAAAATTTACGCCTGCAGCCCATTTGGCAAAAGGAGAAAAGAATGGGCGATCGATGGTGAAACTTCGGTTGAAATTTTTATTTCCTTCTTTACCAAAATGGACCGTTCCCCGAACGTAGCTGTTCTTAATGTTTGGAATTGAATAATTGGTGTGGTAAGAGTTGATTCCTTCAGCATATCTTCGTGTAAAATCACCCTGTAATTCATGTCCAAGACCCAGAAAATTCTTGTCCGCTAAATTGACAGTGATACTCGATGTTGAAGCCGATCCTTTGGGGATAATGCTCCAGATATCCAATGCACGAATGAAAACATCAACCGAATCGGATCCTTTTGCAGCAGCTTTGACGAAGAATGAAACATCGCGTATATAACTTTGTTTTCGCACCAAACGCTCCGATTCTTTAACAAGCAACGAATCGAAAACCTGATTTTGACGGATCAGCAGCAGGTTGCGAATGGTTATACGCTGAGATTTGATGTGCAGTGTATTTCCGGCTTTTGCCAGAAAGTTCGGTGACCTATAAATGCTATCGCCTATTGAATATCCAAACGGGTCGAGCGTTTCGATGTTAATATTCCTGATTATTTTCCCTTCGAAAGAGCTATATGGCTTTTGAATCAGCTTTTTATATACTTTCTTTTTGCCTTTCTTTTGGTGAGAAGTTGAAGCAACTGGCTTGAAAATAAGCGAGTACATAAATTTGGTAAACTTGCCTCGTTTCGAAAAAGATTCAATTTCAGAATAAATTTTGGTCGAGTCTTTTGGAGCAGACTTTTGCTGTGCAAATGTAAAATCATTCGCCAAGACAAATACGAAAAATAATATAGTCAGCCTCTTAATGAACATTCGCACCTCAGGTTTATATATCCAAATCTCGGCCTGAATGGCCAGTTTAATCTAGCCCAAGGCTTCGACATACGTTCTTTTTAACTTTCCTTTGCTTTCAGCTCTTTGCCCTATTTTTTCTCTTCTTTCGAATTCTCTTCAGCAGCCTTCTTTTCAGCGGCTCTTGCCTTTTTATTGAAAAATCCTTTCAACAGGAAATTGTGCTTGGCTGCTTCCATATTTTCATCCAATCCCTTCGAACTTTTCTTTAAATTGATGATGGTCTGATCAATATTCCGGGCAATGGTTGTATCCTGAATTAAACGCCCAAGAGTTCCGTCGCCACTGTTAATTTTCATCATAATTTCAGCAAGCTCCTGGGTAACAATCTCTGCATTCTCGGCGGTTACCTTCAGGCTTAGCATGATGGCATCTGTTTCCACTGGTTCAACCGATTCGAGCTGCTCGCCCTCTCTGGCCAAAGCAGCATCAAAACTTCCCTGAGAAATAACTAAAAGGCGGTCGCCAATCAATCCTTCCGAACCAATTGCTACTTCGCTGTCGGATTTTATAAATTGCTTTACCTCTTTTCGGATCAGCATATCCACTCTGACCGTCGAATCGTTGACGATACTAATGTTGTCGACAGTTCCAACCGTAATTCCGGAGAAACGGATATTGTTTCCTACCTGTAAGCCACTTACGTTATAGAACGTAGTCGTCAGTTTAAAAACCGGATTAAACAGGTTCTTTTGTTTCCCGATAATAAATATGGCCAGTACAAAAAGTGCCAGGCCCCCGGCAACAAACAGTCCTAAGCGTACTTTAAATTGTGGTGTATGTGTTTCCATAATGCTATGTATTTGATTTTATTTAAAGAATGATTTCAATAAAGGGTCTTCTGAGTTTTCAAATTCCTTCAACTTTCCTTCCAGGTAAATTTCGCCGTCCTGCAACATGATAACCCGGTTTGCTGTATTACGGGCACATTCAATATCGTGGGTGATGATAATCGATGAAGTTTTATATTTTTTCTGGACAAGATTGATGAGTGCACTTATTTCGTCAGATGTAACCGGATCAAGTCCGGTGGTTGGTTCGTCGTACAGCATGATCAAGGGATCGACCACAATCGTTCGTGCCAGGCTGATTCGTTTCCGCATTCCGCCTGAAAGTTGTGAAGGCATTTTATGAAGGGCATTGGCCAAACCCACATTTTCCAGAACCTCCATTATTTTTTCTGAAATCTCTTTTTCAGTAAGGTCCTTTCTTATCCGGCGCAAAGGAAATTCCAGGTTTTCCTTTACCGTCATCGAATCGTACAAGGCGCCGCTCTGAAAAAGAAAACCAATCTTTTTTCTCAGTTCACCCAGCTTGTCACTGTTTAGTTTACTTATATTTTCACCAAGTACCTGAATTGTTCCATCATCAGGATTTAGCAACCGAACGATGCACTTGATCAGGACAGATTTGCCTGAGCCTGATTTGCCCAGGACGACCAGGTTTTCGCCGTTTAACAGCTTTAATGAAACATCTTTCAACACCTGTTGACTACCAAATGATTTCTTTAGATTAACTATTTCAATCACCTGTTTTAACGAAACTTCAGTTTCTGTTTGGATTGTGTTCATTGTACCAGCATATCAGTAATTTGTACTGCAATCATATCAGTAATGATTACCAGGAGCGAAGCCAGAACTACAGCCGAATTTGCAGCTACACCAACACTTTCTGTTCCACGCCCGGCATTGTATCCTTTATAACAACCCACCAATCCGATAACTGCCCCGAAAAAAACTGATTTTACCACGGCAGGTAAAAAATCGATAAAGTCGATGTGGCTAAAGGCCTGCGAGAAGAATAATGTAAACGAAACATCACCCTTGATATTAGCGCCGCCCCAACTTCCCAGAATGCCTAATAAATCGGCATAAAGAATCAGCAACGGGATCATTAAGGTGGCGGCCAAAACTCTTGTAACCACCAAAAACCGCATCGGATTGGTCGACGAAACTTCCATCGCTTCAATCTGTTCGGTCACTTTCATTGAGCCCAACTCTGCCCCCATTCCGGAACCAATTTTTCCGGCACAAATCAATGCGGTGATCACCGGCCCCATTTCCCTGATCAGCGAAATGGCTACCATTCCCGGAAGCATAGTTACAGCTCCAAAATCGACCAATACCGGGCGCGACTGAATGGTTAAAACCAACCCGATAATGGCACCGATAATTGAAATAAGCGGCAATGTTTTATATCCGATTTGATAACATTGACGGAAAAATTCTTTCCATTCGAAGTGGCCCGAAAACATTTCTTTGGTAAGGCGTGCCATAAACAAGGCAACATCGGCAACATCGGTTAAAAAGTTGCCTGCATCGTGCGTTGTAGCAAGAGTTTTCTCGCTAAGCTTTGTCATCGATTGCTTTGTTGCATCCCGAACCTTCGGAATTACTTTAATTACAGGATTGAACGTTCGACGTTTAGTTTGTGTCATTTCTAATTCTTTATAGGTTTCATTTTTCAGGCAAAACTTTTTCCTCGGTTTTTGCCTTCTTTTTAAAGTATCCTCTCAGTAAAAAATTGTGCTGGGCAGCTTCAAGGTCCTCATCCAGCTTTTTCGAGCTGCTTTCCAGGTTTTTGATCGTTTCTTTTAATCGAGCGCCCGATTCTTTATCGTGCAGCAAAACACCAACCGTTGAATGTGGATCACTTCCGGCTTTTTTTAGATTTGTAATAAACATGGAGGCTGTATCGGCCATTTGCTGCAATTGCAAAACCGAAGCTTTCACCGAATTAAAAACCACCGTGTCTGTTGTCAGTTCGTTGGCCAGTGTACCTTTTTTATTTAAGTTCGAACTGAAAGTTGCCAATGAACCAATCAATTGTTGCGCTTTAACCGTTGCTGTTTGAAGCGACCTGGTAGCAGCATTGATGTTGAAATAAACCGAAGTGTCGTTCAGTAATTTCCCAATGGTTCCTTCTCCTGAAGCTATTTTTTTGCTGATGTCTTTAAAGTCGGCAGTGATTGCCAAAAGGTTTTTGTTGTTCTCCTGAAGCGTATTAATCACATCCTCCGAAGTGAATGTCTTTTCGACCCCTAATGTGTCTCCTTCCTGCACTACCGGTCCTTTTTCAGTACCACCGTAAATAACCAGGATCTTATTTCCGATCAATCCGTCGTTGCTTATTTTTACTTTCGAATCCTTAGGAATATATTGCTGTGCTTTTGTATCTATGCTTAGACTTACTTCCACCTGCGATTTTCCATAGAAATTCAGCTTTTCAACTGTACCTATTTTTACTCCCGACAACCAGATATTATTGCCCTTTTGTAGTCCGGCTACATCTTCAAACAGCGAAACGACATTCATTTTTCGTTTGAAGGTTTCGCGCAGGTTGCCCACAACGAGAATTCCTGCCAGCAAAAATATCAGGCCGATAAAAACAAAAACTCCGACAATTACTGCCCGTTTATTTGGTGATTCGTTCATAGTCTATTGTATAAAATTGTAATTAAAGAAGCCTCGCATCTGTTCGTTGTCGCTGGCAAAAACCTCATCAAAAGTTCCGACTTTCAGGAACTTTCCTTTATGCAGCATGGCAATCCGGTTTCCCGTATTTTTAGCACAAGTAAGGTCGTGTGTAATAATAACCGAACTGGTGTTGTATTTCTGCTGAACTTCGTTGATTAACTCAATGATTTCGGCGCTTGTAATCGGGTCGAGCCCCGAAGTGGGCTCATCATATAACATGATTTCAGGTTTAAGAATCAGTGTTCGTGCTATGCCAATCCGCTTACGTTGTCCGCCTGAAAGATCAGAAGGCATTTGTTTCATTTTATTTTTTAATCCTACGGCATCCAAAACTTCATCAACTGCCTGATCTATTTCAGTTTTGGTCAGATTTTTCACATTCATAGTCAGCGGAAAGGCCAGATTCTGATAGACATTCATACTGTCGTACAAAGCGCTGTTCTGAAATGAAAATCCGATTCGTATGCGCAACGCATTCAGCTCTTTGACATCCAACTGATCAACATGTTTTTTCAGAACAACCACTTCTCCCCTATCAGGTTTAAGCAATCCCACTATGATTTTGATCAAAACAGATTTTCCTGAACCTGATTTTCCGAGAACCGCTACATTTTCGCCTTTAAAAAGATTGAAGTCAATCCCTTTCAGAACCTGCAAATCGTCAAACGACTTGTATAATCCGGAAATTGAAATGACCTTTTCTTCCTTATCAATGATATGTTGTTTCAAGTTTTCCATGGTTTAATAATATCTGATCCAGTTGGCAATCTGAACAATAATGACTTCCTCAATAAATATCAGGAACATAGCCAGTACAACAGCTTGATTGGCTGCCTTGCCAACCCCACGGGTTCCCTGGGTGGCATTGTACCCTTTGTAAGTGCCGACGATCCCAATCGTGAATCCGTAAACAACCGTTTTGGTCACCGAAGTGATGATATCCAGAAAGCTAATGGTTTTAAAAGCGCTCTGGTAAAAACTGATCAGGCTGCTGGTTTCTTCAGCATGAACATTTAAATATGAACCATATAATCCAACAAAACTGCAATACAATGCGAGTATCGGAATCATGATCGTAGTAGCCAACACACGAGTGACGACCAGATATTTATATGGATTGATGGCCGAAACTTCCATAGCATCAATCTGCTCGGTTACTTTCATCGAACCCAACTCGGCACCAATACCCGATCCCACTTTTCCGGCACAAATAAGAGCGGTTACCAAAGGTCCCAAAGCTTTGATAATGGCAATTCCGATTAAAGACGGTAGCCACGATGTTGCTCCAAAATCTTCCAGTGGCGGACGCGATTGTTTGGTAAAAACGATACCCACAATGAATCCGGTAAGCGTAATCAATGCCAGCGATTTTAGACCCACCTCGAAACACTGATTAATTAATTCGCGCGGGTAAAAAGGCCGTTTAAACGCTTCCTTAAAAAAAAGTGCAGTAAACCTGTAAGCCTTGTGTACACCGGTAAAGTAGTCGTCAAGACCTTTCGAGAATACATATTTTTTTACCTTGCGATTAAACATGTGAAGACTGTATTATTGCCATGCTTAAAGATCAATAAACCTGAAATGAAAGGTGTTACATAACTTTTGGAATAAGTTATATAATTCACACATTGCATTTTCACAAAAAAGACCATCTCCTTTTGAGAGACGGCCTTCCTTTCACTAACCTTCTAACTAAACCTAAACTAAACTAAAACCTATATCCTAATGACAGACCAAAGCCTGTATTTTTTGCTGTTGCCTGATCATTTAAAGAGTTTTCATCTTCAGGATTAATATTCAGCATCCCAAATTGTGTGTCTAACTGCAGAAATAACCCGCTGGACATTTCATATCCGGCAAAGATGTTGGCGCCTGCATCAAATGCATTATAATCAACCCCACGCTCAAAAGTTAAATCCTTACCCTCAAATATTTGTTTTCCGCTGATACCATATGCCAGGTAAGGTCCAAATCCAAGCATAACAAATCCATTACCCAATGCACCCTTGTAAACCAGATTCAAGGGCATTTCAATGTAATTGATCTTGATTTGGTCGGTGAATTCGGCACCTAAAATGGTATAAGTATTTTTAGCGCCCTTTACTGCAAACATCAATCCGGGCTGAAAATAGAACTCCGGAGCAATCGGTATCTGAACGTTAACTCCACCGTGAAAACCCATTAACATGTCGTTTTCAAGTTTGTCACCGCTCGATAATTTTCCGTTTAGATTTTGGAAATTTACTCCGCCTAATATTCCAAGTGATAGTTTGGTTTTTTCCTGGGCAATCGCAAATGATGCCGAAAGCACAAGAATTAATACCATTGATAATAGTCTGTTTTTCATATTCAATTTTTAAATGGTTAAATGGTTAAATCCAGAATGTTTGCTATGCTGATTGGCAAGCAGACAGCCTGATCCCTTGACAATTTCTTTTTGTATACTGTGACTGAACACATGCTTATTTTCCGGCTTCTTTCTCAGCTTCAGCTTTCATTTTTGCATTGGCAGTAATCAGGAACTCAACCCTTCGGTTTTGAGTACGGCCATTTTCGGTATTGTTATCATACTTAGGCATGCTTTCGCCAAATCCTTTGGTTCTGATTCTGCTGTTCGCTATTCCTTTATTGTACAAATAACCGGAAACTGCCCCTGCCCTGTTTTGAGATAAATTCTGGTTATATGCATCACTACCTTTATTATCGGTGTGTCCCTGTATTTCTATATCCGTGTCAGGATAGGTATTCAGGACTATAACCAACTTATCCAGGTTGGTCTTTGCATCAGCCGACAGGTTCGAACTATCGAATCCAAACAGAACATTACTGCTGAATTCAACTACGATTCCCTCGCCTACACGTTCAACCTTTGCATCGGGTACTGTCTTTTCTATTTCTTTGGCCTGTTTGTCCATTTTATTGCCAATTACGGCGCCGGTAGCGCCTCCAACGGCTGCACCGATAATTGCACCAAGTCCGGTATTTCCGGCTGCCTTACCAATAATTGCTCCCATTGCGCCACCAGATGCAGCACCTATCGCTCCACCTTTTTGAGTTTTGTTTAACGATGCGCAGCTTGAAAATATCAAGGTGGCACTTAAAATCATGATTAGACCAATTCTAAATTTTTTCATAGTGATGTATTTAATTAAAATGATTCCTATTTGTAAGGTCAAAGATCGGTGCTAAAAATCTTCAGGAGTTACATAACTTTTGATTTGAGTTACATCATTCACACATTTTGAGTCGACAAAAATCGGGACCAATGTGTGAATAATGTAACTCTTTTTTGGAATAATGTAACTCTTTCCAGGGAAGAGAACCTCACCTTTGATGAGTGAAAACGCTTTCACAATTAGCACTTACGAAAATGAGCAAGAACGAAATTCAGGGAAACTGGAATGAGACAAAAGGCAAACTAAAACAAAAGTTCGCAATCTTAACCGATAATGATCTATTGCTGCTGGAAGGCAAGAAAGAAGAAATGCAAGGAAGACTACAGATAAAACTTGGTAAAACAAAAGAAGAATTACAAAAAATTATTTCAGAACTATAACAATTTTGAACATGAAAATAAACCAAAACTAAAAATTATGAAAAAACTACTTTTACTTTCATTGGTCCTGGCTTTTACTGCTAATTTAAATGCCCAGACAATTGACAAAAAATGGGGTTTAGGCCTTGGAATTGGAGCATACGGAACCATCGAAAATGGTCAGATCGGCTTTATGCCCGAGTTGTATCTTAGCAGATATCTCAGTCCCCGATTGGATTTGATGCTTAAAGGTGACGTGGGTGTCTTCAGAACAAATTTGGAGAACAATCTTGATTTGGTTAATCCATTTCTAAACCTGAGGTTTAAACTCGCTGATGAATCCAAAAATTTACGTCCTTATTTGTTTGCCGGACCAGGATTTTTGGCCGACAATGGTGTATCAGCCTTTAACTTTGATTTGGGCCTCGGAACAAAATATTACATGAGCCAAAGCACAGCATTCTATATGGAAGCAGGTTATATTAGAGGCTTAGAGTCAACTGACAATGAGGGCATAACAGGAAGGGAAAACCTGTGGAAAGCTACTCTTGGTTTGGAATTCGACTTTGGAAAAACCAAAGATTCGGACATGGATGGTGTTTCGGACAATAAAGACAAATGCCCCGATACTCCAGCGGGAGTTGCGGTCGACAAAAATGGTTGCCCGCTTGATAAAGATGGTGATGGCGTAGCCGATTACCTCGATGATTGTCCTACTATTGCAGGATTAACTTCACTGAAAGGTTGCCCCGATGCCGACGGTGATGGTGTTGCCGATAAAGACGACAAATGCCCGGATACTCCAAAAGGCGTGAAAGTGGATGCGTTTGGATGCCCGCTCGACTCGGATAAAGACGGAGTGATCGATTCATTAGACAAATCTCCGGATACACCCGATGGAATTGACGTTGACAAAGATGGTCGGCCTGTTGATACTGATGGTGATGGTGTAGCTGATTATCTGGACAAATGCCCAACAGTTGCAGGACCCAAAGAAAATAACGGATGTCCGGTGATTGAAGAAGCTGCATTAGAAGCTGTTTCTCCGGAAATGACTATTGAACCGGTTTATTTTGACTATGACAAGTCGAATATTCTACCAGTCGAAAAAGCAAAAATTGAAAAACTGGTTAAACTATTGAAATCAAACGATACTTATAGTGTTGACCTTACCGGCAATGCCGACAGTAAGGGCGAAGAGGAATACAACATGAAACTGTCGGAAAGACGGATTAATTCGGTTGTTAAAGCAATCACCAATTCTGGCGTTAAGGCTGCACGTATTTCGAAGCAAAAACCACTTGGAGAAACGAAACCTGTTGCAACGAACGACACAGAAGAAGGTCGCGCATTAAACCGCAGGGTAACTTTTGAAGTCATTAAAACAAAATAATCAATCAATTCAGTGCTAAGGTCCATGTCATTTTCTGGCATGGACTTTTTTTTTTACAGTCTATATTTGCCTTTAGCTAAATTACCCGAATTGATGCACATAGGAGTTTCATGCCATGAAGTACCGTCACCTAATTGGCCCACATCATTATATCCCCAGGCCCATAGTTTTCCTTGTTCGTCAATGGCTAAAGTGTAATTGTAACCGGCTGAAACATTTTTAAATTTTGTGCCTGACTTAACCTGTATCGGACTGGACTTATCGGAAGTTGTGCCATCTCCCAGCCGACCAAATTTATTATACCCCCAAGTCAAAAGATTACCTGATTGATCAATTGCTGTAGAATGCACAGATCCGGCATCTGCCCATTTAAATTTTACTCCAACCTTAACTGGTACGGGTTTCGTTTTAGCCAATAAAGCGCCATTTCCCAACTTTCCAAATTCGTTACTTCCCCATGCCCACAAATTTCCCGATTCATCAATAGCTAACGTATGAGAATAATAGGTCGAGACATTTATAAATTTTACTCCGGACTTAACCTGAATTGGTGTTGATTTATCCACCGTGGTGCCATCGCCCAATTGTCCTGTTTTATTCATTCCCCAACCCCAAAGATTGCCGTATTCGTCGATGGCCATTGTGTACGTAGTACTGGTTGAAATAAACTTAAATTTTGTTCCTCTTTTGATATTTGCAGGTAACAATTTAGTGGAAGTGGCACCGTCTCCCAACTGACCGTAACCCCATGCCCACAAATTGCCCGATTCGTCGATTGCCATACTTACAGACGACCCTGCCGATATAATTTTGAATTTTGTTCCGTATTTAATCTGCACCGGCGAGTTTTTATTCTCAGTGGTTCCATCTCCCAATTGTCCGTAATAATTGTATCCCCATGCCCACAAATTTCCTGCCTCATCGATAGCCATACTGGTGTTATATTTTCCTGCAGCAACGGCTTTAAATTTTGTCCCCGATTTGATACGTGTTGGAATGTTTTTTCCATATTTGGTTCCATCACCCAATTGTCCATAAGAATTGGCGCCCCATGACCATAAATTTCCTGATTCATCAATAGCCAGGGAATGTTCATTTCCTGCTGAAACGATCTTAAATCTGACATCCGTTTTAATATTTACGGGTTGTAATTTTCCGGAAGTGGTTCCGTCTGCAAACTGTCCGTTTTCATTCGTTCCCCAACTCCAAAGGTTTTCTGATTCATCAATAGCCATGCTGTGATTATAACCAGATGAAACCGATCTGAATTTTGTACCTGATTTGATATTCACAGGAATCATTTTTTCTGAAACTGTTCCATCACCTAACTTTCCATAACCATTATTTCCCCACGTCCATAGATTCCCCGATTCATCAATGGCCATACTGGAAGAAGATCCCGCAGATATATTTCTGAATTTATAGCCCGGATTAATTTGTTCAGGGCTGGATTTATTGATATCGCTCCCGTCACCTAATTGACCCGAAGAATTACCACCCCAGGACCACAATTTTTTAGCTTCATCAATGGCCAGGCTGTGACCGAAACCAGCTGACACATTTTGAAATTTTGTACCAGACTTGATCATTACAGGTGTGGACTTATCTGAACTGGTACCGTCTCCCAACTGACCATATTTATTGTTCCCCCATACCCACAGATTACACGACTCATCAATCGCCATACTGTGAGCAGTACCTGCTGAAATGCATTTAAACTTTATTCCGGATTTAATCTTTACAGGAGTGGATTTATCTGAAGTGGTGCCGTCTCCTAATTGTCCTTTGGAATTCGATCCCCATGTCCATAAATTTCCTGATTCATCGATGGCTAAAGCGTGAGAATAATAAATGGAAACGGCTTTAAATTTTGTACCAAACTTGATTTGTACTGGTGTGGAGGTACTGTTTGCAATGGTTTCATTACCCAATTGGCCGGAATTATTAGTTCCCCACCCCCAAAGATTTCCAGATTCATCAATCGCCATGCTGAAATCAAATCCTGCTACAGCGATTTTGAATTTTGTTGCTGACATAATCTGCACAGGAATGTATTTCTCCTGGGTGGTTCCATCTCCTAACTGACCACAATAATTATAGCCCCATGTCCACAAATTCCCAGATTCATCAATGGTTAAAGTGTGATAAGCACCTGCAGAACAATTCACTATTTTCTGTGAGTAAAAATTGATGGCACTTACAGCATATCCGCCCAAGACAAAGATTAGTAACAGAAATAGCCTTTTCATCCTAAAAAAATTTAAATTACTGAATTCAACCATTCATCTCCACCTCATCTATTCATTAAATTATTGAATTTAAAACCCAATAATCAGATTGAATACAATCAGTAAAATAATGCTTATCACCATTTCCAATGGTTTATCAAATTCAAATGTTATTCCATTGATTCAAAACTAAAGACATTAAACATCTTACAAAGCACTAAATCATTAATTATCAACCTGTAAATAAAATAACAACTTTGCACTTCTTTAAAGCCATTTCCAATATCAATTTATTTAGTTGTTATTCGCTCAGCTAAATCGCACAACTACACGAAAGAAATTCTAGTCAAACTCACAAGCCTGCAAATTCCCTGATTGGACAATTGTAAAGGGTGATAAACCCCTGCTGACTACCTCACTATTTTCTGCAAGTAAAAACATTGGATGTTTACAACAACCAATACAATGGTGAGTAATAGAAACTGCCTTTTTATGAAATAATTGTTTGGCGTTTATATCTAAACTGAAGTTGTTTTCAGGTATTGCTTAAACTGATGTTAAATTTGAAATTCACGGTTTTGGTGAAGACGAAAGCTTAGCGCCTTTTAATAACAAATATCCGGAGGAACGTTTTTATAACCGTACGGTTGTTATAGATATTATTCCAAAGAATTAAGATTTTAGATCAATCAATTTGAATTACGAAAAAGAGACCGCAAAAATGGCCTCTTTTTTTTGCTTTGAGTCAAACCGCTGACAAATAAGCATCAAACCATCTGGCAATGTATGAATTATACAACTTTAATAAATAGTTGTGTAAGTTCTTCCTGAATTAAAGACCTCACCTTTGATGAGTAAACATTTACAAATCATTTAAACAAAAAACATGAAAACATTTCAAAGAAACAAAAGTGTAATCTTGAGAAAGATAATGTATGTAGCCTTAGTTGGCTTGTTGGTCGTGCAGATGACATCCTGCGACAAGGACACAACAGATGACAAACAAGCAAAACTCACAGTTCGAATGACTGATGCCCCTGCAAACTATGATGCAGTTATGGTTGATGTGCAGGGCGTGGAAGTTACAGGTAATGGTGGAAGCGCTGTTATGCTCAACACTACGGCCAAGGTGTACAATCTCCTTGAATTATCAAATGGCGTAAATGCACTGATTGCCACTGGTGATTTGAATGCAGGAGCCGTTTCACAAATCAGGTTAATACTGGGAACAAATAATTCGGTAAAAGTAGCCGGAGTTGTATATCCGTTAACTACACCAAGCGCAATGCAATCGGGATTAAAACTTCAGATCAATCAAACTTTTGAAGCCGGGGTTGAATACAGCATCCTGCTCGATTTTGATGCAAATCAGTCAATTGTTCTATCCGGCAATAATGAATATCAGTTGAAACCGGTTATTCGGACTATTAACACGGCAATTTCCGGTTCGATAAAAGGAAGCGTTTCGCCACTTACCGCAAATGTGTTGATATCAGCCACATCAAATGGGGTTACATATACTTCGGTAACCGCTGCAAACGGTAGTTTTCTGATCGCAGGCTTGCCTTTAGGCACCTATAGCATTACGATCACCCCTGTTCTTCCTTTGTTGCCAATAACACTGACAGGGAAAACAGTTGTAGTAGGAACATCAACCGACCTGGGAATAACAATACTTAAGTAGATCTAATTTTTCAACGACATGTAAGGAGGCTGGCTCGATTGAGTTCAGCCTCTTTTTGGTTTAAAGCATTGCTGATACGGGAAATCTCTCTTTTCTGAACAATATCAATTGATCTGAAAATGTGTGAATTATGTAATATATAAATTTAGTTGTGTAACACATCCAGTTCTAAAGTTGGCCAATTTTGTGCATCACCATTTACTAAAAAATAAACAAAATGAAAAAACCATTTCATTCCCTTGTATTTTTAGCCTTGATACTCAGCCTTTCATTAGTATCCTGCGGACCTGGTAAAAAACTAGTGAGCTCAAGAGCCCAGGTTGACCAACTTCAAAAAGATAGTGCAAACACTCACAATCAGTTAAACGATTGCAATGCGCTGGTTAAAAATCTGAATAACGAAAAAACAACCTTGCAGAATGAAAATGCCGCGGTTCAAAAAGATTTAAAATCTCTTTCTTCTGAATCGAAAATGACGATTGCCGAACAGGCTAAGCGTTTAAAATCACTTCAGGATATGATTCAGACTCAAAAGGATGTCATGTCCAAACTGAAGAATTCGATAGCCGATGCCCTGATGAATTATAAAACCGACGAGCTTTCGGTTTATACCAAAGATGGAAATGTTTATGTTTCTCTTCAGGAAAAATTGTTATTTAAATCGGGTAGCGATGTGGTTGACCCTAAAGGAAAAGAAGCGCTCAAAAAACTTGCACAGGTTTTAAACAGCACAAAAGATATCACCGTATTGATTGAAGGACACACTGACAATGTCCCGATTAAAACTAAGCTGTTTAAGGATAACTGGGATTTAAGCACAGCCAGAGCTACGTCGATTGTACGTATTTTGACCACAGACAATGGTTTTGATTCGAATCGTATTACAGCAACAGGCAGAAGCGAATTTCACCCGATAAAACCGAACGATACCGTTGAAGGCCGCTCTGCAAACCGTAGAACCGAAATTATCTTATCTCCGGACTTAAAAGAACTTTATAAGCTATTGGATCAGTAGTAATTCTTTTCAAAATTGGACTAAAAACAAATCTTATATCATAATGGAAAGAGTCATTAGTCATTTGAAAATGTGCAACTTAATAATTTCCTAATGACCATTGACTTTTTCCTGTTTGTCAGGTGTACATATATGTGTGAATCATGTAACTCTTCTCCGCAATTATGTAACGCCTTCCGGAGCTAAAGAGTTGACTTTTGATCAGTGAAAAATCCCTCAAATGAAAATCAAAAAAAATGAAAACTTTAAAATTATTCGTTGTTGGACTGCTGTTGTTTTTTGCCGGTTCAACCCAGGCTCAGATATCAGTTCAGGTAAATCTTGGAACACCTCCGCAATGGGGACCTTCAGGATATACTAATGTTCAGTATTACTATTTGCCAGATGTAGAAGCCTACTATGATGTTCCTTCCTCAATGTTTATTTATTACAATGGAGTTACTTGGGTTCACCGCAGATCGCTTCCTATTCGTTACAGAAACTACGATTTATACAATGGTTATAAAGTTGTCATGTCAGATTACCATGGCAGGACACCCTACACCCATTTTCGTGAGCACAAAAAACAATACGCCAGAGGATATCGTGGTCAGGAGCAACATAACATTGGCCAAAGACCTGATCATGGATACCCGAATGACAGAAATTATTCAAAAAGCAGATCCAATCAAAAGAGGAACTGGAGTAATGACCGGGGTAACCAACATGATAAGGATAAAAGAATGAAAAACAAAAGTGAGAGTAGAAAAGGGAATGATAAAAGGAACAGATAATTTATTTTGAAAATACACACCAAACTTAAAATTCGAACATGAAAACAAAAATCTTTACAATTGCATTATTTTCCCTGCTTTTATTGGCAGGTTTACATTTAACCGCACAGAATAAAACTTATTCTGAAAATCATGGCGGAACCTTAAACTTAGGTTTGGGTATTGGGGGATATTCAGGCTATTATGGATATGTTGGGCACTCGTTACCAGTTTTTCACCTCAATTACGAATTTGATGTGGCCAGAAATTTCACTCTGGCACCGTTTATTAGTTTTTCCAATTACAGAAATAGATACAATAATTCCTATTACTACCATGAAACAATTATTCCGATTGGTGTAAAAGGAACATACTATTTTGATCAAATTTTAAATGCCAATTCCGATTGGGATTTTTACCTGGCTGGTTCATTAGGATTTGCTATTGTAAAGTCATCATGGGATAATGGCTATGACGGTGATGTAAATTACTACAACAATGGAAATCCATTATTTCTTGATTTACATATAGGAACAGAGTACCATTTTAACAATAGAATTGGTGCATTTCTAGACCTCTCAACCGGCGTGTCAACCATTGGCATTTCATTGCATTAATGGAATAATAAGGTAGATTCTATTTCAACCCTTGATCGGACCTTAAAAAACAAAAACCTTGTAATCGGATGATTGCAAGGTTTTTATTTTTTAACCGTGAGCCAGCTTGTAAAAACCTGAACCATTTTCGAAGGATTTGAAGCTTTTAAGCAATCTCCCAACAACCCAATAAATGTTCTTCCCCACTTCTATCATATAAAAAATTGTAATCTTTTAAGAAGTTTTGTATTTAAAAACTTCGCAAACTAACGATATACTCTATTATTGTGGAAAGAAATACAGATAATCAATATAAATATCACACTAAGGATAAAAAGGTCTTTTAATAATTTTAGCTTTGCAAAAAAAAGAACATACGGGCAATGTTAGATAAAGCGACAGAATATGTGCAAAAAGGATTGGGTTATTTTCTAATAGCTATAATGAGAAAATCTATGCGAATTCATAACAGTGAAAATTTTAACATTTATTGAAACTTATGTATCTGGAAAAAACATCTCTGGTAGAAATAAAAGAAGAAGTGATAGCGACCGCATTAAATGATTATTATATGGTCTGTTTAAGCCGACAGCTAAGCCTTTTGGGAAGAAAAGAGGTACACAATGGGCGGGCACATTTTGGAATCTTTGGAGATGGGAAAGAACTGGCTCAAGTCGCATTTGCCAAAACATTCCAAAAAGGTGATTGGCGATCGGGTTACTACCGCGACCAAACATTTATGCTGGCCCTGGATCTGCTAAAACCTGAAGAGTTCTTCGCCATGATGTACGGTGATACAGACACAACATTCAACCCTTCAACCGGAGGACGAAATTTCAACAATCATTTCAGTACTGCAAATATAAATTCCGAAGGTCTGATTCAAAATCTGATGGAGCAATTCAATTCTGCTTCAGACATTTCGCCAACCGCAGGGCAAATGCCTCGTTTGCTGGGACTTGCCCAGGCATCGAAATTGGTAAGACAAAATCCGGAGTTAAAAAAACACCTCCGGAACAATGTCAATGGAAATGAAGTGGCTTTTGGCTCTATTGGTGACGCAAGCACCTCCGAAGGAATGTTCTTTGAAACAATTAATGCCGCGGCTGTTATGCAGGTTCCGTTGGCTGTGGCCGTCTATGATGATGGTTTTGGAATTAGTGTGCCCATTGAGCTGCAAACTACAAAATCGAGTATCTCAAAAGCTTTAAAAGGTTTTGAAAATGATAATGGTAACAATGGAATTTCAATTTATACCTGCAAAGGATGGGATTACCCCAAGCTGGTACAAACGTTTTCAGAAGGCGTTGATCACTGCCGCCAGACTCAAAATCCGATATTGTTTCACATTCAGGAAGTAACCCAACCCCTTGGACATTCCACCTCCGGATCGCATGAGCATTATAAATCAAAAGACCGGCTTGCATGGGAAAACGAGTTTGATTGTTTGAACCAATTCCGAAAATGGTTGCTCGAAAGTGGTAAAGCTGACCAGGATACACTTTTTGAAATTGAAAACCGAGCTGCCAAAACCGCTCAAAATGCACGCGACAAGGCCTGGAAACATTATACGAATAGTTTTTCGGTGGAAACAAAATCCCTGACTCATATTGTTGATCAGATTAATCTTAAATCATCGGGAAAATCAAATTATACAGATGAACTGGAAACCCTTATAACCAAAATATTCCTAACCAGGCGTTCATTTTACAGTTTTGCCAAACGGATTCTCTTTGAAACGCATGGGATAGATGGCCTAACCGATGAACGGAATAAACTGATTGATTGGTCCGGGAAATTCGGGGGACAAAACAGTAAATTTTACAACACTAACCTTTACAGAGAAGGCAAAGATTCGGCTCTTCAGGTAAAAGGTATTTCCGTCAAGTATCAGGACAACCCCATACAGGTAAACGGTTCGCAAATTCTTAATCAGAACTTTGATGCATTGTTCGAAAAACACCCCAACTTAGTCACATTTGGAGAAGACACCGGAATGCTGGGCGATGTAAATCAGGGGATGAAAGGCATGCAGGATAAATACGGGACATCCCGGGTTTTTGATACCGGAATACGGGAAACAACCATTATCGGACAGGGAATCGGATTGGCCCTACGAGGGTTCCGCCCGATTGCAGAGATTCAATACCTCGATTATTTAATCTACGCACAATCGACCCTGAGTGACGATCTGGCCAGTATGCAATACCGCACTTTAGGAAAACAGGCCGCCCCGCTTATCATCCGAACCAGAGGACATCAATTGCAGGGAATCTGGCACGCCGGCTCACCCATGCAACTCATTCTTGGGTCTTTGCGGGGAATTTACCTTTGCGTTCCGCGAAACATGACCCAGGCTGCTGGATTCTATAACACCCTGCTTGAAGCAAATGATCCTGCCCTGGTGATTGAACCATTGAAAGGATACAATCTGAAAGAACCACTGCCATCAAACATGGGTGAGTTTAGAGTTCAACTGGGTGTTCCCGAAATCGTTCATGAAGGAACTGACATAACCGTTGTGACTTACGGATGGAATGTGCATCATGCGGTGAAAGCAGCTCATCTGTTGAAGGAAATCAAAAATATTTCAGTTGAAGTTATTGATGTTCAAACGTTAATGCCGTTTGATGTTAATCATTTGATTCTCGAATCGGTAAAAAAGACTAACAAAGTAATTTTCATTGACGAGGATGTTCCGGGTGGTGCCACTGCATACATGATGCAAAAAGTGTTGCAGGAGCAACAAGTATTTAATTATCTGGAAACAGCCCCACGGACTTTATCGGCCATGGAACATCGTCCGGCTTACGGAATCGATGGAGAATATTTCACAAAACCAAACGTAGAATTGATTTTCGAGAACATCTATCAAATGATGCATGAGGTAAATGTAAAAGGCTATCCTTTGTTGTAGTTTTTCTTTTCAGCTATTATTGCTTGTTTTTCATTTGCCATATGAACACCAGTCCGGTCTGCAGTGAACTCGCCCGGTAGCCATTCTTAAGTGTGCGGGAAGGGTTCCATATGGCTCGTTTCATTTGTTTAATTTTTAGTTTTTAATCGCACCATGGAATTCGTTTGATTGGGAAATAATCATTTCGATTGAAGCCATGCTCCAAGCTTTGAAAACGACAGCGCAAGTGGTTTGGTTCTGCCAGCGCTTTCTCCTGAGATGAAGATAAAACAGCCTTCCCGCGAAGAGAAAAATCCTGAACAGTAATCTGGTTAAAGAAACCTTTGTATGTGAGATTATCAATTTGATATTCTTCTGGGATTTTCAGAATAATCCATTAAGCTGGTAATTAAGTAAATGGAACAATTTATTGTCGTATTTTATATTCACTCACCACCCTGCCCGCCGGCAGGCAGGGAAGCCCGGTAAATCGGTCTTTCCTCCCTCTCTTCTCGAAAAGAAGGGGCAGCACACCTTCGGTGTGCTGGGGGTGAGTCAAAATTTAAACCAAATTATACGACATTATTTCATTTTCAGTACTTAATAATTTTATTGAGGCAATAATGATTCCTTTTGACATAAAAGTTCAACAATCAACACTTCATTTTTCATAACAAAATAAAAAGTTTTGACCCCATCTTTTGACCCACTCCAAACAAAAAACCCCTGCAAGCCTAGTGCTGCAGAGGTTTCATTTTTGTTATCGTGACCCAGTTGGAGTTTGAACACATCCTTGTTCTGAGCTGATTATCAATGTTTTACAAAGCGCTTATTTCAATAGGTCTCGATATAGTCTCGACTGATATTCAATTCATTACAATACAAATATAAGTAAATTGTATTTAAATATATCAAATTATTAAGATGCTAAAAAATAAATTTACACTCAACGTGCATATAATTCGGGTGATTTTCTTGTAACCGCAGAATTACATAAATATTTAGGAATAGATCTTAGGGAGAGCATGTCTTTCAATGAGCCTTTGACAGTAGATAACATAATAGATGCCGTTAGGGTTCTTAAACTCATGATTTACCCAAAGACCTAAAGTTCAGTTCATAAATAATGAAATTGCAAGAATAATGTTATTGGGTTGCCCTGTTGCCTCTAACATTTCAGATGGTGTAAAATATAAATTTCATATATTTGACTTGGATATCATATAATATCAATTGAATGACTGAGCTCAACTTAAATAACTCATACACAAACGTTGTACGGAAATTCTATTTTTTGGATTATTTCTATATCCTTTTAAAAAGTGTAAAATTACATTCCAACCAGAATGATATTTTTGAATCATTTAAAGTCTTAAAAAAACAGCATTTACTTGGAGATTCTAAACATAAGAAGCTTAGCTCTGATGAGAATGTTGAGAGACTTACAAAAAAAACAATTAGCAAAATTTCGCTATACTTTTGAACAGGTTATTGCAGAATCATTAGATTATAAGTTGATAGAAAAAAGGCATGCTGAAATGTTAAGGCCTGTACCTCCGAGATGGACTGCCGAAACAAGGAAAATTGATGATCAACGAAAACAGATTTATTTGACAAATATTGGGGAAGATGCTTTAATGGAATATGAGAGGAGTAAACAACATTTCAATCTTTTCGTATTGAAGTTGATGGAAAAAAATCATAATTCCTTCAAGCAATTGATAAATTTATGCTACTCCGATAGAACCTTAAAAAATGGGCTATTAATATTTCCTATATACTCAGGATTAAAATTAGGATTTGAAAAGTCTAATTTCGTCACTAATGGTCATGTTATTGAATATTCAAAAGCTCTGGCCTATCAGTTGGAAAAGGATATTAGAACATATACCAATAAAAATGTAAGTTTAAAGGAAAAGGAGGCTGAGCTCATCCTTAAACTTAAGAATGACAAAATTCTGGGAGAAGATAATTCAAAAGCGTTTAATACTGAATTTTATAATGCGATATTGAGCCGATTCCGAAAATATTGGTTGAATTATTTCTTAAAAGACATATACAATTACCCTAATTCATTTAGTGTCTTTAATATTTGGATTGAACGTGCCCGGCAAGTTGGAGTTTTACACACTACTGAGTTTTTTCCGGATTTTAGTGGGCGAATTATATATCCAACTTCAGTAGTTGTCAGAGACCCGCAAATACAAGGAAAATGCAAAAAGAAAGTAATTGCGATGTATTTTCATCAAACCTGAAATGGAACCGATGTTCTGTGTATCAAGGTTTCCGGTTATTGTTTCATTCTCACTTCTGAATTTGATTTCCAACTGTTTTTTCCAAGATGCATTTGTAAGCCTATTGAACCGCCAAACTCTCTGCCAATGAAAAGGCTGGGTTTGAGCGTAAACTTATCTTTTATCAGGATGTCACCGGCAAAATATCCACCTAAAACATAACCGGGATCAAAAACACCTGGCATGATGCTTAATCCAGCCCGCCCAACACTATTATCCACTTGTCCAAAACCGCTTCCTATACCAATTTGAAACCCACCAGGAGGGCCCATTAAATGATAATTCGCCATAATGTTGGATTCAACAAAAAATTGATCTTTTATCCCAACCCATAATCCTATATTAGGTACATATTGATTTGCAACACCCTCCCAAGATCCAACGCTTAAACCGAGTGTTCCTCCGGCGTACATGGTACTGTAACTTGCCAATAAACCAAAGGCAGTTGATTGATAACTGTATTCATTCGGTAAATCAGAACGGTCGGCGTTAGAATAAACATTTGTACTAATAGTAAGGTGACGATTGTCAGTGGGTTTGTAGTGATATGAAACACCAGCTCCCAGTGTGGAGTAATCTCTTTTTAGAATTCCTGTCAGATTTCCGTCGCAATCAAAATGCTTTTCAGGGTAACTTCCTGTACTTCCAAAAGCATCAATGCTAAACCAGCCTTTATTACCACTGGCAGAAGTCTTATCACCTTTTTCTATTTTCATCTGGCTCATAGTCAATAAAGAAAAGAGCACTAACAGAGGGAAAATCCATCGAAGCTGTGAAGTAATTATTTTGAAGTATATATGATAAGAATAAATTGATAACAACAGGATTATAAAAAATGTCAGTGTGAGAATCTCAAACGGTGCAAACCAATTATTTGTCAAAACCATAAAAACAGGCACACAGATAAACAGTAGAAATTCCCTGTGAAAATTAATATAATATGCTTTTTCCTCTTGAACGGAATCTATTCGCTGTCTGGTTTCCCGGTAAACAAGGATAAAAGCAATGATACTGGTTGCGCCTAATATCATCCACTGAACAATCTTGATTCCCAAAAAAGTTTCACCCATTTGACCAAGCGCATGTGAATCTCTGAAGAATTCATTAACAAATCGGAAAATGGTGTAACAAAGGACAGTAAAAAGGAAACGACTGCCTGTGGCTTTCCATATTTTTCGAGTAAAATAAATAAGGAGACAAATCATCAGACAGAAAAGTATATCATAGATTTGAGTTGGGTGCATGGGAAGTGATAAAGCACTTGATGCTGGAATTTTCAGATGTGCAGCCATTAGTGTTGCGTTATAAGTCGAACAAATTCAATTGATTACAGATATCTTTGATTTCATCGTTCTTTGAAAAGTTTGTAAGTAGTTCATTTAGTGGTGTTTTATCAAATGTCGACACGCTTATTA